>Ga0105047_10002471_pt1 | contig 32944 bp, 26 predicted proteins | sample MAT04_FD_78384 | JGI IMG/M metagenome (GOLD analysis project Ga0105047, IMG submission 78384) | Freshwater microbial communities from Lake Fryxell liftoff mats and glacier meltwater in Antarctica - MAT-04 (megahit assembly) | ecosystem: Environmental > Aquatic > Freshwater > Ice > Liftoff... | reverse complement strand
GTTAATTAGGATGATCATATTTTATATGGTGTTTTTATTCTAAAGTAATTTGAAAATTTAAAGTTAAATTGGTATTTTAGAGATTATAATAAGACTATTCGTTTCAGGAAATAAATAAATTTCATACAAATTTAGAAAATTTGGGGATTAAAAAGCATTTTATTTACATGCTTTTTGAGCTTTATGTATAATATTATGTTTGCTAATTTACTGACAAACAATAGCTTATTGCTAAATAATATTGCAAAAGTGCAATTATTGCCTACATAAAAAAGACATCAAGTGTTAATATTCCTGTTGAATCTTGGCTATATTTTTGCATTAGATTTCAATAAGGTATAACTAAAATATTAACATCATGGATAACTTACTTAGATTATTATTAATCTTGTTAGGAATAATAGAAGACGATACAGACGGGATTTAATATCCTGAATAAAATATAATTTATTCTCAACAACGGGTGTGTATGGAGGTCGGATGGAATTTCGCTAGGAATCTTGTCCCCTCCGTGCTTCTTAAGGTAAAAGTACTTTATTTTACCCATCATTTCTCAAATTTTTAGGTGCATACGAGGGCTTTTCAGTTTTTTGAAGGGCCCTCGTTTTATTTTAACTGAAATAAAACTTATCCTTTTCCAATCCTATCTTGCATAAATATTACCGGACAATACTGATTTTCAATAATTAATCAATAAAATGTACTGTTACCGTAAGACTTTTATTACTTTTGCGCCACTTTTGCAGATTTATAGCAACTTATGTCATCACTTATTAAAGATATTGACCTCAACAAACTTCCTGCGCATATTGCCATTATCATGGACGGCAATGGCAGGTGGGCAAAAACACATGGCAAACCAAGGGTATTTGGGCATAAAAATGGTGTCCTTGCTGTAAGAGAAGTGACTGAAGCTGCTGCTGAATTGGGGGTCAAATATATTACCCTTTATGCATTTTCCACAGAAAACTGGTCCAGACCTTCCTTTGAAGTCAATGCACTGATGGCATTGCTGGTGGAAACCGTAAAACGCGAACTCAGTACCCTAAATAAAAATAGCATCCGATTGCAGGCTATAGGTGACCTTTCAAAATTGCCTGAAATGACCAGAAAGACATTACTGGAAGGCATAGAACAAACAAAAAATAACACCAGAATGACCCTGATTCTTGCTTTGAATTATTCTTCCCGATGGGAGATTGTAGAAGCGGTAAAGAAGATAGCCACCCAAGTCAATGATGGATTATTATCTGTAAATGATATCACGTCTGATGTCTTTTCTGAGTATCTTACCACTAAAGACATACCGGATCCTGAGCTGATGATTCGTACCAGTGGAGAGCACAGAATCAGCAACTACCTGCTATGGCAAGCTGCGTATGCTGAGTTGTATTTTACATCTGTGTTGTGGCCTGATTTCAGAAAGGAGCACTTTTATCAGGCATTACTGGATTTCCAGGGGAGAGAAAGACGTTTTGGGAAAATTAGTGAGCAACTGACTGAAGTTCAATGATTTTAATTAAGGAAATGTTAAAAGAAATAAAAAAAACAGCAGTAAAGGAATACCAATCGTTTGTGACTGCATAATCATTCATGCTAAGTAATATGAAAATCAATATTTTGAAATTTTTATTTTTTATCTTATCATTTTTTGTTCTAAGTCAATACATCGGAGCTCAGGAAGTATCTCCGGTAATTGACTACAAAGAAAAAAAGTCTTATGAAATAGGAGGAATTACTATCTCCGGAGCAGAGACAAGAGATAGAAACGCCATTAAATCTATTGCTGGCCTAAAGGAAGGTGGTAAAGTACAGATTCCCGGTCCTGCCATACCTGCAGCCATCAAAGCTTTGCTGAAGCTGCGTTTATTTGATGATGTTCAGATTTATCAGGAAAAAACTGAAGGTGAAATAGTTTTTTTGAAAATAGTACTTATCGAAAGACCAATTTTGTCCCGTTGGTCGTACAAAGGAGTAAAAAATTCACAGCATGAAGATCTTAATGAACTGATAAAAAATATACTTACCAAAGGTGGTATTGTAACAGATGACCAAAAAGAGCTGGCCAAAGTTAAACTCCGGCAGTTTTATATAGAAAAAGGAAAACTTAATGCAGCGGTTCTAGTCAACGAGTATCCGGATGAAGGCAAAAATAACAGCATCAGATTGGAATTTGTTATTGACCCAAAGGATAGAGTGAAGGTGGAAGAGATTGTTTTTGAAGGAAATAACACTTTTTCCGACAGAAAACTCAGAAAAAAAATGGGCAAGACCAAAAGAAAAGGAACACTGTTGCGAAAATCAAAATTTATAGAAAAAGAATATCAGGAGGACCTTAAATCCTTAGCAAAATTCTATCAGACTGAGGGATTTAAAAATATGTCTTTCGTAAGCGATACTACGTACAGAAATATGGACGGCAACGTTATGGTAAAGCTCAGTATAGAAGAAGGCAATCGCCACTTTTTTAGAAATATCAAGTGGAAAGGCAATTCTTTATATTCGGATGATCAACTATACGCTATTCTTGGTATTTCGAAGGGGGATATTTATAATCCTGAGTTGCTGCAAAACAGACTTAAATTCAGTTTGGATGGAAGAGACATATCTTCATTATATCTGGATGACGGATATCTTGCATTTGATATCACTCCCGTGGAGGTAGCTATAGAAAGAGATTCAGTGGATATAGAAATGCGTATATTTGAAGGTCCGCAATTTACAGTGGAGAATGTCGTCATCAAGGGCAACGACAGAACCAATGAGCATATAGTAAGAAGAGAAATAAGGACCAGGCCGGGGCAAAAATTCAGCAGGTCAGATATCATTAGATCACAAAGAGAGATTATAAATCTTGGATACTTTAATCCCGAAAGCCTTGGAATAAATACGCCGGTAAACCAATCTCGGGGAACGGTTAATATTGAATACGCACTCGAAGAAAAGCCTTCAGACCAACTTGAATTATCAGCCGGATATGGAGGTTTTAGCGGGCTAATCGGTACATTAGGGGTAGTATTTAATAATTTTTCCATTGCCAATGTAAAAGACAGGTCTACATGGAGTCCATTGCCACAGGGAGATGGGCAGAAACTTTCTGTTAGACTTCAGTCAAATAGCAGATTTTTCAAATCTTACAATTTTTCATTTACTGAACCTTGGCTCGGTGGCAAAAAACCCAGGTCATTTACCATCGGAGCTGTACAAACTGCTTTTGACTACTCCCTTTCCAATGCTGGCAAACTAAAGATTACCAGAGGTTTTGTAGGGATCGGATCTCAGCTAAAATGGCCTGACGACTTCTTCTCCTCCAACACTACCCTTAATATAGAACAAATAAATTTGGACAACTTCCGTTCAGGTGGATTTTCAATCACCAAAGGAACATTTAATAACTTCAGTTTAAAACAAACCTTTACCAGAAGTAGCATCAGTGACCCATTGTTTCCGCGTAGAGGTTCTAAAGTATCTTTGGCTATACAGGTTACTGCTCCATATTCTTTATTCAGAAAACAAAAATTCTTTGAAATCTCAGATGAAGAAGAAGCAGAGATACGAAGGGAGCTTTCATTTGAAAATGGACCTGCTAGACCAGTTACGGAAGCAGATGTTGAAGCAAAAAAAGATGAACTCAGAGAAGCAAGCAAATTTAAATGGCTGGAGTATCATAAGTGGAAGATAACTAGTGAGTGGTATTATAATTTGTTTGATAAACTTGTGGTAGCTACGACTGCAAAATTCGGTATTTTGGGTTCTTATAATAAAGACATTGGTATATCACCATTTGAGAGATTCGAGTTGGGTGGAGACGGTATCAACAACCAGAATGCTGGATTGCAAGGTAAGGAGATACTTTCACTGAGGGGTTATGATACCAGAGATATCAGTGGTAACGGGGAGCAAACCGCTACGGGTGGATTTGAAGGAGCACCGATATTCAACAAGTTTACGGTAGAATTGAGGTATCCATTATCGTTAAACCCAAATTCTACGATATATGTAACCAGTTGGATTCAAGGAGGAAATGCTTACCGGAATTTTAGTGAATACAATCCATTTGATCTTAAGCGTTCAGCAGGTTTTGGGGCCAGAGTTTTTCTTCCCATGTTTGGCCTACTTGGGTTTAACTACGGTTGGGGATTCGACAAAGTGGTTACAGATGGAAAATTCGGTACATTTAATATAGTTTTAGGTTTTGAACCTGAATAATCTTAATGTTAGGTTAATTTAATCATTTAAGAAATTTATTTTTAATTCATATAGTTTTTATACTTATTAAACAAATCAATCAAAAAATGAAACACACTTTTTTTACTATTTTATTTATGTCATTGGTCGTATTTAACAGCAATGCCCAAAAATTCGGATACATTAATACTCAGGAATTATTAAGTAGCATGTCAGAAATGAAACTTGCGGACAATCAGGTACAAGCTTTACAAAACGAGTTATTGGCTAAAGGAGAGGAAATGGTCATCAAGTTTGAGACAGATTACAAAGCCTATATGAGCGAGGCCAACGGCGGAACCCTGTCAAAAGTCCAGATGCAACAAAAAGAAGAAGTCCTGGTAGGAAAACAGGATGAAATTAAAAAATATGAAGCTGAAATACAACAAAAAGTTGGATTGAAAAGAGAAGAGCTTTATAAACCTATCCTTGATAAGGTAAAAGCAGAAATTGAAAAATTGGGCAAAGAAGGTGGTTATACCATGATATTTGACTCAAGTGCAGGAATGATACTTCATGCCGCTGACACAGAAAATTTGATGACATTACTGAAATCGAAATTAGGCGTAAACTAAAACGTATAGAAAAAATAAAAGGGTGAACATTCGAAAACGGAGTGCTCACCCTTTTTTATTGTTAGTTTTATTGCTTACCGCATTTCTTATCCCCACAATCTGCACAGTTCATTTCCAATCTAATGGTCACGCCTGCATATGGACTACTCATATTTATCTTTTCTTTAAACGCCAGTGAACCTGCCATTCTCCACTCAGTAGGTACATTCGAAATATATCCTCCATTAAAAACAATACTCAATCTTTTATTATCAATGGCAAAGCCAAACCCCAAATCTAAGCCAACATCACCCGACAATACAAAATTGTCAAGGAAATAATTTTCAACTTCAGAACCCAAGACACTTGAAATAGTATTGGAAGTGATGCCTTTAGCAATATTCATCCTGTAATATCCACCTCCCAGTTCAATATACGGGGCAAGAACAAAATTGGAATTTTTTATAATGTTAAATCTTATATCTTCCTTTAGCCCAAAACCAGTAACTGAGACATAATTGGTATTAGTAAGTGTACCTAATTGTTGATAATAAAACACTTTCGGCAAATTATACAGCCTTATCTGATACTCAAATGCTTCCTGATCCAAAAGAAATCCATTTTGTGACAGTGTCGTTCTTGTGTTTTTTAGGGTATTAAAATAGTATTTGCCTCCCGCGGAGATCAAATTGGAATAGCAATTAGTGCAACACGATTTTGTACTATCCATTCTCACCATCATGTCTTTTTTCATCATCATAATGTCCTGTGCATTCATTGAAAACAATGAAAAGAACGATAGTGTGCATGTAAAAATTAAATGTTTCATAATTTAAAATATTAATTTAGTTATAAAATAATGTCAAATGTTTCATGAATCAATACATCCTTTTAGCATGGCGAGTGTGATCTGGTAAGTGGGTTTTACTCCATCCAGCCCAAGACTTCCGGAGGCCAGTGTACTTCCTGTTTCCAGTGGATTGTCAGAAGCATAATATGCGTACCGGAGCTGTACATCAGTCTTTATACTTTTTCTTATACTTTTGGCAGCCTGTATAGCTTTCTGATAGTGCGCGCCTTCCATTTCCAAACCTATCGCTCTCCACGAAGATTTAAGAAAATAAGTTAAAATATCTTTATTCTGTAAGGATGTACCAAGTACAGTAATCATAGTGCCTTCATATACACCTAAACCACAATCTTTAAAATCGGAAGAAGTCAAAGCATTTTTGAATGGGTAATTATCCGCAGTACCTTCAAAAACATGGGCTGTAGGAATCATGATATCTCCTTTACCACCTTCCAGGATACCAGCTTTGCCCATGATGTTAATGGATTTTACGTTGAGATTCATCCTTTTATTATCTATCATAAAGGGTTTAAGTAATTCGTCCATCGTTTCATACGCCTGTTCGCCAAATGCATAATCCATAACAATGATTACTGCCGAATTTTCAGGTTCTTTAGACTTAAATTGTAATTCTTCGGGCAAATTTTTTGATTCAAATTTTGATGTATCAAAAATCTGCACACCAATATTGGTGCCACTGGTGTCAGAAAGTTGAATCATGCCATTCTGAAGGGCATGTTTTAATACAATTTGCCGAAGATCAGCGCTGTTATCCTGACTTAACGTTTCTGCAAACTGTTCAAGATTTTGATATTTTACTTTTTTGGCAAGCGCCGATTTAGCGTAAAAACAGTTCATTACACTATGTAAATTGGCACTTATAATGTGGATAGGTCTATTAAATATATTGTTATCCCAAAGTGTATTTTTAATATTATTGGCCCAGGCTTCTCCGTATATGTGGTGCCCCAGACTCTCACGTAAAGCAGGCGAAAACGTAATCTCCCGGTCTATCTGAGACAAAGACTCATCCATACTGAGCTTTCCCAACCAATAAGTAATCTCAAAAAGGCTATTTACTTCCGATGATTTTTCAAACCGATCGTATGTTCTTGCGATTTCATCATACGTACGTCCCAATATGGTATTCAGGTAGGTAAACCCAACCTCGACATTAATATCTTTTCCTTCGTAAATCTCCTGCACCATAGATTCGAGCATCGTCCAGGTGCGATTTTTTCGTCCCCTAGTATCCAGACTGTTGCGTCTTATTTTTTCGGCTTCGATATACATAAATGTAAGGTGTGTAAGGATATCATAAATATCACTGCCTCCTCTTGTCATTTCAATAAACATCTGCTCCTCGTCAACCCTGTAACAGTCTCTTTTCCGGCGTGGGGGCACATGTTTTTCGAAGTGTGAATTATCATATCCTTCGCGTGAAATAAGCTTGATGTACCTGCATTGTTCGATGCCTTTAGGCAATCTTTGGAAAATATATAAAAGCCCATCCAGTTCTACTTTTTCTTCATCTGCGACAGTCCCGTATATTTCAGGTTTTAAAGATAAAATGGCTTCAATCATGGATTCTCCTGAGACACCGAGTGGTTTATAAGATCCTCTAAGAAATAAATGTCTCATGGAAACATATAATCGCTGAATAGCAGCTCTGGATATTTGTGCCTGAGTTCGGGGTGCGTGATGGACTGATGTCATAATGGGATACATTTACTTTCTTATGGCAAAGATTGCACCAAAAAGTCAATTCTATCAATTATTTGTCATATTTAAGAAAAATCTAATCATACCGCCCTTATCGGAAAAGACGGAACCTATTGTTTTGCCAGTAATACGATATCAAAATTGGTGTCAACAATCACTTTGTCCTGAGTAACCCTGACTTTTTGCCCAGAATAATAGTCTGTCAAAACGTCTCCTTCAGCAAAATAGCCGGAAACAAAAATTTCTTTTGGCCCTATTTTTTGGTCTAAGGCGCAAATGACCACATCATTTATGGTCCCCGATGTATATGTTCTGGCAAACTGCTGCTGATTGATTTGATGGTGTCTACCTGCACCTATTGCCGGATGGTTTTTTCTGAATTGTCCCAGTTTTTGCCAATGTAGCAATAATTTTGATTTTTCAGGATTAGATTGCTCCTCCCAATTCATGAATGACCTCAAAGTAGCGTCTCCACTTGCAGTTACATTCAGACTTCTTGCTGATTCATCACCGTAATATATCTGAGCTATACCCGGAGTTAGTAAAAGTCGCGTTGCTGAATCGTAAGTCTTATTTCTTTCTTTGTCAAAAGGGCTTCCGTCATCATGTGAGCTGATATAATTCATCACACTCTTCCCAGACAACGGACCATGCAGCAACGCATCATATTTATTAAATACCTCATGATATGGCTTTTTTGCGTCATATTTAAAATCAAAATTAATCAAAGAGTGAAATCCGTTGCTGTAATAGTCAACTTTTCTATCCCCAAAATCAAAATTCCGTCCTGCACCTATGAAATAGTTGTACACTTCGCCCACCATAAAAAAGTCATTGCCGTCGATGGCTTCAGCAGGATGATTTTTTTTCCATTCTTTAAAAGCAAAAAGCGATTCTTCATACAATGTTTTCCAAACCTCTTCTTCCGTGTGTTTTACCGTATCCACCCTGAATCCATCGATTCCAAATTTCGTGATCAGATCGGTAAGCCATTTGACTATATAATAATAAGGCCTTCTGGGATATCCTGTTCTTTTGAAAAAGACGTCCAACTCTGCATTTTCCTTTTCAAATCGGCCTTCTGCTTTCCATTTTGAAATGAGGTGAGGAGGGAGACCAACGTCCTGGGTACTTTCTGTTTTGATATCAGGAAGATTATCCACCAACGTACAGGTGATGGTCGATTCATATCCTTTGTAAGTACATTTGGGCCCAGTTCTGACCCATTCTTCAGGCCATTTTACATCTGAAGGAGTTACTGGTCCGGTATGGTTGATTACAGCATCCATCAGTATTCTTATCCCTTTTTTATGTGCTGCGGATACCATGTCTTTTATATCCTGTTCGGTACCTAGGCGGGCATCAATTTTTGTCCAGTCTTTTGTCCAATATCCATGAAACCCATAGGAGAGACCGGATCCTTCGTCTACGCCGACAGAAATATTTTCTACCAGCGGAGTCATCCAAATGGCATCTACGCCGAGTTTATCAAAATATCCTTCATTTATTTTAGTGGTGATTCCTTTTATATCTCCTCCCATGTATCCTCGATATGGAGCAGGATGAGCAGGATGCACAAAATCATTTTTTTTCTCGCCATTAAAAAATCTATCTGTAAGAAGGAAATACACCGTAGCATTTTCCCACAAAAAGTGAGTACTGCGGTTTACTTGGGGCACAGTCATTTTAGACCCGCAACCGAGAATAAAAAGCATAAAAATGATAAAAAAGTATCTGGTCATATATATCATTAATTTGGAGCTGCAATATAAGGGAAAGTAAATATTAAAGCAGCGGATAATATTTGCTTTATTCATAAAACTTTAAATAAAAAATAAAAATAACTGTTTTTCTTTTTGAAATGTTAAAAATCGCGTTAATTTTGCGTCGCTTTTCAAAACAGCAGGGTACCTTAGCTCAGTTGGTAGAGCAATGGACTGAAAATCCATGTGTCCCCAGTTCAAATCTGGGAGGTACCACAGTAAAGGGGATAGTTTTCAATGAAAATTATCCCCTTTTTTATACACTACAATTATATTTTAGCGTTTCTTTCTTATACACGACCTATGCACATACATTCTATATCGAAAGTATTGGGTCTCCCAATAGTACTTCTGATCATCGGAATATTATATAACACATGGAGTTCAAATAGCCAGCTTTCTTCTTATTTATTGGTTCCGGCTATATTGATAGTTGTTTTGTATGTATTTCATGGTCCTTTGGATCACTGGTGGTTGTCCAGATTTCCTGTACCTTTTGATCCTAAGTTAAAGGAGTGGCTTGAAAAGTATTTTGTGCCTTACCAAAAACTTGACATTGAGCATAAAAAAAAGTTTGAATACAGATCGTCGCTTTACCTTGATGCCAGATTGTTTAAGTCGGTAGGGTCAGAATTGAGAGATGTTCCTGAAGATGTAAAACTGATGGTGGCAGCGCATGGTGTTTATATGTGCCTATCTTTAGATGACTACTTAATAGGCGATATGGATAGGATATTTTTATACAAGCATCCGTTTCCTACGCCAGAGTTCCCGCGCTTACATACCGTTGAGACCAATATTGAAGATGGCGTAATTATTCTTTCACTTGAACAGCTCACCAATGCTGTACTTTATCCTGATGACTATTATAATATAGGATTTCACGTTTACGCAGAAGCATTTGCTGGGGTAAATACCAATGTATTATTTCCTGATTGTACTTCTACGTGGGAAAAAATCGAAGAGATTAGTGGATGGAATAAAGAAGCTTTACTTTTTCAGACAGGCCTGAATGAGTTGTCATTATTGCCGGTTCATATCACATTATTTTTTACTAAAACCAACCTGTATCAAAAACTTTTACCGGGACATTATGAAAGTTTTTGCACTATCTTTAACCAACGGCCATAATTATTTTAGTAACCTAAGCAAAAATCAATTCTATGAAAATCAATGATCTAATTCAGTATTTACATACTATCGCACCTGCTCATTTACAGGAAGATTATGATAATGCAGGTCTTATTGTAGGAAATTCGGATACAGAGATAAAAGGTGTGTTAATCTGTCTGGATGCTGTAGAATCTATAATAGATGAAGCAATAAGTCTTGGGTGCAATCTTATCGTGGCGCATCATCCTATAATTTTCAGGGGAATAAAACAACTGAATGGGAAAAATTATATAGAACGTACGGTGATAAAAGCAATAAAAAATGATATTGCTATATTTGCCATTCATACCAATCTTGACAATGTATATAATTCAGGTGTAAATGGGAAAATAGCAGAAAAATTAAAGTTGTCAGATGTAACTATCCTTTTGCCGAGACCCGAACAGACCTATTTAAATACTCCTGTAGGAGCGGGTATGATCGGAAATCTTAAGAATGAAATGCAGACAGAAAAGTTTTTGTGCTTTTTAAAACAACAAATGGAACTGCAAATAATTAAGGTAACTGATCTATGTAAAACCAATATTCGAAGAGTTGCTGTGTGTGGTGGAGCAGGTGGTTTTCTACTAAATGTTGCTAAAAAGCAAGGAGCTGACATATTTATAACATCAGATTATAAGTATCATGAGTATTTTGATGCAGACAAGGATATCATTATTGCCGATATTGGTCATTTTGAGAGCGAAAAATACACAATTGACTTACTTTATGATTTGATAATTAATAAATTTAGTACCTTTGCAGCCCATTGTACAAAAATTATTACTAATCCAATAAAATACTTTTAATACAGGCATATGGCAGCGGTTAAAGAACAAAGCATAGGAGATAAATTAAGGGCACTACACGCTCTACAGCAGATAGATTCCAAAATGGATGAAATAGCCATCTTAAAGGGCGAATTACCCATGGAAGTGAGTGATTTGGAGGATGAAATCACCGGATTGAAAACAAGGCTAAAAAAATTGGAAAATGCAGTGGGTGAAATCGATAACGAGATTTTAAGTCACAATACCAATATTAAGGAGTCTGAGGCGCTTATCCTGAAATACGAAAAGCAACTTGACAATGTTAAAAATAACAGAGAATTTGATGCTTTGACAAAAGAAGTGGAGTTGCAAAAGCTTGAAATTCAACTTTCTCAAAAGAAGATCAGAGAAGCAAATATAGCCAGGGATACAAAAAAGGAAGCTTTGGATGCCATCGCTACCAAGCTTAATCAACGTGTCAAAGATGTTGAGACAAAAAAAGTAGAACTTTCAAAAATTATCGAAAAGACAGAAAAAGAAGAAGCCAAGCTTCTCAAAGAATCTGATAAAGCAAGAAAGGATATCGAAGATAAACTATTGGTCTCTTACGATAAAATACGCAAAGCATATAGAAATGGACTTGCAGTAGTCACTGTAGCAAGAGGAGCTTGCGGAGGATGTTTTAATAGAATTCCGCCGCAATTACAGATTGAAATCGGAGTGATGAAGAAGATTATTGCATGTGAACATTGTGGCAGGGTTTTGGTCGATGAAAGTATTTTGTCTTCTAAGGAAGGTTAAAAAGATAAGTAAATAATATTATTAAAAGACAGCTCTGAATGAAATCTTCATTTAGGGCTGTTTTAATTTTGCAAATGTATAGGGCAATAAAATTTGGTATTTTAATTCTTTTTATAAGCTTGAGTATTTCGGGATACGCTCAGTCTGCGCTTAGGTTTACTGCGCCATTACAGGATGCATATCGAGACATTATTTCACTAAAAATTAAAAGCGGTCAGAATAAACTGAATATCATTAAACTTAATGATCCTCAAAATGCTATGACCTATTACGTAGAAAATTATGCTGATTTTTTTACACTGTTTATTCAAGAAGAAGAGACAAAGTTTAAAAGCCTTCTCAAAAACAGGGATATGCGGATCAATAAAATTAAAGGATCCGACCCGGGATCGCCGTATTTTCTATTTTGTCAAGCAGAGATTATTCTGCAATGGGCTACTATCAGGCTGAAATTTGGTGATAAAATAAATGCAGCCACTGACGTCTATGAGGCATACAGACTTCTTGAAAAAAATAAACAAAAATTTCCTGATTTTACTGAAAATAACAAAAGTCTCAGCATCATACATGCACTCGCAGAGAGTGTTCCGTCTTGGGTCAGAAAAATAATGAACATCAAAGGCTCGGTAGATATAGGGACAAGTGAAATAAGATTACTGGCGAATAAATCGTTTGCCGAGAAAAGCATTTTCAAAGAAGAGATAGTTGCCATTTACAGCTACATACTTTTTTATTCAAATAATAAAAAGGAAGAAGCATACCGACTTTTTGAAAACTTTCATCTTGACCATAAAACCAACCCATTGATCGCTTTTTTGAAAGCTACAATGGCGCAAAAAACAGGAAGAAACGAGACAGCTATAAAAATCCTAGAAGAAAGACCCAAAGGGGACGAATTTCTATCCTTTTATTATCTGGATTACATGTATGGAAAATTCAAATTAAACAGACTGGACAAAAACGCCGATCAATATATTATTACTTTTCTAACTAATTTTAAAGGAAAGCATTATATCAAAGAAGCCTGGCAAAAACTGGCATGGTACCACTTAATAGTAAATCACGATATTGCTACATACAAACAGCATATGAAATCATGTGCAGCAAAAGGACAGTCGCTGATAGATGAAGATATTCAGGCCAATAAGGAGGCAAAATCAAACCAAGTACCTAATGAAATTCTACTTCGAGCAAGGCTTTTGTTTGATGGTGGGTATTATGCAAAATGTCAGAATATCCTTATTTTAAACACGGAAAAATTTACGAAAGCTATTCATGATGGAGAATATTACTACAGATTGGCACGTGTGACCGATGCACTGAAAAACTATACCGATGCACTGGAATACTATGATCTTACCATAATTAAGAGTGATCCCGGAAAATATTATGGTTGCAGTGCGGCCCTTCAGGCGGGACTTATCTTTGAACAGGAGAATAAGTTTGCTAAAGCTCGTTTATATTTTGAAAAATGTTTATCTCTGGATCCTGCGGGGTATAGTTCCAGTCTGCATCAGAAAGCAAAATCAGGATTGGATAGAGTCAGAAATAAATAGACTACCTCTTAAATTTATTTGGTACTCAAATTATATATTTTTTCTGTCAATTTTTCAAATTTCAATGGATTAAGTTTACCCTTTTGCCTGAAATATTTATTTTATAATAATTTTAAGATTCATCTTTTCTCTATTATTTATCTTTTGAAAGCAGGATGTTGTTTTCAAAAAATGCACGATACGATACTGCCGTCCTTTCATTCAGCATTTTTCGGTAATTGGATTGTGAGATAGCAAAAATATCGTAAGTATACTTTACGTTACCGGTAAATTCTTCTGATTCTTTAGTTGCCCTTTTGAAATATTCAAGCGCTTTAGCTTCATTATCAAATTTACGAACAAGTATAATTTGGGCATTATCTTGAATATTCAGGCTGGCATCACCAAATTGCAATCTTTCAGCTTTAAAATTCTTTTTTGTATATTCTGATATTGCGACTTTTAGGTTGACATGCTGTGCTTCTTCCAAACTATAGGTAACTACTGCTACATAATGGATGGTGTTTTCTTCCCGCTGATAGATTTTATCAACATCCCTGACATTGGCAAAAGCACTTTTATCACCTCCCAGAAAACGCATTATTTCTTTTGCTTTGATTTGCTCAGGCGTGTTGGGATATCCTACGATGACCTCGTTTAGTGCCTGAACATAAGCATCCTTGCCATCTTTACCACCAATACACATGGCCTTAAGTAAAGCCATTTTTGCTACATATATATTTTCATCTCCCAATATTTTGGACGCTTGATCTATTGCTTCCAATGCCTTTACATATTCTCTTTTTTCGTAAAGTCCGTATATACTTTTGTAGTATTGCTCCGTTTTATTGGATGGCGTGTTTGATTTGTTAAAATATTCCGGATCTGATAATATTGCAGTGTATTTTGAATCAGGATATTTTTTTGTTAGCTTATTTTTGTATTCTTCAGCTTTACCGGCATTGGCTAGATCAGTATAGTCAAGGTATAAATAAAAATAAGAATCTAGCTCATACGGTGTAGGTCCATATCTGTTATGCATTCCTTCCAAAGTGGATGCAGACTTACTAAAGTTGTCGATTTTATCCCTGAATAATTTACCTAGGGTAAACATTGCATTCATAATCTTGTCATTGGCTTCCTGTTTTTTTACAGGATTGGATGGCAATTCTCTCAGGAATTTATCATATTCTTCTTTGTTGTATTTTTCTTCTTTTCCGTCTGCTTCTGCTACTTTGACATCTGCATTATCAGCCTGGCCACCCGATGACTTACTGATTCGTCTCCAGTCATCTTCCAGAGGTCTTCTACCCCAGGTTTTATCAAATTCTTCTTTACCCCTTGTCTTTGTTATACGGTTATATGCAAAAAATGTACTGTTACCAAAATCCACAGCTCCCGTACTGATAATTTGTTTATTGATCAATGCGCCACTTTGCACATTTTCTGGCTGTTTCCTGTTTTTTTCCAACCATGACGGAATAATTTTTTTCTGTTCATCTTCCGCTAAAGTAGCAAAATAAAGCAACGTATCCTGATATTTTATTATCTCCAGATTTGTGGCTATTTCCTTGAGGTTGCCTACGTATTTCTGTACCAGACTATATCTTGAGTCTGTAGTTTGAAGTATAGTTAGGGTCGAGTCGTAATAATTGGCTGCATCAAGATAATTTTCTTTATTGTAATACAAATTTGCAATCTGATAATAAGATTCTGACTTAAGTTTTTGATCAGAAATATTGAAAGCGATGGAATTTTTAAAATGAGCAATGGCTTCCGACATATTATTTTGTGAAAGTTCAATTTCTGCCAGAGTAAAATAAATCTGATCCTTTACATCAAGATTTTTTTCCTCATTCAACATTTTTTTAAGATCATTTATGACACTTTCTTTGGATTTGCTACCACTAATTATACCATTTTTTGCCACAGCGAGTTCGGACATGAACTCCATTTTGGGTAGTTTGGCGTATTTTTTAGCATCCGCAAAATATTTTAAAGCTGCTGAACTATTATTTTCAATCTGTGATATCTGACCGGCTATGTATGAATATCTGGCTTTTAATTGTCTGTCATCTTCTTTATTAATGGCTTCCTCCAGCTTGGGAATGGCTTCATCATATCTTTTTTGTTTGATATATAGATCAGCATAAGTAGCAGGGAGATCACCTTTTATATCATCACTCACAGCACCGGACTCCAGCTTTTCCAATAAAATTTCGCTGGCAAACCAATTTTCACGCTTAATATATGTTTTGGCTAACCAAAGCATACCTTCGCTATAGGCAGTTTTGTCTTCCTGAGGAGGTTTTGGTTTTGCAGGGGTAAACGTTTCTTCTTTGACATCTTCCGCAGGCTTTACAGTTTCAGACTTTATAGGTGTTGTTTTCTTTTCAGGTTGTTTGGTGGCTGCGTTTGTATCAAGCAAATTCTCCTTTTTCGAATTGACATCCGTAGTTTTTTTTGTTGAAATTCCTTTTTTTCTGTTTTTTGCGTTTTCTTTACGCTGTTTTTCTTTTTCCTTTTTGTCCTGTGCCCTTTTCTTTTCTTTTTCCTTCTTTTCTTCAGCTTTGGTTTTAGCAACGGTTTTCCTTTCTTCTTCCTTTACTTCAGCTTTTTCTTCTTTTAAATTGTTTTGTATTTGTTTTTCCTTTTGTTTTGCTTCATCCTTTTCCTTTTTTGCTGCTTCTTTGGCTTTTTTAGCTGCTTTCCCGGTTGCTTTTTTACTTTTATAATTTCTACCGTAAGGATTTGAAGGATTAAAATCTTCCTGAAAATATTCAAGGGTTTCTTCAGTTGTTTCGTATTCTTGTTTTAAATATTGAGCCTTTGCCATCATGACATAACAATCGTCCACCCAATCACTTGGTTCGTGCAACTGGGCTACAGTAGTTACTTTTTCAATGATTTTATCCATATCAGCTTTGACCATTTTGGGATTATCCAGCGATACAAAATCTTCAACTGGCAGAATTTGATTATAGTCATCAATATTTGCCAGACGAAGAGTTTTCATGCTTTCTTTCAAAATCTCTTTAGAATTCCAATACCCATTATAATAAGCGGTCGTGTTTTGATAAAATTTGCCGAACTTACTTGTCTCGCTCTTTTTTTTCTTTGTGACGCAGGATACAGCTACTGTAGCAATCAGTAAAACTGTGACAACATATATCAATTTATTATTCAAAATATATTACAATTTAATTTAATATCTATAATCAGGATACAAAGATAATTCCTTATTTTATTAAATAAATATAAAATTTGCAACCCGTAAACATTAATATAACTATTTTTGCGCAAAATTATTTTATTTTTCAATCAAAATATAGTCCATGTCGGATGGATTGCCGGTAAAAAGGAAATTGTGGGACAAATTAAGGGATACCTACAGGATTTCCATTCTAGATGACGAAAATCTTGAAGAAGTCGGATCTTATAATCTCTCTCTGCTTAGTTTTTACATTTTTATAAGTGTGGTGGCTTTGCTTTTGTCTACTTTAGTGATATCATTTATTGTTTTTACGCCTGTAAAACGTCTGATTCCTGGTTATGGTGATATTACCGATAATAAAAAGTTTATAGAATTGTCTAAGAAGGTAGACGATCTGGAAGAAGAAGTTTCTGCATATGATGCCTATATCGGTGGGCTAAGAACCATGTTGACCGGTGGCATCTATAACAGTAGTGTAGAGAAAATAGATTCATTGGCCGACCGTAAAAACATTCGCCCTGAATTGGTAAATCAGGAGGACCTGGCAGAAACAAAGAGAGCAAAAGAACTTGATTTTTTGAAGTTTGCAACGCCAGTCTCAGGAAAAGTTGCAGCAGGATTCAATCCTTCCATCCAGCACTATGGAGTGGATATATTGTCTGCAAAAGATACTCCGATAAAATCTATTATGGATGGGGTAGTAATCAGTGCAGAACAATCCGTTACGACGGGAAATTCGGTATACATTCAGCATAATAAAAACGTAGTTTCGGTTTATAAACACAATTCCGTCCTTTTGGTAAAAACCGGAGATATCGTAAAGACAGGCCAAGCTGTTGCTATTATTGGCAATTCCGGTGAAATGTCAACCGGCCCTCACCTGCATTTTGAAATGTGGTATGACGGCAAATATGTCAACCCTGAAAAGTATATAACATTCCAATAATTAATTAATATAGTTGTTAATAATGAGTCATAGTCTTAAGAATATTAAAAATGATAAGGGTGAGAATTTAAGCCCTGTTTTGCCGGATACTGTAAAAAACTATCTGATAGATATTGATGGTACCGTTTGTGATGATGTTCCAAATGAAGAACCGGAAAGAATGGGTACTTGTGAACCATATCCTGATGCACTAGAAATATTAAATAAATGGTATGATGAAGGACATATTATTACATTTTTTACCTCTAGAACAGAAGAGCATCGTGCGATAACTGAATACTGGCTTAAAAAACACGGATTTAAGTATCATGGTCTTTTGGTTGGGAAACCTAGGGGTGGAAATTATCACTGGATAGATAATCATTTGGTAAAAGCGACCCGATTTAAGGGTAAATTCACAGATCTAATTAAAATAAGCGCAACGATAGAAGTTTTTGAGTCTTAAGGATACAGAGCAGGAGCAATTTTGCCTTAATTCTATAAGAACAGACAAATCAAAATACCCAAAATACGGTTAACCTAATGCTGTCAAAAACAAGTAAAATTTTTATTACCGGTTCGACTGGGTTTTTAGGTAGCTATATAGTTAGGAAACTGGTTTTGGAAGGGTATACAGACATTATATGTCTTAAAAGGGAATCATCAGAAACAACATTAATCGATGACATATCCGAAAGGGTACAGTGGGTTACGGGAGATATTCTGGATATCCCTTTGATGGACAGAATGATGACTGGTGTAGATTGTATTATACACGCTGCTGCTATAGTAAGTCATACAGCAAATAAGAAAATAATGCTTCAGACTGCCATGGATGGAACAGCAAATCTTGTCAATGTAGCTATATCCGGCGGAGTTAAAAAATTTATTCATATCAGTTCAGTAGCCGCGATTGGGAGGGGAAAAGCAGTGGAGCACATTAATGAAAAACAAATATTCAGCCATAGTAAATATGACACAACTTATGGTTTGGCAAAATTTTTGGCAGAGCAGGAAGTATGGCGCGGACATGCTGAAGGACTCAATGTGACGATCCTAAATCCATCTATGATATTGGGTCCTGGAAAGTGGGACAAATCTTCAACGCAAATTTTTAAACGAGTCTATAAGGGAATGAAATTTTATCCTAAAGGTATTACAGGCTGGGTGGATGTCAGGGATGTGGCAAAAGTCACATTGAAGTGTCTTGTGGAAGATTTTAATGGCGAAAGATTTATTATCAGTGCTGAAAATCAAAAATATAGGAATGTTTTTGAAAGAATATCCATTCAACTGGGTGTAAAGCCTCCTTCAAAATTATTGTCCCTAAATTATGCCGGTATATTGTGGAGATTGGAAGCGATCAGATCTTTTTTTACTGGAAATAAACCTCTAATTACAAAAGAGACCGTATATAGTACTTCTGTCTTTTCCACCTACGATAATACCAAATCTATCACTTATCTGAATTTCCAATATATGCCTTTGGAAAAAACTATCACTGAAAGCTGTCGGATTTTTCTTGAAACTTATCCAAAGGGAAAAAACTACGCAATTTTTTAATACATTTCTGCCCATTCTATATCTTTTCTACCAAGCGGATCCTTACCATTAAGTGTTAGTTTTTATCTTATTGAAAAAGAATTATAAACAAATTATAATTTTTTATACATTTTATATTATAATAAACCGTATCTTTGCACCTTATGGAATATTACTGAACAGATGGTCTGTTAGTAATTCCAGTTTTTTATTTATTTTTAATTTTATTTTAATGAACATTTTTGTTGCAAAGCTTAATTACAGAACAAGTTCTGAAGCTTTAGAAAATCTCTTTTCACAGTATGGCGAAGTTACGTCTGCTAAAGTAATCATGGACAAAGACACTGGTAGATCTAAAGGATTTGCTTTTGTTGAAATGGGAACAGAAGATGCAGGTATCGCTGCTATTGCCGGACTTAATGAAACCGAATTTGATGGTCAGACTATTGTTTGTAAAAAAGCAGAACCAAGACCTCAATCTTTCAACAGAGATAACAATTTTAGACCAAGAGAAAGAAGATATTAATATATCTAGCTAAAAAAATTGAATCTTTTAAAGGCTTCTCATTTATGGGAAGCCTTTTTTAATTTTATGACTTATATAATTGGGTAAAATGTCAGAAGCAGCTCTTAAGAAAATATAAAATAGCCTAATCAAATACAGCAATTACTACCCCTTCAGAGCGGGATTTAAAATTTTTGACGCCCCTGACTTTCCCATTAAATCTGATAGTGACCGTCTCAGAGCAAGGCGTACCGATATAGATATCAGCACCTTTCAGAAATGGGAAAAAACCAAATGCAGCGTGTGGGTTACCTGATGACATTTTATCCCCACCATCATAAAGAAACATCGCTATTGTAGAGTTAGTGGGAGAACAAAGCGCAGGAGTAGATAGCACAGTATTATTCACCTTAAGCGAATCTCTTCCAGTAATAACGGCCTGATTTGCTGAAAAAAACGCAACAACTGCCTGATCATCATCTTTGGGCAAATTGGAAAGCAGAATACCAGCCAGCGATGTAGCGGGCGGAAATGTACGGAGATATACAAATTTATTTTCTCTGACAAAAGGTTCACGATAGTAATGTAAAGTGCGGAAGTCAGCATCTGAAGAAGTTACTTCAAATTCATGATGAGATTCGGGGCTTAGTTTGAGCTTACTGAAATAGCCTTCACTATCCGGAGAGAAATTAGCAACAGCTTCTCCCAAACGATCTCCTTTGAGCGCATCCACTTGGAATATTTTTACAAAAACATTTTGAACGGGTTTGTTTTCACCCAATGTTACAATACGACCGCTGATTTCAGGCGCTGATTGTTTTGTAATCACCGGATTTGCCACTACACCTAAGAGAAAATAGAATATCTTTTCAAAACTTTTCTCAGATGTTGCCACTTGATAATGATCCAGGTCTTCAAAAACTACATTTTCTGCTCCAATAATGTCAGCACCAATGACTACTTTGTCCGATTTGGAATATATATTGAGTGTGGGTATTTCACCGGAAGGTCCTGCTGGTTTAGCTTGGGTATTGGATGCCAGATGTATGTATTTGCTTATTTTTGAGGCTCTGGTAGCAGTACTGCAATACGAATATCCCAATCCACCTCCGGCGGAATGTCCTATGAGATATATTTTGGGAGACCCGGTAGTGGCGATAATATTATCAATAAAAGCATCAAGTACAGGAATAGCTGCCGCATTGCCTCCGCCTAGGCTGTTCCAGTCAAACACATAAAGCAGTTTACTATCATAACCATTACTACCGAAAAGCATAGCTGGTTTGGCATAAGTATCTCCAGATGCTAGCGCACCATGAATCATGACAACAGGAAGAAATTCGGGATTTTTCTCAGGAGAAGAAATGATATCATTTCCTGTGCTGCACGCAAAAAGTAACAGACTGCTTCCAATAAAAGCGAGGAATGTTTTAAAACTATAATTCATATCTTCTTAATTTAAAAAAGCAAGGTAAATAAAATTATTATGACCAAAGTAAGTCTTGCGTGAATTTATGAAAACATCTATTTTATATATTACACCAATCTATCTCCCAAGTAAATATTTTTTAAATACATCGAATGTTGCATCCATTTCGATAGACGATTTTTTCTTATTTGCAATTGAAGCCAAACCTTCAGGAATGGGGATAGATGTGTTAAGCGTTTCTTCAACTGTATCCAAAAACTTGGCGGGATGTGCCGTCTCTAGAAATATACCTATTTCATTTTCTGCAAGGTGTTCTAATGATTTATATCCAATAGCACCATGAGGGTCACAGATGTATCCATATTTTTGAAACGCTTCAACCATTGCGGCTTTGGTATCATTATCATCCAGCCAAAATCCTGAAACATCCCTACTGATGGTACTAAAATCATTATTGTAAAGGTCTAGAATTCTAACAAAGTTGCTTGGACTGCCTACATCCATGGCATTGCTGATCGTAGCTTGAGATGATTTGGGCAGATAAATACCGGATGAAAGATATTCCGGTACTATTTTGTTAATATTCGTAGCGGCAATAAATCTTTTAACAGGAAGTCCCATTCTTTTGGCAATAAGTCCAGCCGTAAGATTTCCAAAATTTCCACTTGGTACACTGAAAACCACTTCTTTCCCTAATCTTTTTATTTGTTTATAAGCTTCAAAATAGTAAAAGCTTTGTGGAATCAAACGGGCTATATTGATACTATTGGCTGAACTAAGATGATATTTTTTATTGAGTTCATCGTCTAGAAAAGCTTCTTTGACCAAAGCCTGACAATCATCAAATGTGCCTTTAATCTCGAGTGCCGTTATGTTTTCGCCGAGAGTAGTCAATTGTTTTTCCTGAAGGTCACTTACTTTACCGGATGGATACAATATGATTACTTCAATGCCTGTAACCTTATAAAATCCTGCGGCTACTGCTCCCCCTGTATCCCCTGAAGTGGCTACGAGTATAGTGAGGGTCTTGTTTTGGTTTTTATTGAAATATGACATAAGTCCTGCCATGTACCGTGCACCAAAGTCTTTGAATGCCAGGCTTGGTCCATGCCAAAGTTCGAGAACCCCGATTTTATCATCCAGCATCCGAACAGGTGCTTGAAAATTTATAGCATCATGAATTATTTTTTTAAGAACATTGGTCGGTATATATTCTCTGATCAATGCCCAACTTATTTCATACGCGATATCCTGAAAAGAAATTTTTTCTATATTATTTATAAAATCTTTGTCTAATAAAGGGATTACTTCCGGCATATATAAACCTTTGTCCGGTGCAAGTGATTGCATCACTGCTTCTTTCATATCTACCTTCAGGTTTTTATTATTGGTGCTATATAATTGCATAAATAATTACATTTAAAATCGGATTGCTCCTTCATGATTGATTTTGGATACATAGGTTGTAATCGGCACCTTTTTATCGGTGTAAAGCTTCTCTGCTTCTTCAATTACAGTTTCTGCTATTCCGCTATTGTCACAAAGTGCAAACATTGACGGCCCTGCTCCACTTATACTGAATCCGAGTGCTTTTGCTGCAAGAGCCTTCTCTTTCATTTCATAAAAGTGAGGTATTAAATGTGCTCGCTGTGGCTCCACCAATACATCCTGAAGTGATCTCGAAATCATACCATAGTCTGATGTGTACATCGCGGCTATAAAAGCGCCTAAATTACCTTGTTGGCGTATCACATCTTTAAAATTAACTTCTTGTTTTAATATACCTCTTGATTCGCGAGTGAGCACCTCTACGTGTGGATAAATAACTGCTGCAAATAATCCGGTAGGAATGTGCAGTTTTTTGATATCCAGGGTTTCATTGTCTCTGATCAGAATCATGCCACCAAGTAGGGAAGGGGCCACATTATCTGCATGGAAAGCACCATCAGCAATCTGCTCTCCTTCTACGGCAAATCTGAGGATCTCCTGCTTACTGAGTCCAGTATTAAGAAACTCATTGACTGCAAAGACACCTCCTGCTGCACTTGCTGCTGATGACCCAAGACCACTTCCAAAAGGCATTTTTTTATGAATTTCCATCTCCAGAGGTCTATCTGTTTCGCCGATATGTTCCAACAATCTGTATGCAGCATATCCTGCAGTATTTTTCATAATATCATAAGGTAACTTACCACCGGCACCTTGAATTTCTGTGATGATCAGACCAGGTTTATTTCCTTCCCTTATGATAATTTCGTCACCCGGTTTTTCCAGTGCAAAGCCAAGAATGTCAAAGCCAACTGCTACATTGGCAACTGAAGCAGGAGCAAATATTTTTATACCTGATTTGGCCATAATTTGATCGGTTAGTTTTTGTTTAAATTAATTTCCCGCGCTGATAATTTCTGCAAATATGCCGGCAGCGGTCACTTCAGCTCCTGCACCGGGTCCTCTGACTACCAGCGGACGTAATTTATATCGCTGCGTGGTAAATACAATCATATTATCACTTCCACCGAGATTATAAAATGGGCTATCCTGATCGACAATTTCGACACCACAGGAAATTCTGCCATCTTCCGCTTTTGCTATAAATCTTAAAACTCCATTTTCATTTTTCGCTTTCGCTAAAAGATTACTGAAAAAGGGATCTTCAGTTTTTAAAATTTCAAAAAATGAACTAACATCTTTTGCTTTCAGGCATTTTTCTGGTAGAATCGGATCTATCACCACATCTGATGTCTCCACCTTATATCCGGCCTCACGAGCAAGAATTGTTATTTTGCGGGCTACATCTGCTCCGGACAAATCATCTCTGGGATCAGGTTCTGTATATCCCAAATCTTTGGCTTCAGTGACCAACTGACTAAATGATTTTTTTCCATCAAAATTATTGAATATAAAGGAAACTGATCCTGAAAGAACGGCTTCAATTTTGATGATGCTATCTCCGCTATGTATAAGGTTCCTAAGTGTAGAGATCACAGGTAATCCGGCCCCAACATTGGTCTCAAATAGAAACTGCACATTATTATTTTTGGCAACTTGTTTGAGACGGTTATATTGGTCATATGCAGAAGATGCCGCTATTTTATTAGGGGTGGCAACAGAGATACTGGCACTGAATATTTTTTCATATAATGCAGGTATTGTACTATCTGCTGTATTGTCAATAAAAATCGAGTTGGATAGATTCATATCGATCATGCTTTGGACAAACGTTTTGCTGTCTGAAATTTCTGAACTTCTATCAAGTGCAATTTTCCAATCCTTCAGGTCAATCCCATTTTCAGAGAACACCATTTTTTTTGTATTTGCAAGTCCGGCTATCATTATTTCAAGCCCATTTTGGGATTTGAGCGATGCTTTTTGTTCTTCTATTTGTTTAAGCAAAGTGCTTCCTATTAGACCAACACCTATCATAAATACATGAATGCGTTTGGTATCAGAAAGGAAAAAGGAATCGTGAATCGCATTAAGTGCTTTGGATTCGTCCTGCTTATCAATGACAAAAGATATATTCAACTCAGAACTTCCCTGAGCTATTGCAATGATATTGATTCCATTTTTTCCCAGACTCTCAAATAATCTGCCCGCAACACCCGGTACATTTTTCATTTGTTCGCCTATAATGGCCACCACACATAGATCAGATTCAGCTTTGACAGGATCAATCAGCCCGTCTTCTATTTCTTTTTCAAATTCATCTGAAATCGAAGCAATGGCTCTTTTTGATTCTTTATCACTTATGGCAATACTGATGGAGTGTTCGGAAGATGCCTGGGTAATGAGTATCACATTTATCTTTTCTCTACCCAGTGCAGAAAATAATCTTGCAGAAACACCGGGTACACCCATCATGCCGCTACCCTGTAATCTGATCAGCGACAAATTTCCAAGAGAACTGATGCCCTTTATAGTTGATTTGAAAGTTGGATCGTGTTCTTTATGAATTCTTGTTCCGACAAATTCAGCGTTAAACGTATTTTTGATATAGATAGGAATTCCTTTGCGAAGGGCTGGTTGGATGGTGGGCGGATAAATTACTTTTGCACCAAAATGCGACATTTCCATGGCTTCAGCATAGCTTAATTGTGGTATAGTAAAAGCTTGCTTAACTTTGCGCGGATCACAGGTCAATACACCATCCACATCTGTCCAGATCTCCAGTACATCGGCACTCAATGCTCCGGCTAGTATTGCGGCAGTATAATCAGATCCTCCTCGACCCAGCGTAGTAGTAAGTCCTCCGGTATCTGATCCAATGAATCCTGTTACAATTTGTGTTTTATCACCGTGCTCATGATAATACTCCTTAACGGCTGAATCAGTAAGTATAAAATTGACTTTAGCAGCACCAAAATCTTTATTTGTTTTAACTATTTTTCTGGCATCCAGAAAGGCGGCATTAATACCTCTTTCCTTCATGGCTTCTGCAATGATAAAATTGGCATTTCTTTCACCAAAACTCAGTACATAATCCATGGTTCTGGGTGAAGCTTCACGAACCAGAAATATGCCTTTGAGCAAATCCCTGAGCGTTTCATGGTTTTCATCAATGGCTTCGCTGAAAGCTGCAAATTTTTCATGAGAAAGAAGCTCCTTAGCTGCCGTATTGTGCCTGTCCATAAACTGATGGTACAATGCAATATATTTGTCTTTACCCTGACTGGCCAGTTCACTCATTTCGATCAGCATATCCGTAATGCCCCCAAACGCTGAAAAAACAATGGTCATTTTTTCTCCTGCATCAATTCTTGGCTTTACGATAGATACAATATTGTTTATCCGTTCTGCACTGGCGACAGAAGACCCACCAAATTTTAGGACGTTCATATGATTCTAATTAACTTGTTCCCTTAAAAGGTGTGAAATTACAACAGATAAGGCATTTTTGGTAATAATGAAGCAAATTTAGTGATGATGTCAGGCGCTTAAATGTATTTTGCAAGATTAATTACGAATAAAGAAATAATAAAATCATATTGATAAGATACAACAAAAAAATAGTAAGCGTACCCAAAACATGAATATTGTCTTTTCCTTCGATGGAAAGATGAATCCAATAATTGCGGTAGCAGTCATGATGATAACAAAAAATACGGAAATCAAATTGATTTCTGATGCATCTTTTAAGAGATATCCTTTTGAATAAAAAATATCATCAATAAATAAAATAAAAAAATTAAATATGTTGCTTCCCATAAGGTTTCCTACAGCCAAATCAACAGAACCACGCCAAATAGTCGCGTAGGATACTGCAATTTCGGGTAAGCATGTGGAAGTGGCCAGAAATAGAGTGGCTACAAAAGACTTTCCCAAACCGGTATGATCTGCAATTTTGTCAGCAAAATGTGGCAGGGCAAGCGCAGCAAGAATAATTACTAAAGCAAAAAAAACATATCGAATAATGACCTGTTTAAATCTAAGTTGGTTCTCTTTATTATTATTTATTTCTGGTAATGATTATTTAATTTGGTAGTTGTAAATCATTTTTAGAGAAATAAAATACATCAATACAAATGCAATGCTGCTTACGCCAACAAAAGGAATGAGAAGAAAATCATTATCAATAGACAACTCGAGACCGGTTAAAACAGCAAGGATGATAGAAAATGAAGCTGCCAGAATCTGTGATTTTGATACGTTACTAAACAAGGGAGTCTGTTTTGGTGTAAAAATGTCCATGATGGAAAGTATGCCTAGATTAAACGCACAACTCCCCAATATATCACCCACCGCCAAATCTGCAGATTCAACTATGGCAGATGAACTAATTCCTACCATTAACTCTGGTAGTGAAGTGACAAAGGACATAAATATCAAACCTATCCAGGCTTTGCTCAAGCCAGAATATTCAGAAATTAAATCACCATAAAATGAAAGTTTTTTTCCCGCAAAAAATATTATCGAAGCGCAAATTATAAATCCGGCTAATTCATTTAACATAAACTTTAATTTAAATTATATCAGCGAGTTTTTATTTTGAATTAAAATTATCACTTTACTTTTTTGAGCCATTTTACTTTGAGCATAAATTCCTACATAAATACGTTTAGAAACCATGTGATTACAATTTACTTGATATTTAAACTTTATATTTACAGCATTATTAAAAACATATAATGGCCAGGCAGCAAACGATAGGTAAACTCGGTGAAGAAGCAGCGGCAGTGTTCCTTCAAAAAATCGGTTATAAAATACTGGAACGGAACTGGAGATTCAGTAAAGCCGAAATTGATATCATTGCCAAAGATGGTGAAGTCTTGGTTTTTGTAGAAGTAAAAGCAAAATCTTATACCTACTTCGGTGCACCGGAAGAAAGTGTTTCAGTCTATAAGGAAAATCTGATCATTGATGCAGCTCACCAATATATGATCAAAATTGGTCATGATTGGGAGATACGTTTTGATATTATTTCTATCATATTTGATAAAAATAAAGATACTTCGATTTCTCATTTTAAAGATGCTTTTTTCCCTTCTTTGTAATGTTGGTCTATTTGAATGAAAAGGAAATCTCTTTCATAAGCCGTTCTCCATCCCAGTTTCCCGGTACTATAATCCGCCTTATGGTGAAAAGTGAATCGGTTTTATCCTGTCTTCCTGAAAGCTGAAATGCACCTTTAAAGTTTCTTTTTTTAAGTTCTGTGACCGCATAATCATTACAAAGTCCAAATGGGTAAGCCAGATATTTAACTTCTTTACCTATGATTGCTTCAAGTTTTTTCTTTGGCTTGTCAATTTGTGTATTCCATTCTTTTATTGGCAGTTTTCTAAGGTCCTGGTGGTCCCAAGTATGGTGACCGATGCAATGTCCCTGGTCTGAAAGCATTTTTATTTCAGCAGCAGTCATATAGTTTTTTTTGCCAATGGCTACTGTCATAATAAAAAAAGCACCCTTATAGCCATATTTTTCAAGTATCGGCGCGACAATATTAAAATGTTCTTTTCTCGTATCATCAAAACTCAGCATGATAGGTTTTTCCGGTAGGGTAGTCCCTTTGATATAGTGATTGTAAATATCATCGGGCAACACTGAATGGTAACCTCTATCTTTTAGATACTTAATTTGTTTTTCAAAAGAAGCCGCAGATATAAAATAGGCAGATGGCTTTTTAGGATTTGTCTGAACATTATGGTAACTAAGAATGGGTATTTGTGAAGAAGCTACTATTTCAAAACTATCATTTATATGACGCCAAGAAACAAAACAAAGCATCATTAAAGGAAGAATTATAATACTGTTGCACCTGAAAAAAATTGCTAATTTCATCTTCAATTAATCTTACTGGTATTGAATATAGATAGGTTTGGGATATAGTTGTAGTATCTCTTTTGGTGACATCATTCTGTAAGGTTTTGATTTTATGTCATTTTTGTAAAAAAGCTTAAATCCGGTAAACTGAACTGGATAACCTGAAACAGATCTTTTGTAAGAGTCGATTTTTTTTGCCGGAAAACCAAAACCATCCATATTAATTACGATCTGCACTTCGGGAGTTCTTTTGATTTTGTCGGAATTTGTTATCATTCCTTTAGTAAATCTATGTACTACAAGTATTTTGGGTGGAAGGTGGTGCTTTTTTACCAAAGACGAAAGATAATCTACTACAAAATTAATATCTGAGGCGTCCATTGTGCCTATTTTTCTACCCGGAATACTACCATCTTTCATAGACCATTCAGGGTCTAAGCCGAGATGCACATCAGGAGCTATGAGATATTGTTCAAGTGATGGCACTTCTTTGCGTACTGTACTGTGCCCCACCTGAATGTCCAGAAATGTAATTCCTTTTATCTTTTTTGCCAGTGATACAGCCTTAAGTATTTGTTTTTCTGGCATCCTGAGTCTGTATGTGTTGCCTTTGCCCGGTTTACTTTGGGCTGTAATAGCAATATAATGTATGGCTGGTATTACTGGTGTAGTCTTATCAGCAATACTCCATTTTTCAACTTCAGCATTCAAATTATGTATCAACTGGTCTTCTGGCAGGGAACCTAAAATGCCCATATGTCTTGAATAAAAATTACCGTAATAAGCGATAACTCTTTGAAAAGGAAGAATGGCTCCTTTTAATGGAACAGGAGATTTGGCCGGCCATCGTTTTGTAATACTGTCATGTGCAAGAGCGAGCATTTTTTTATTATATTCTTCAGCATCAAAAAAATTGTTTTCGACCAATAAGGTATCTGATTTTTTGATCGTGTCTGCTATGGCGGGCATTGCTGCGCTGATCAATTCTGATGATTTGGCTGAAGGAGCGTTTTCACAACTTAAAAATACAAAAGTGATGAACAGACCAGATACGATAAATATGTAATACGGTGATTTTTTCATCTGTTTAAATTTTGTTTCGCCACTTGTAGTGACATGTTATAATCGAACGGATGCAATTCAACTGAAGATTAATCCAACTTTCCAGATGGCTTCATGTTCTTGCCAAATTGCGTTATTTATATATATTATTTAACCGGTGTCACTTTCACGCCAGCTTTTCTTAGCAGATAGATAACCCCTTCTTTTCCTCCCAAATGCCCTGCTCCAACTGCAAAAAATGTCTGTTCTTTTTTAGCAGCTTCAATAATTTGGGGTATCCAATTGATATTTCTTTGGATGACTAATTTATCTTCAAAACCTGCTGTTTCCTGCGCTTCTTCTGCGATCATATGTGCCATGGCGTGTACATCCTGAGCTACATACATATCTATCATTTTTTTAAATTCTTCATTGCCGGAATCGCCGGAAGATTTAATGGCATCCACCAACATTTTTGCTTGTGCATCATAGGGAATTTCGTCAAAAAGACCGATCTGAAAATCTATACTTTCGAGACCAGCAGTTTCTTTTCCGGTATTTTTTGCCATCTCCATAAATTCCATTTCGTAAGATTTCATGTTACCGTTTTTTAACCCTGAAGGATCCATATCACTATATGCGAAAACGGTCAAAAACATTGGCTTCATTCTTTCCAGCATAAATATCGGAAGTCCCATTTTCTGAAAGTGATCACCCACTACCTTGTAATCTTCTGATGATAGTAGGTCTTTGAGTGTTTTATTATCTTTCATAAATATTTTATTCATCATACCCATTAAGGATGATATGTCTGACATTTCTTTCATATCTATTTCGAAAATCACTTTTTTAGCAGCGTCAAAAGCAGCCATAGTTCCCTTGGGTAAAAAGAAATCCTTGCCGTCAATAATGTGAATCGTACCGTATAGGTATGAAGGTTTTTTAATTCCGGATCCACTTATTTCCCAAAGCAGGTTTTTATCAAGCGGTTTGTAAACGTCTATCCCTTTGGATGTTTTGCAAGAAGTTATCCCTAAAAGCAATACAATACAGACCAGGAATGTCAAATAATTATTTTGTACGTACTTCATTTATATCTTAATATTAAATAGAAATTACATTTTGGATCTTTGTCTGGTACATTCATACAACAAAACACCTGCCGCTACTGAAACGTTGAGCGAGTCAAAATCATTGTACGAAGGTATTTTTATAGCTTCATCGACTATTTCAAGCACCTTATAATGAAGTCCTTTGTCCTCTGCGCCTAGAATGATAGCCAGCGGTTCCCTGAGATCAGCATTTTCGGGAGATACAGCATCTTTCAGGCTAGTAGCCACTACTTTCAAGCCTAGAGACTGAAGGTCACTGACAAGATGGAGGAGGCTGCTTACCCTGCATACAGGCAAACTTAAGATAGCCCCAGCGGATGACTTTACGGTATCTTCATTTATTCTTCCAGCAAAATTTCCCGAAATGATCAAACCATGCGCACCAAAATAATAGGCAGACCTTGAAATAGCGCCCACATTTCTCACATCTGTGACACCGTCAAGAATAATCATCAGTGGTGACTGACCTGCATCAAATGCTGCTGCAATAATATCCTTGTAGTCAAAGTATTTTATGGGAGAGATCAAAGCTACTACACCTTGATGTACTTTGTTTTTGGACAATTCATTGAGTTTGACTTCCGGTACTTTTGCAAGTGGCACACTATTGTCTTTACAAAGATTTCTGATTTGCACTTCAAACTCTCCTCTCATATTACTTAAAACAAATACCTTTTCTATGTCCATTCCTGCATGGAAAGCTTCAGCTACTGCGTTTTTTCCAAAAATAATATCTGTCATGAAAGTCTTGTTAAAAATTAAATGCAAAGATGGAAATAAATTGACACATCGTCGTATGGAATACTTAATATTAAAAAACTTTGTAACTTAATTAATGTTTTCTTAATTTTACATTTTTGAAAGACAATATCATTGTTTTACACATTGGAATCATTTATTAAAAACCTAAATCAATTCTTTCATTTATGACCGGGAAAATGTACTTTTTAACTTTTTTCATGATTTGTCTCTGTACAATTACGTACAGCCAGACTAATAATGCAGCGGAAACTGCCATAAATCATATCCGCAACCATGCAGATAAATGGCAACTGAAATCCATCGATTATCAAAACGTAACAGTAAGTTCGGAGGCAACATCAGATAAAGGGATTACTTATTTATATATCAATCAGACATATAATAGCATTCCGGTCAGAAATGCCATGATGACAGTTATTATCAACAAAGATGGAAAGGTGGTATCAGACGCCCATAGTTTTATTGCCGATATTGAATCCAAAGTTAGGGCCAAAACGGCCACATTGTCACCTGATGTTGCTATCCTACAAAGCGCTGACCATTTGGATTTTGCTGTAAAAGGTAAACCACAATTGAGTAAACGTTCTGATGAAGGTGTTTTTACGTATACATTTCCTGAATTGTCAAAATCGCCCATTCCTGTTCAATTAAAATATGAACTTGTGGATGGTAAACTTGTACTGGTCTGGAACATGCTACTGGATATGAAGAATTCATCTGATTTCTGGGATATGAATGTGGATGCAAATACAGGTCAGTTTGTTTCTAAAAATAACTTTACCGTATATTGCCAACATCATAAAAATGCATTTGCACGTCATGATAACTGTGAGATCAGAACTTTTAAATCCATTTCTGACAACCATCAAAATAATGCGGCTAACTTAGCATCAGGTGCGATGGCTGCAAAATACAATGTGTTCAAACTACCTGCTGAGAGCCCGAATCACGGTGGAAGAGCAATCGTTACCGATGCACAGTTTCCGGCAGTATCTCCTTTTGGTTGGCATGATACCAATGGCGTAGATGGTGCAGAATTTACCACAACAAGAGGCAATAACGTCTTTGCATATGAGGACAAAAATGATGATGATGACCCTGACGGAGATGACCCCAATGGTGGGCAGGATCTTGATTTTGATTTTGCTCTTGACCTTAATACAGACCCTAGAGAAAGTAATCATGCTGCCGTCACAAATCTGTTTTATATGAACAATATGATGCATGATGTTACAGCATTACTTGGGTTAACTGAAGAGTTTGGTAGTTTCCAGAAAAAAAATTACAACGGGAAAGCTGTAGATGGTGAGGACGATTATATTTTAGCCCAAGCATTTGACGGAATCGAAGCGAGTCCTGTAAAACTTAATAATGCAAACTTTTCGACACCACCCGATGGTTTTAATGGTAGAATGCAAATGTTTTTCTGGAGTAACGAAGGTGGTTCAATATCGATTGATGCTCCTGAAGAATTAAAGGGTTTTGTAGCTGATTATGGTACTGGGCAATTCGGGAAACCAATACCCAATACCAGCGAACCTGCCATATCGGGAAGTGTAGCTATAGCCAGAGATGGAAGTGCTAATCCAAATGCAGGATGTGGAAATATCATTAACGGTAATGAAATCAATGGCAAAATAGCAATAGTAGATCGTGGCTTGTGTGATTTTTCAAATAAGGTATTCAAAGCACAACAAGCAGGAGCTATAGCAGTCATAGATTGTAATATTGCTGGAGTAAATGGAGGTAAGGGAGAAGAATTAAGTGGTATGGCGGGTGGTCT
>Ga0105047_10002469_pt1 | contig 32945 bp, 29 predicted proteins | sample MAT04_FD_78384 | JGI IMG/M metagenome (GOLD analysis project Ga0105047, IMG submission 78384) | Freshwater microbial communities from Lake Fryxell liftoff mats and glacier meltwater in Antarctica - MAT-04 (megahit assembly) | ecosystem: Environmental > Aquatic > Freshwater > Ice > Liftoff... | reverse complement strand
TCGCTGCGGTCGGGGCGCTCGCTGCGGTCGCCGCGGCGCACCCACAGCATCAGTGTCAGGGTGATCATCGCGAACCCGAAGAGGTAGTCCTCCACCGGGATGTCCCACGGGATGCGGACCCCGGTGATCTGGCCCTCGTCGTAGAGGACGATCGGCGCCGACAGCTTCGTGAGCCAACCATCGACGAGCACGTGGAAGAAGTAGACGATCGCCATGGCGATCCAGTACTGCGCTCTGCGGAAGATGCCCGTGCGCAGCCAGAACACCTCTGCAAGAACCGTTGCGAGCACCGAGATGACGGCCAGCAGGGTGTACTCAGGCATGGCGCGCCCGCCACTGGCGCCACCAGCCGAGCACGGTGCCGACGGCCTCGTAGGTCAGCAGGGCGCAGATCGGGATGACGACGAAGAAGACGACCTCCTCGAGCGGCACGCCGAGCGGGAAGAACACACCCGTCGTGTACTGCTCGCTGTACCACCAGTGCCCGCGCACGATGCCGACGATGTCCCACACGACGAAGATCGCGAGCACCGGCAGGAGGGAGAGCAGCAGCCGCCTCGGCCGTCGGTAGACCCGTGCGCGCAGCACGAACTCCAGCGGCAGCGTCAGGATCAGGCAGCCCGCCATGAGCAGGAGGTACTGGAAGCGGTCGTCCACGATCGCGCCTCACGCCGCCTCGGCGTCGGGGCCGAGCGCGGCCGCGGGCGGCAGCCCGTCGCGCGGCCCGGCGGGCCAGGCCCGCGGTTCGGGCCCGAGGGCGTCGAGCAGCGGAACCTGCTCGGCGCACCACGGCGAGACCGTGCGTCCGCCTCCGAGCACCTCGGTGCGGAACTCCCGCCAGGGAACCCACTGGGCGTCGTCGACCTCCGTGGGGTCGGGGGCCAGCCGGTCGTCGTCGACGAACCCGACGAACACGGGGCAGAGCTCGTGCTCGACGAGGCCGTTCATCACGGCGCGGTAGCGGAAGTCGGGCAGCACCAGACGCAGGTTGCGCACGTCGACGCCGAGCTCGTCGCTGGCCCGGCGGCGCACGGCCTCGGCGAGGTCCTCACCCGGGCGGGGGTGGCCGCACACGGTGTTGGTGACGACGCCCGGGAAGCTCGGCTTGCTCGCGGCCCGGGTCGTCACCAGCAGCCGCCCGGCCGGGTCGACCACGTAGCAGGAGAACGCGAGGTGCAGCGGGGTGTCGTCGTGGTGCACCACCGACTTGGGTGCCTGGCCCACGGGCGAGCCGGCCTCGTCGAGCAGGACCACCGGGTCGTCGGACACCCAGGCACCGTCGTGGGGGTCGCGGGCGGCGCGGTCGGCCCGGACGAGGCGCATCGGCTCGCGGGCCACCACCATCCGTGCGGCCAAGGCCGCCTTGGTCGGGGTCGCAACCCTTGCGCGAGAGGCGAACACGTCGTAGTCGGCCTTCTCGATGCGTTCGAGGATGCGGGCGTAGAGCACGCGCGCCGTGGCGACGCATCGCTGCGACGCACCCGGCAGGGTCGGGATGCCGGCGTCGGCCTCCCGGTACAGCCGTCGGTTGCGCTCGATCTCGAAGGCCATCAGGGCGCGCCACTCGGGGGTGACGGCGCGGGCGTGGGGGTCGGCACCGAACCGGCGCAGGTCCTCCTGCGGGAGGTAGACGCGCCCCCGGTCCAGGTCCTCTCCGACGTCGCGCAGGAAGTTGGTGAGCTGGAAGGCGAGCCCGAGGGCCCGGGCGGGTGCGACGGCATCCGTGCCGGGGCGGAGCACGGGCAGCATCATCTCGCCGATGACCGCAGCGCTGCCGTCCATGTAGTCGAGCAGGTCGCTCCACGTCTCGTAGGTGCGCCGCGTGAGGTCGCTGCGCATCGCGCCGAAGAACCGCGTGAAGCACTCGTCGTCGATGCCGCACTCGCGCACCGTCGTCACGACGGCGGCCATGACCGGGTCGGTCGAGGTGCCGGTGGCCATCGCCTCCCAGAAGGTGGCCTCGAAGACGTCGAGGCTCAGGGCGGTGTCCGGGCCCGGGTTCGGGCCGGCGTCGTCGACGATGTCGTCGGCGAGCCGGGCGAGCGTGTACACGGCATGCACGTGGCGACGGCTCGCTGACGGCAGCAGCCGGGCGCCCCAGTAGTACGTGGTGCCGTAGGTGCGGGTGACGTCGCCGCACCGGGCATAGCCGGCCGCCAGCACCTCGGGCGGCGCGACCGGGGGAGCTTGGTTCACCTGACCACCGTACGCGGTGCCGGCCGGGCGGCACCGGCGTACTCCTGCACGCGCTGCGCGGCGAGCTTTCCGCTGACCAGCACCATCGGGATGCCGACCCCCGGCTGGGTGCCCGAGCCGGCGAAGACCAGACCCGGTACCCGGCGGTCGACGTTCGACGGGCGGAAGGGGCCGGACTGCAGGAAGGTGTGGGCCAGGGCGAACGGCGTGCCGAGGTGCATGCCCTGCGAGCGCCAGTCGTCGGGGGTGACGAGCAGCTCCTCGCGGATGTCGGTGGGGTAGCCCCCCGCTTCCAGGAAGGCGCACAACCGCTCGCGCATCGGCCCGGACTCGCGGCTCCAGTCGAGACCGGCACCGGTGTGCGGCACCGGCTCCAGCACGTACAGCGTCGTCGACCCGGGTGGTGCGGCCGTCGGGTCGGTGACCGACGGGACGGTGACCAGTCGCGACGGGTCGGGCATCAGCTCGCCGCGGTCGATGATCGCCTCGAAGGCGCCGTCCCAGTCGTCACCGAAGTGGATGTTGTGGTGCCGCAGGTGGGGCGCGGGCGGGCCGGAGGCACCCACGTGCCAGACGACCGCCGAGGGGGAGAAGTCGCCGGTGCGCACCGCCCGCGGCGCTGCGACCCCCGGCAGCAGCCGGTCGTAGGCGACCGGGAGGTCGAGGGTGCACACCACGGCATCCGCGGCGAGGCGCTCGCCGTCGGCGGTCGCGACGCCGACCACGGCGCCGTCGCTGCGGCGCAGGACCTCGCTCACCTCGACGCCCAGGTGAACCGGCACGCCGGCGTCGGTGAGCGCCTGCGCCATCCCGCGCGGCACCGTGTGCATCCCGCCCTCGGGGTAGAACACGCCGCGCACGGTGTCCATGTAGGTGATCACGGCAAGCACGGCTCGCGCCTTCGCGGGCGCGATGCCGGCGTACAGCGCCTGGAAGCTGAAGATGCGGGTGAGCCGGTCGTCGGTGAAGAAGCGGTCGACGGCGGCGCCGAGGCCACCGAGCCCGCCGAGCCGCAGCAACCGGGCTGCGGTGGCGGGGGACCGCATCAGGTCCAGGGGTGAGGAGTAGTTGCGGTCGACGAAGGTGGCGAACTCGGTCTCGTAGAGCTGCTCGAGCCAGACGAGGAACCGGTCGAAGCCGGCAGCGTCGGCGTCGCCGACCTTGGTGCGGATCTCGTCGCGCAGGTCGGCCATGTCGGCGCGGATGTGCAGCTCGCTGCCGTCGGGGTAGACCGCCCGATAGGCCGGGTCGAGCCGGTGCATCGGCACCAGCGCCTCGGGGTTGCCCCCGACCGCACGGATCGGGTCGTGCAGCAGCTCGGGCATCGTCATGACGACCGGGCCGGTGTCGATGCGGAAGTTCCCCAACCGGAGGAGGCCGGCGCGCCCGCCGACGACCGACTCGCGCTCGAGCACGGTCACGTCGTGACCAGCGGCGGTGAGGTGGCAGGCGGCGGCCAGGCCGGAGAGCCCGGCCCCGATGACGACGACCCTCACGAGGACCGCCAGGCGACGGCTTCGGCGAGCTCGCGCAGCGCGGCATCCGCCTCGGGGTCGACGTCGAGCCCGTCGAGCGCGCAGTGCGCCCGCGTCACGAGGTCGGCGACGGTCTGCTCTGCGCGGTCTCGCACCCCCGCGTCGACCATGGCCTGCTGCAACGCGTCGACGCCCGCGTCGTCGAGGCGGCCCGCGTCGCAGGCAGCCAGCAGGGGGCGGGCCGAGTCGGGGAGGAGCTCGCCGGCCCAGGTGAGCAGGGCGGTGGGCTTGCCGGAACGGAGGTCGTCACCGGCCGGCTTCCCGGTGCGGGCCGGGTCACCCCACACGCCGAGCACGTCGTCGCGCACGGCGAACGCGTCACCGACCAGGTCGCCCCAGGCAACCAGCCGGCGGACCTGCGCCGGGTCGGCGCCCCCCACGAGTGCGCCGAGCTGCAGCGGGCGGGTGATCGTGTAGCGGCCGCTCTTGAAGCGGGCGATGCGCAGGCTGGTCGGCAGGTCGCGGCGCCGGCCCGCGGTGTGGGTGACGTCGAGCAGCTGCCCCTCGACGAGCTCGACCGCCATCAGCCGCCAGGCGGTGCGCACCTCGGGCGAGGTGCCGGCCACGAGCATGGTGGCCTCGCTGAGGGCCAGGTCGGAGACGAGGGTGGCGACGCTGTCGCCGAACAACGCGCTGTCGCCCAGCCCCGACTCCGCGCGGTGGCGGCGGGCCGCCACGACGTGCAGGGTGGGCAGACCGCGGCGCGAGGCCGAGCGGTCCATGACGTCGTCCTGGATGAGGGCGAACAGGTGCAGCAGCTCGAGGGCGGCGGCCACCTTCACGAGCTGTGGCTGGCTGTCGGTGCGGCCACCGCCGACGACCCAGCCCCAGTGGGCCAGGACGGGTCGGAGTCGTTTGCCGTGGTTGCGCGCACGGTCGGCCAGCTCACCGACGAGGTCGACGCCGAGCGGGCCGGGGTCGTGGCCGGGCAGGTCGCGCAGCGGGTCGGCGAGGGAGCCGTCACCAGTGCCCTCCGCCGCCAGGCGCAGCGCGGCTGAGAGCTCGACGAACGTCGTGTCGAGCAGGGCGTCGGTGGCGCACAGCGTGGAGTCGACCGACCGGACGCGGCGTCGGGCGTCGAGGTTCAACGAGGTTGCCTCGGCACTCATCGACTCACTCGCCTCGTCCCTGTCCCCGTGGGCCGTGGTCCAGCCGCACTCCTGTGGTGCCACGAGCCTAGACACCTCGCGAGCATCCTTGCACGAACGTTAGACAAAGTCTCCTCCAACGTGGTCGACCCTCCTTGGCGCAGGCGCGGCGCCGGTGCTTCGGACTACGGCCGGGGACGCACCCCGCCTGCGAGATTAACGCGAGCGGGGCGCGCGGCCCAGTCGTGCCACAAACGCTGCGGCGGGACCTGCAAAGGATGCGAGCGTGCCACAGCGACCCGACGGGATCCGGGACGCCCCACGTCGAGCCGCGTGGCGGAGAGCCTCGCGCGCCTGGCCCAGGTGACCGGCGAGCGGTCGAGGGCCGACACGGCCGAGGCCGTCACCAAGATCGTGACCCACCACATGGCGGATGCCGTGGGCGCGACGATCGCCGTGCTCGCCCTTCGTGACGGAGACCACGCCAAGGTGCTCGGACTGCGAAGTGTGCCGATTCGTGGCAGCGCGCTGGGAGGTGATCCCGAGCGAGCAGCACACGCCGCCGACCGACGTCATGCGCACGGGCACGCGCCTCGTGCTCGCGGGTGAGGCGGCGATTCCCCGGGCCTATCCGGACCTGCCCGGACCTGCCCGGACCTGCCCGGACCTGCCCGACATCCAGCGGGGGGAACGCACCATCGTCGCCCTGCCCCTGCGTGCCGGGCGGGCGCACGGTCGGCGCCGTTCACCTGTCCTTTGCTGGGGCGGTCCCGCCCGACCAGACCGAGCTCGACCTCCATCGAGCTCGCCGGCAGCCTGGAGCTCGAGCCGACGGTCTCCAAGGTCGCGCGGCTGGCCGTGCCCGCCTTCGCCGACTGGTGCGCATCGACGTCGTCCGCGACGGCCGGATGCACCGGCTCGCGGTGGCCCACGTCGACCCCCGCAAGGTCGAGCTGGCCGTTGCGCTGCAGGAGCGCTGGCCGCCCGACCCGCAGAGCCCGAACGGGGCGTACGCGGGGCGCGCTCCGGGAAGCCCGAGCTTCTCGTACGCATCACCGACGAGATGCTCGTCGCCGGCTGCCGTGACCCCGAGCAGCTGCGCATCGCCCGCGAGCTGGAGCTGCGCAGCGCGCTGTCCGTGCCCCTGCTGGTGCGCGGTCGGGTGACCGGCGTGCTCACCTGGGTGTCGACCGACGAGCACCGGCTCCACGGGCAGGACGACGTCCGGTTCGCCGAGCACCTGGCCCGCCGGGCAGCCACCGCGATCGACATCGCAGAGCTCTACAGCCAGACCAGGGCGGCCGCGGAGCAGCTGCAGCGTGCCGTGCTGCCCGAGGTGGTGGCCGGCAACGACACCTGGGAGAGCCCGGCCTGGTGTCAGGGGTGCAGCACGTCGTCGAGACCGTGCGCGACGACAGCTACGACAACGACATGGCCGCCCTGGCCGTCCGCCGGAGGCGCTAGTAGGTCCGGTCGTCGGTGGTGGCCGCCGCCGCGTAGTGGTGGGCGAAGGGAGCCGCGTCGGCAGGCGGCGGGACCAGCGACACGACCACCCGGCACCCCGGGTCGCCGATCGCGATGCGCTCCTCGAGCAGCACCGCCACATCGGCGGCTCGTGGCTGGTGGTCGTGCGACGCGGCACCGGCAGGGTGGCCGACACGACCATGCCGGCATGGTCGCGCATCGACGCCGTCACCTCGGGGCCAGCGCCTGGATGATCAGCAGGCCGCGGCCCGACTCAGCCATCAGGTCATCGGTGTCCGGGTCGGGGTAGGGGTGCTGGTCTGCGGTCGGTCCGCCGGTGTCGACGCCGATGCCGATGTCGTAGACCCGCAGCACGGGCAGCTCGGTGCTCCACGTCAAGGACACCCAGACGGGCCCCCCGGTGTGCCGGATCGCGTTGCCGACGGCTTCGGACACGATCAGCTCGGCGTCGGCGATCTGCTCGTGGCTGCCCGGCAGGCCGTGGCGTTCCAGGTACTGGCTCAGCTCGCGGCGCAGGTCGCCCACCTGCTCTGCGCGATCGAGGTACCAGTCCACGTCGCTCAGTGTGCCCTCGGGCCGGGTGGGAAAAGGCGAGGTGAACAGGGCAAACACGGCATCGGGCGCCCACCCCGGCCCGGCGCCGAATCTCGCGCCGTGAGGTCGCCGTGAGGTCAGGGTGCGCGCCGCCCGTCAGCCTGGGGTGGTCTCGGCCATGCTGGGTGGGTGAACGATCGCAACGTCCTCGGCGGCGTCCTCCAGCCCTGCGGCACCGACCCGATGACCGGCTTCTACCGCGACGGGTGCTGCAGCACCGGCCCGGAGGACCGGGGCAGCCACACCGTCTGTGCGGTCGTGACGGCGGAGTTCCTCGAGCAGCAGCAGCGAATCGGCAACGACCTGTCCACGCCGGTGCCGGCGTACTCCTTCCCCGGGCTGGTGGCCGGCGACCGGTGGTGCGTGACGGCGGGGAACTGGGCGCGGGCCCACGCCGAAGGGGTCGCGGCTCCGGTGGTGCTCGCGTCCACGCACGAGGCGGTGCTGCAGATCGTTCCCTTCGAGGCGCTGCGGCAGCACGCCGTCGACGTGCCCGAGGACCTCAGCTCCCTCGAGCCCTGAGCACCATTCGACCCCAGATGCCTTCGACCCCAGATGCCTTCGACCCCAGATGCCTTCGACACCGGCAACCTTCGACACCCATCTACGCGGGCGGGGTCCCGGGCGTGTGTGACGCCCACCGGCATCCGCGCTGACCTAACGTCGTGGACTACCACCGACGCGAGGGGAGCAGCGATGTCACACCACGGCAGCGGTGCCGAGCACGTCCACGAGCTGATCGCAGGCCAGCGCACCGCCATGCTGACGACGATCCACGACGAGAGCGGCAGCCTCGCCTCTCGGCCGATGGCATGCCAGCAGGCCGACCCGGACGGGACGCTGTGGTTCCTCGCGTTCTCCGACTCGGAGAAGGCCGAGGAGATCCGTCGGCGCCCCGAGGTCAACGTCGCCTTCACGCAGGAGGGCAAGTGGGTCTCGCTGGCCGGCCGGGCCTCGGTGACCCAGGACCCGGGAAAGGCGCGCGACCTGTGGAACGACTTCGCGCAGGCGTGGTTCCAGTGCGAGCCCGACGACCTGCGCGTCGCGGTGATCCGGGTCGACGGTGAGAGCGCCGAGTACTGGGACTCGCCGGGCAAGGTCGGCATCCTGGTCGGTCTGCTCAAGGCGAAGGTGACCGGAGAGCGACCCGAGGACGGGGAGAGCGACACCGTCGCCCTGTGAGGTGAGGTGAGGTGAGGTGAGGACGGGGGCGCCTGCGCGGGTCAGCGGGTGACGCGCCCGTCCCAGCGCCCGTGCGGCAGGCCGCTCGTCGTCAGCCACCGAGTCGGGTGAGTCGGGGTGCATGCCCATCCGCTCGGTCGCCCAGGTGAAGTACCTGTGCAGCACCCCGCGCAGCGGCTGCTCGGTGAGGCCGACGTCGGTCAGTGCCGCGTCGAAGCACTCCACCGCACGACGGTCCAGGCCGCGGTGCGTGCCGTTGCCCGCGTGCATCCGCAGCCTCGTCGCCTCGTCGCCTCGTCGCCTCGTCGCCTCGTCGCCTCGTCGCCTCGTCGCCCAGCGCGTCGGTGAAGGTGGTCGGGCCGCCGAGCGCCTCACCCCAGTAGGCGGCCAGCCGCTCGACATGCTGCGGGTGCAGGCCGCCGTGATCGAACGGGTGGCTCATCACCGGGTCGGCGAGGTAGCGCTCGTGCCACGCCCGGGCGAGGGCGAGCACACCGACATCCCCGCCTGCGGCGTCGTGGACGGTCGACATGTGTCCGATCGTCCTCGCGCCGGATGCCGTGGGCACGAGGGAGGGCTGTCTGCACCTGGCCGGTGTCGGCGCGCGGGCGTAGCGTCGCCGCATCGGGCGACTCCCGCGCCCGCCCTGCCACCACCGGCCAGAGGAGAGACGACCATGGCAGCACTGCTCAACCCGTACCTGAGCTTCAACGGCACCACCCGCGAGGTGATGACCTTCTACCAGCAGGTGCTCGGCGGGAACCTCGCGATCAGCACCTTCGGCGAGTACGGCCAGGAGGGCGAGGGCTCCGACGGGGTCATGCACTCCCAGCTCGAGACGCCCGACGGGTTCACGCTGATGGCGTCCGACACCGGGCCCGGCATGGGCGAGGTCACGGCGGGGTCCGACTTCGCCATCAGCCTGAGTGGCGACGGCGAGTCGTTGCGCGGCTACTGGGAGGGACTGTCCGAGGGCGCGACCATCACGATGCCGCTCGAGAAGCAGATGTGGGGCGACGAGTTCGGCATGCTCACCGACAGGTTCGGCGTCTCGTGGCTAGTCAACATCAGCGCAGGGTCAGCGCAGGGCTGAGACCGCCGCCTCGAGCTCGTCCAGTGCCTCGCCGGTGTGCACGGCGAGGCGCTGGAGGTGCGGCAGGGCCTCGCGGTCCCCGACGAAGCCGATGTCGAGGGCACCGGCGTACGAGTGCGCCGTGATGTTGAGCGCCATCGAGTGGCCCGGGATCGACACGGGGTAGGTCGCCTCGAGCCGTGCCCCGCGCCAGTAGAGCACCTCGCTGGGGCCGGGCACGTTCGAGATGCACACGTTGAGGGTGGTCGGCACGGGCACCGGGAGCCCGCTCATCGCCCTCGCCACCTGGAACCCGGCCGGAGCGAGCAGCAGGGCGCTGTAGGCCATCACGGCGTCGGCGCTCATCCCCCGCATCCGCGCCTTGGCGGCCCGTGCGGATGCCGTGATCGCGGCCAGCCGGGCCAGCGGGTCCTCGATGTCGGTCGCCAGGGAGACCAGGGTGGCGCCGACGGCGTTGCCCCCGCCCTCGCTCTCCTTCGGGCGGACGTTGACCGGGACGAAAGCGATGAGCGGGCGCTCGGGCAGCTTCTGCAGGTCGGCGAGGAAGCGGCGCATCCCGCCGGCGCAGATCGCCATGAGCACGTCGTTGAGCGTCGCCCCTCGGGCCCGGGCGATCGCGCGAAGCCGTTTCAGGTCGTACCGCTGGGTGGCGAACCGCCGGGACTGGCCCACCCGGCTGTTGAGCACGCTGTGGGGGGCCTGGTACGACGTCACCGCACGGGTCGAGGTGCTCCCGCGGCGCAGCTGGGTCTCGACGAGTGCCTTGGCGACCGACGGCGTCGTGCCGATCGACGAGGCCAGGCCGCGCACGATCGAGGCGAAGTCGCCGACCGGGTCGGCCTCACGCGGCTCGCGCCTGCGCCGGGTGAGGCTGAAGAAGAACGGGTGGCTGAGGTCGTCGGGGTCGCGGGACAGGCCCCGTTCGAGCAGGCGCATGCCGGTGTAGCCGTCGACCAGCGAGTGGTGGATCTTGATGTATGCCGCGAACCGGTTGCCCTCCAGGCCCTCGATGATGTGCAGCTCCCACGGCGGGCGCCGGAAGTCGAGAGGGTTCGAGTGCAGCCGCGACACGAGCACACCGAGCTCGCGCTCGCCGCCGGGGCTGGGCAGGGCGGAGTGCCGTACGTGGTAGTCGACGTCGAACTCGTCGTCCTCGACCCAACGGTGCACGGGCTGGCGCATCAGCATGCGGGTCTGCAGGCGCAGGTTCCACGGTGACTCGATCGGTGAGGCGCGCAGGGCGGCGACGAGGTCGGGGAGGAACTCGGGCCCGGCGTCCTTCGGCAGGGACAGCTGCAGCATCGACGCGACGTGCATCAGCGTCTCGGTGGTCTCCCCCATGAGGAAGATCGAGTCCAGGGGTGAGGCCCAGCGGGATCCGGCCACGCGGGGTCAGACCGCCCGGCCGTGGGCGTCGGGGACGGTGGGCGGCACCGGGTGCGCGGGGTGCGCGGGCGGCGCGGGGTGCGCGGGCGCCGACCCGGCATACGGCATCCAGCGGCCTTCGGGCTGTGCGAGGCGGTCGGCGATGACGCGCAGCGTCTCCAGCTCGTGGCCGTAGCCGAGGTGGGAGGCGTGCACCTCGATGTTCTCGGTCTGCGGCGCCGGCTCGGACACGCAGCACTGCCACGCGACGATGCCGTCGGTGCGCGAGTAGATACAGGTGGTGGGCACGGTCAGGGGTGACGCGCGTTCGGCCAGGGCTTCGTCGGTAAACATCCGCTCGAGGTTACGCCGGTTCATGATGCGGTACATCGTCCACGCGCGGGTGGATGCCGGGTGGCCCCGGAAGGGGCTGCCGAGAGTGATGACCGAGCGGGTGTGGCCGGGCAGGGCGCGAGCCATCTCGCGGGCGTAGATGCCGCCAGCGCTCCAGCCGACCAGGCTGACCTTGCGCTCGTAGCGGTCGTGCAGCTCGAGCAGGAGGTCCTCGAGGGTGTCGGCCAGGGCGGGGCTGGCCCCGAGGTTGCGGCCCTGGCGCCAGTCGTGGGCGCGGTAGCCCAGACGGCGCAGGTGGCTGCGCAGGAAGACGGTCGACTCGGGACCGGCGAGGAAGCCCGGCAGCACGATGACGGGGTGGCCGTCGCCGCGCGGCCAGGTGTGCAGGTCGCGGGTGCGCAGGGCCGAGCTCGCCAGCTCCAGGCCCATCCGCCACTCGCGGCGCGCCTGCCAGGCCGTCGGAGCCGGGGCGCCGTCGGCGTTCGGCAGGTCGGTGGGTTCGAGCATCGCAGGCTCCTGGTCAGGGCGCCGCGTGGTCTGCCGGCCGGGTCGCGACGCTGCGAGTGGGGCAAGGGGCAGTGTGACATGCAGGACTCCCCGCTGTCCGGGAACACGGCCACAGTCGTCGGGAGTTGAGCAGGATGGGCCGGTTGCACCGGGTCGGCCCGACCGTGACCGAGAGGATCCCTGATGACCGCCACCGACCAGCTGCGCGCCGCACTGCGCGACCTCGAGGCCAAGGCCCGTGAGCTCGAGCTCGACAAGAAGCTCGAGTCCATGGCCGACCAGGCCGACCACCTCCTGCGCGAGGCCGCCGTCAAGGCCGGTGACTACGCCCACGACAACCGCGGCCGGGTCGAGGGAGCGTTCGACCGGGCTGGCTCCACCGTCGACGAGAAGACCGACGGCAAGTACACGCGCTACGTCGAGAAGCTGCGCACCGGCGTGCTCCTCGGCGTCGACTGGGTCGCCGAGCAGCGCGAGAGCACGGCCACGCCGTCGTGGGCTCCCACCAACCGGTACGGCCACGAGCCGGAGGCCACCCCCGCCGCCACCCCCGCCGACGCTCCGACCGACACCCCTGAGGGGTCCCCGACATCGGCCGCCTGGGTCGACGTCACGGACACCCCCGCCGATGCCCCCACCCACACCCCCGCCGATGCCCCCACCGACACCCCGGCCGACCTCCCTGAGGGGTCCGCGACATCGGACGCCTGGGTCGACGTCACCGATCCTGCCCCGACGGCCGAGGGTCCCGCCGACCCGAAGTGACCGCTGGATCGAGGTGAAGTCCTGGTCCGAGCGGCCAGAACATCACCTCGACCTCCGTCAGAGCAGTGCCGTTCGAGGTGATGCGCTGGTCCCACAGACCAGCGGATCACCTCGAATGCGTGAGAGCCGGGGGTGCTCCCGCCCTCGGACCGCGTCCACCGGCATACGGTTGCCGGATGACGACCACCCGCACCGAACGCGACACGATGGGTGCCGTCGAGGTGCCCGCAGACCGCTACTGGGGCGCGCAGACCCAGCGCAGCCTGGAGCACTTCGACATCGGCCGCGACACGTTCGTGTGGGGACGCCCGGTGATCCGCGGGCTGGGCCTGCTGAAGAAGGCGGCGGCGCGGGCCAACGCCGACCTCGGCCTGCTCGACGCGCAGGTGACCCGGGCCGTCGTACAGGCCGCCGACGAGGTGGCACGCGGTGAGCTCGACGACCAGTTCCCGCTCGTGGTCTTCCAGACCGGGTCGGGCACGCAGAGCAACATGAACGCGAACGAGGTCATCGCCAACCGGGCGATCGAAATCCTCGGTGGTGAGCTCGGCTCGAAGTCCCCGGTGCACCCCAACGACCACGTCAACCGGAGCCAGTCGAGCAACGACACCTTCCCGACCGCGGTGCACGTGGCGGTGGTGCTCGAGCTGGCCGAGCGGCTGCACCCGGCGGTGGACGTGCTCGTGGCGGCGCTGGAGGCCAAGGCCGGCGAGCTCGGCGACGTCGTCAAGGTCGGCCGCACCCACCTGCAGGACGCCACGCCGGTCACCCTGGGCCAGGAGATCGGTGCCTGGGCGGCGCAGATCCGCGACGCACAGGACGACATCCGGTATGCCGGTGACCGGGCTCGCGCCCTGGCCATCGGCGGCACCGCGGTCGGCACCGGGCTCAACGCGCCGGCCGGGTTCGGGCCCCTCGTGGCGCAGCACCTGTCGGACGAGACGGGGGAGTCGTTCCACCAGGCGCCGAACCTCTTCGTGCAGCTCGCCTCCCACGACGCGCTGGTGGTCGTGTCGGCGGCACTGCGCACGCTCGGTGGGGCGCTGATGAAGATGGCGAACGACGTGCGGTGGCTGGCGTCCGGGCCGCGCACCGGCATCGGCGAGCTGCGCATCCCCGAGAACGAGCCCGGCTCCTCGATCATGCCGGGCAAGGTGAACCCGACCCAGTCGGAGGCGATGACGATGGTCGTCACCCGGGTCTTCGGCAACGACGCGACGGTGGGGTTCGCCGGTAGCCAGGGCAACTTCCAGCTCAACGTGTTCACGCCGGTCATGGCGCACGCGGTGCTGGAGTCGATCCGACTGCTCTGCGACGCGAGCCGGTCGTTCACGGAGCACTGCGTGGTGGGGCTGACGGCAGACCGCGAGCGCATCGCCGCGAACCTCGACGCCGACCTCATGCTGGTCACGGCGCTGGCGCCGCACGTCGGCTACGACGCCGCGGCGTCCATCGCGAAGCAGGCCCACCGCGACGGCTCGACGCTGCGCGAGGCGGCCCTCGCGTCCGGCGCGGTCAGCGCCGAAGACTACGACCGCTGGGTCGACCCCGAAGCCATGACCCGACCGGACTGACCCGACCGGACTGACCCGCCGCTGACCGACGCACACCGGACCGGAGCGACTGCCGCACGAACGCACGACGGACGCACGGGAGGGTCCCCTGGGACCTTGGACACACCTGTGCTGGGGGTCGGTGCTCCATCCGTACGCTTGGCTGAGCGGGTTGCAGCGCGATCTGTCGTGCGGTGTGCAGCGCGATCCGCTCGAGGAGATGGTCGTCATGCTGGTCGTCCTGGGCCTGGTCATCCTCCTGGCCGCGGTGATCTTCGGCGTCGCCGGGGTCCTGGGCAACGCGGGCAGTGAGCACGCGGTCACGGACGACTTCTCCGTGCTCGGCATCAGCATCGACGGCTCCACCGGCACGCTGTTCCTGGTCGGGATCGTCGTCGGTCTCGTGGCCGCGCTCGGGCTCGCCGTGCTGTTGGCCGGCGCCCGCCGCACCGCCCGTCGAGGCAACACGGCACGCCGGGACCTGGAGAAGTCGCGCCGCGAGACCGCGGTCGTGAGCCAGGAGCGCGACGCGCTGGTGGACCAGCAGTACACCGACCGCCATCAACCGCCGGACGCCACACCGTCCCCGTGAGGGCCCGACACCGGGTGCCGGCAGCCCAGGGAACCGCGGCGCCCCGGCCACCTCGTGCCGGGAGAGGGAATCCGGACGGGCCGGCGTCCACCCCTGACCAGAGGCGGTCCTCCTTCAGCAGGAGATGGGTCGCGCGGCCTCAGTACTGCGCAGGCACATCCGCTCGGGTCTGCGCCAGGGCGGCCGTCAGGGACGCCACCGCGTAGAGCGCCAGGGACTGCAGGTACAGGACGAACATGATGCCGATCGGCGCGGCCAGGGCTCCGTACTGGGGCTTGGCGATGACGAAGCCCACCAGCAGCGCCATTCCCTGCTTGAGCACCTCGATGGCAACCGCCCCCACCGCGGCCCCGGCGAGCCGCGGTGCGCGAGGCGGACGGATGCCCCCGAGCCGGCCGAGCAGTTGGAGCATGACGAGGAAGTTCAACCCCATCGTCAGCACCAGGGCGACCGCAGCGAGCAGCAGGCTCGGGCCGGACCAGTGCACGCCCAGCGCATCGAGCAGGCGGCCGGAGAGGTTGGCCGTGAAGCTCGCGCTGACGAACGACAGCAGGACCAGCGGCGCGAGGACGAGGAACCAGCCCAGGGCCCACAGGCGCACCCGAACGACGTTCCGCGTGTTCTCCGGGGCGCCGTACACCACGTGGAGGGAGCGGCTGGAGGCGAGCACCGCTCCGGTGGCGCCGTACAGGAGCGCGACCGCGGCGACGACCGAGGTCGCCTGACCGATGCTCCGCAGCCGGTCGGGGTCGATCCCCGACTCGCCCACCAGCCCCGGGAACGCCGCCGACAGGGCCTCGGTGATGTAGCCGGACAGGCGTTCGGCCCCCAGCGCCGCCGTCAAGCCGTACGCCAGCGTGAGGACGGAGAACAGCGCGAGGAACAGGTAGTACGCGGTGCCGGCAGCCAGCAGGGTGGCGCGCGACGAGGTGAAGCGGCTGCTGGTCCGCATCCCGATGGTGACGCCGGTGCCGACCGCACCCGCACGCGAGGCGAGGACCCGCACGCGCTTGGGCAGGTCCGTGGCCGGCGGGTCGACGGGGTCACCCGGGATGGGAAGAAGGGCGGGTGGGTTCTCCACGCTGCGACCGTACTGTGCTCGGGCACGGGGTCGGGGCCGGCCCGGCGAAGTCGCGGGCACAGTCAGCTCCGCGGGAGCACGATGGTGACGCGTCGGTTCCTGGCCCGCCCCTTCGGCGTCGCGTTGCTCGCGACGGCCGACGTCTCACCGAACCCCTGTGGCTGCAGCGACACCGGCACACCCGCCAGCGCGGGCTGCAGGACCCGCGCCACGGCCAGGGCCCGCTCCCGCGACAGCGTGAGATTTCTCGCGGGGGACCCGACGTCGTCGGTGTAGCCGTTGACCTGGACCACGCCGCGAACGTCCGCCTCGCGGATCTGCCCGGCCAGCGCCGACAACGACTGGCGCGCGTTGACGGTCAGCTCGGCAGAGCCGAAGGCGATGAGCACGTCGGAGGTCAGCACGAGCTGTCGTCCCGCCTGCACGGTGGGACGGCTGGACGGCGATGATCGTCGGCACCGCGCTCGGCGTCGGCACCGCGCTCGGCGTCGGCGACGCACTGGTCGTCACCGCAGGCGGCGACGACTCCGGCGTGGCGGCGGCCGTCGGAAGGCCGGGGCGCGTGCCCGGGCTCGCCGCTGCGCTCGTCAGGGGCCCCTGGTCAGCGAGCCAGCGCCACCCCAGTGCGCCACCCACCGACACCGCGCCACCCACCGACACCGCGCCCACCACGAGGGCGATCACGACCAGACGAGCCGGGCGCCGACGGCTCCGGGCCCGCGAAGCGCGCGACGGCGGTGCGGTGGCGGCTCGACAACCTGCCACTGCGGGCCTTCGCGGGGCTCGTTCTCGCGCACGGCGGCGACCATCGCCGACGCGAGGTCCAGGGTGTCCCCGGAGTCGGCGAGCTGGGCCATCAGGCCACGAAGGTCCGGCGACAGCTCGAGCCGCCCGACGCCACCCTCCTCCGCCGGCACCGCCACAGCATCCACGATCAGCCGCACCGGTCGGCCCGTGGGCTGCGCCTCGGCGAAGGCGCCGACGTGGCGCCCCGACACGACGACGCTCGCGAGGGAGGAGTCCGGCCTCACCATGCGGGAGACCACGGTCACCGACACGTCGTCGAAGGCGGTGAACACCAGGGTCAGCGGTCGAAACGCTCCGTGCCGGTCAGGGTGCGCCAGGACCCGTCGTGGATCGCGACCGGGGTGTCGCCGAGGGCTGCCAGCAGGGCGTCGCGGTCGTCGTCGGCCAGCGCGAGAACGACGTCGTCGAGCAGGCGAGCCGTCTCACTCATGGGGTGGCCTCCGTCGGGTGCGGACCATCCCGCCGCTGCACCACGGGGCCACACCGTCCGCTGCGGGACCAGCCTGTTTCGACAATCCGGCCCGGACGGGGCCGCGTGGGGCCATCGGGTCGTTTCGCCGGCGATGCCGAGGGTAGGCACCACAGCATCATGTCGCTGCAACCCCTACCCGAGACCGATGAAGCCCTCGCGACGATGGGCCGATGGTCCGACCGCGACCTGACCGCCGAGCTCCCGCGCCAGGGGGAGCTCGTCGAGGATGTCGTGCCGAACCTGGTCGGCATGAGCCTGGCGCTGGTGCGGGACGGCCTGACCTTCACCCTCGCTGCAACGAAGGAACACCTGGCGCTGCTCGACGCGCTCCAGCACGTCCTGGGCGGCCCCTGCGTCGACGCTGCCGACCAGGACGCCACGATCCTCGGTGGCGACAGCGACTCGGGGCTGCTCGGCGAGCAGCGATGGGTGGAGTTCGCTCGTGCCGGCGCCAGCCACGGCATCCTGAGCACGCTGTCCCTGCCGGTCCAGGTCGACGGGTGTGTGGTCGGTGGGGTCAACCTCTACGCGGCGAGTCCCCACGCCTTCGCCGGTAAAGAGCAACGGGTGGCCGACATCCTCGGTGCGTGGGCGCCCGGAGCCGTCCACAACGCAGACCAATCCTTCTCGACCCGGGCGGAGGCGCGTCGGGCCCCGCAGGTCCTCGACGACCTGTCCGTCCTGAACCAGGCGGTCGGAGTGGTCGTGGCGGCCCACGAGGTCGACGAGGCGCGAGCCCGCCGGCTGATCACCGATGCCGCCCGCCAAGCCGGCGTCGACGAGCTGGCCGTGGCGCGAGAGCTTCTCCGACCGTTCCTGCGGGACGACGACGTCTCGTAGCCCGACGACATCTCCTTGCCCGACCGCGTCCTGGGCAGGGTTTCCGGGCGTTCTCGGGGCCGGCCGGCCTGCTCACTTGCATGGTCGGCCGAGGGCACCATGATGAGGAGATGGCTCCCTGGACCGACACGCCCGATGACCCGGCGACCTCGCCCCGCGCGAGCCTCCCGGGTCCGGGGCTGCACTTCCGCCCGCAGCTGACCCGACCGGGCTGGACCGACCTCAGCGGGTCGTGGGGGTTCGCGTTCGACGACGGCTCCATAGGGGTCTCGGAGCAGTGGCAGAGCCGTACGGACGTCTTCGACCGTCGCATCGAGGTGCCGTTCCCCTTCGAGTCGTCCGCGAGCGGCATCGGTGACACCGGCTACCACCCCGTGGCCTGGTACCGCCGCACGATGAGCGTGCTCCCGCGCCCCGGCCGCCGCGTGCTGCTGCACTTCGGGGCGGTCGACTACCGCGCCGAAGTCTGGGTCAACGGGCAGGCGGTGGCGTACCACGAGGGCGGCCACACCCCCTTCACGGCCGACATCACCTCCGTCCTCGACCCCTCAGGCGAGCAGGTGGTGGTCGTGCGCGCTGCCGACGACCCCGGTGACCTGCGCCAGCCGCGGGGCAAGCAGGACTGGCAGCCGGAGCCCCACGCCGTCTGGTACGACCGCACGTCCGGCATCTGGCAACCGGTGTGGCTGGAGGACGTGCCCGAGACCAGGATCCGCGGCCTGAGCTGGAGGCCGGACGTCGACCACCACGGCCTCGACCTCACGGTCCGCCTCCACGCCGACCACTGCGACGACTGGCAGCTGGCGCTGCGAGTCGTGCTGCACCGGGGCGACCGTCTGCTCGCGGACGACACCTATGCCGTGCAGGGTGCCGAGCTGCAGCGCCGCATCGCCCTGACCGAGAGCGACCTGGGCATCGGCTCCTCCGACATGCTGTGGACGCCCGAGAACCCGAACCTCATCGAGGCCACCGTCACGCTGCTCAAAGACGGTGCGGTCGTCGACGAGGTGGGCAGCTACACCGCCCTGCGCAGCTTCTCCGCCTCGCGGGACCGGTTGCTGCTCAACGGCCGGCCCTACTTCCTCCGGTTGGTCCTCGCCCAGAACTTCTGGCCGGAGTCCCACCTGGCCGCCCCCGACGGCGACGCGTTGAGGCGGGAGGTGCAGCTCATCAAGGACCTGGGGTTCAACGGGGTGCGCCTGCACCAGAAGGTGGAGGACCCCCGCTTCCTGGAGTGGTGCGACCGCTTGGGGCTGATGGTGTGGGCGGAGATGCCGGCGGCGTACGAGTTCTCCACCGAGACGGTCGCCCGGATCACCCGCGAGTGGATGGACGTGCTCGAGCGTGACCACAGCCACCCGTGCGTCATCGCCTGGGTGCCGGTGAACGAGAGCTGGGGAGTGCCGGCCCTGGAGAGGTCAGCGGCACAGCGGGACTTCGTGAGGGCGATGTACCACCTGACGAAGGCCGTCGACGCGGAGCGGCTGGTCATCGGCAACGACGGCTGGGAACAGCCCGTCACCGACGTGGTCACCGTGCACGACTACACCTCGAAGGGCCAGACGCTCCGAGACCGGTACGGCACCCGCGCCGCCCTCGCCGAGACCCTCGAGCACACCCAACCGTTGCACCGCACCATCCTCCTGCCGGGCATCGCCCGCGAGGAGGCTCCCGTCGTCATCAGCGAGTTCGGCGGCATCTTCTTCGACGCCGACGACCGAGAGGGATGGCGCGGCTACGGCTCCGTGCGCACCCCGGACGGGCTGCTGCAGGGCTACCGCGACCTCGTCGGTGCGCTCCTGGCCAGCTCGGCCGTGGCCGGCTTCTGCTGGACGCAGCTCACCGACACCCAGCAGGAGCGCAACGGCCTCTTGACGGCGGCTCGCCTCCCCAAGGTCCCCACCGAGCAGATCCGCGCGGTCACCACCCAACTCTCGGCAGCGGTCGCCGGCGACGCCGTCGGCGAGTTCGCGTACGGCGACTACACCCCGGCCGACCCGGGCCCCCAGCGGTAGGTGCGGCTCGCGGCTGCGCTCCTCGCACCGGGCGGGCGACGTCGTCACCCCTGCCGGGTGCCGGCGCGGACGCCACGCGCGCGACGGTGGTCGCGTCCCGGAACGGTCAGCCCGGCCGCCGGTCGGTGACCCGGCCGTCCTGCACGTGCCAGTGCTGGTCGAGCCGGACGTTGTCCAGCAGCCGCCGGTCGTGCGAGACCAGCAACAGCGACCCCTCGTAGGACTCCAGGGCCTGCTCGAGCTGCTCGATCGCCGGAACGTCCAGGTGGTTGGTGGGCTCGTCGAGGACCAGGAGGGTGACTCCGCGGGCCTGGAGCAGCGCCATCGCGGCACGGGTTCGCTCCCCGGGCGAGAGCCTTCCGACCCTGCTGCGCACCTGGTCGGCGCGCAGGCCGAACTTCGCGAGCAGCGTCCGCACGTCCGCGGGAACCATCGTCGGCATCGCCGTCTCGAACGCGTCCCCCAGGAAGAGGTGCTCGGCCAGCCCGGTGCGGGCCTGGTCGATCTCGCCGACCGCGACCGAGGCGCCCAGTGCGGCCCTGCCGGTGTGCGGAGCGAGGTGGCCGACGAGCAGCCGCAGCAGGGTGCTCTTGCCGGCGCCGTTGGGGCCGGTGACGCCGATCCGGTCGCCGGCGCTGACCTGGAGCGAGACCGGGCCGAAGGTGAACTCGCCCAGCCTCGCCGTTGCCTGGTCGAGCGTCGCGACGACCGAGCTGGAGCGCGGGGCGCTGCCGATGGTGAAGCGCAGCGCCCACTCCTTGCGCGGCTCCTCGACCTCCTCGAGGCGGGCGATCCGCGACTCCATCTGGCGTACTTTCTGGGCCTGCTTCTCGGAGGACTCCACCTGCGCCTTGCGGCGGATCTTGTCGTTGTCGGGGGCCTTCCTGAGGGCGTTGCGCACGCCCTGGGAGCTCCACTCCCGCTGGGTGCGGGCGCGGCCGACGAGGTCGGCCTTGTTGTCGGCGAACTCGTCGTACGCCTCACGGGCGTGCCTGCGGGCGACGGCCCGCTCCGCCAGGAACGCGTCGTAGCCTCCGTCGTAGACCGCGACCCGGCCCTGGGCGAGGTCGAGCTCCACGACGCGGGTCACCACGCGGGAGAGGAACTCGCGGTCGTGGGAGACGAGCACCACCCCGGAGCGCAGCCCCCGCACGACCCCCTCCAGGCGCTCCAGCCCGGCGAGGTCGAGGTCGTTGGTGGGCTCGTCGAGCAGCACCACGTCGAAGCGGCTCAGCAGCAGCGCCGCGAGCGCTGCCCGGGCGGCCTGCCCACCGGAGAGCGACGCCATCTCGGTGCCCGGGTCGACGTCGAGGCCGAGGTCGGCCAGGACCGGCGGTAGGCGCTCGTCGAGGTCAGGGGCGCCGCACGCCTGCCAGTGGTCCAGGCAGTGCGCGAACGTGTCCTCCGCGGCCCGGGTGTGGTCGCCCGCACCGAGCGCGGCAGCGGCCCGCTCCATCGCAGCGGTCGCGGCGGCGGCTCCCGTGCGACGGGCGACGTAGTGAGCCACGGTCTCGCCGGCGACGCGCTCGTGCTCCTGGGGGAGCCAGCCGACGAAGGCGTCACCGGGCGCGGTCGAGACGACACCGTCGAGCGGGGCCAGGTCGCCGGCAAGGATCCGCAGCAGGGTCGTCTTGCCAGCGCCGTTGGCGCCGACCACGCCGACCACGTCCCCGGGCGCGACGGTCAGGTCGAGGGCCTCGAACAGGATGCGGTGGGCATGGCCCCCAGCAAGGTTCCTGACGACCAGGTCCGCGCTCATCCCGTGATCGTAGGTTCCTTGTCGGCCGCTCCGCGCCCGGGCCACCACGGTCGGCCGGCTGGGCCAGGGTCGACCCGTCGCCGCGCGACGCGCATACTGGGATCAATGGCAACCTCATCTGGAAACCCGCGTCCCCGTCACGCCAGCAGCCCCTTCCACCCGTCCCCAGAGCCGACGGTCGAGGAGTTCGCGCCCGACGACCGCGTCTGTCACGACTCGTACGGGCTCGGCCGCGTCGTGGGCATCGACGCCGGCGGGGCGACGGTCGACTTCAACGGGCAGCGGGTCCGGATCGCGACGCCCTTCCGGAAGATGACCAAGCTCTAGGCCGGGCAGCCGGCGCCGGCCCCTCGCCTCGCGCGGGGGTCGGGCTGAGGGTTCCTCCCGGTTCGGGCGCTGATCCGCGTGACGCCACATGGCAACCGGGAACGACTCTGAGACCCGGGCCTGGTCGGACTGCCGATGAAGGGGCACCCTCAGCGCCGGATGCGGGGACGCACGTCGCTTGGGGGTGCCGCAGGCGCGACCCACCGCGCGCCTGGCACCCCTGGTGCGATCAGCGCTGCCCCCGGGGGTGCCGCAGGCGCGACCCACCGCGCGCCCGGCACCCCTGGTGCGATCCGTGCTCCCGCGGACGGGTGAACGCATCCCAGGGGGCCAACCGCTGAGCGTGGGAGGGCCCTCCTGATGGCCGACTACCCGTCCGTAGACGCACGTCCGGATCTGCCGCGGATCGTGCGCGTCACGACCGGCCGAGTGGTGGTTGTCGGTGCGCGCATGGGGCGCGGTCCCGGCGGACTTCGACCGAGCAGCCGACTGTCACCTACGTCATGGCCGGCGATAGCCAGGCCCCGGCCGACCCGAGGTGCTCGAAGGCGCCGATCTGTCCTACGGTCTCGAACTCGCCAGAAGCCCCGAGATGGCTCACCGCTGACACCACCGGGCGCCGGCGTCGAGACGCGCTTCACACTGATTCTCCCTGTGCAGCGGACCCTCCGGTCAGCACACTGGAAGTGCCCACAGCGAGGCCAGCACCCCAGCCTCGGGACGGCCGGAGCGCTGTCGCCGGACAGGTCGGGGACCTGACCCCGCTTCCCGTGGTCGAGACAGTGGAGAGCGCCATGAGCACCAAGACCAGCAGCCCGGACGTCTTCATCGACGAGCCGTCAACCGTCGATGCACCGGCCGACCCCGGAACCGACCCGGCCCTCATCGGCGAGGACCTGGCCTTCGAGTCGCCCGAGTTCGGTGTCGGCCAGTTCTTCCCCCACCTCGACGCCCCCACCGATGGCTGACCCGGCCCTCGACTCCTCACCCCATGCCGGACCTCCCTCCGGACCCAGTCGCCGCGCGGCGCGGCGGGAAGCCAGGCAGAGCGAGCGATGAGTGCCACACCGAAGTACCCCGGGATCCCGACCGTCATCCACGGCAACGGCGCCGTTGCCCACGTCATGAGCCACGTCTGCGGAGGGGTGATTGGCTACCCGATCACCCCGTCGACCGAGATCGCCGAGCTCTACGAGGCGGCTCGCGCCGAGGGCGGCATCAACGTCTGGGGTAGGCACTCCTTCTTCTTCGAGCCGGAGGGGGAGCACTCCGCCCAGAGCGGAGCCCTCGGTGCCGCGCTCACCGGCGGCCAGTACATCTCGAACGCGTCCTCCAGCCAGGGGATCCTGTACGCGATGGAGTCGCACTACGTCACCGTCGGCAAGAAGATCGGTGGCTTCGTCCTCCAGGTCGCCGCCCGGGTCGTCTCGAAGCACTCGCTCAACGTCATGGCCGGTCACGACGACATCTACGCCCTGCTCGCCTCGGGCTACACCATCATCGTCGGCTCCAACCCGCAGGAGGCCGCCGACCTCGCAGCCATCTCCTACCGCACCTCCGCCCTGTCCCTCATCCCGGTCGCGAACGCCATGGACGGCTTCTCGACGAGCCACATGCTCAGCGAGGCCCGACTTCCCGAGCCCGAGCTGCTGCAGAGCTTCCTCGGCGACCCCGAGAGCCGCATCCCGTGCCCGACCGTCGCCCAGGAGCTCCTCTTCGGGGCCAAGGGTCGCGTCTTCCAGCTGCGCGGGTTCCTCGACCGCCACGGCCGGGACATCGGCGACAGCGACCTCAGCGACCTGCAGGCCTTCCTCGACGCCAAGGCCGACGACGTCGAGGCCGACAACGACGGCGAGCTCGTCGACCTCACCGCCACCTGGCTCCCCGAAGAGCTGCACGGACCATGGCGCCGCCAGTGGACCAACTCCTGGCAGAAGGGGACCCGCCAGCTCGTTCCCGCGCTCGTCGACATCCACAACCCCGGCCTCACCGGCCCGGTCCAGAACCAGGCCGACTTCCAGGCCGGGGCGGTCGACCACCGCACCCACTTCGCCTCCGCCGTGCCGGCGATCGCCCGGCAGGCGATGCGCGAGTACTCCGAGCTCACCGGGCGCGAGTACGCACCGGTCCTCACCTACGACTGCGACGACGCCGACGTCGTCATGATCGGCCTCGGCTCGGTCGGCGACGACGTCCGGGCCGTGCTCCCTCACCTGCGCGCCAACGGCGTCAAGGCCGGCCTCGTCTCGGTCAAGCTGCTCTCGCCCTTCCCCGAGGCCGAGGTCGTGAAGGCCGTCGCCGGCGCCAAGGCGGTCATCGTGCTCGAGCGCAGCGACCAGACCGCCCTGACCTCGCTCGTCACCGCGGCCCTGTTCCGGGCCCGGGAGAACGCGAGCGGCCCCCGCCACGACGGCATCCCGGCGCTGCAGGAGAGCCCTCGTCTCACCACTGCGATCTTCGGGCTCGGCGGCCACGACCTGCAGCCGCGTCACCTCATCGCCGCCTTCACCCAGATGAACGACGGTGCCCTGCCGCCCCTTGTCTACCTCGGGTCGCAGTTCTTCACCGACACCCCCGGCAGCGAAAACCTCGCCGCGCTGCAGGAGCGGCTGCGCGCCGCCTACCCGGAGACCGAGCTCATGGCCCTGCGGACCGGGCCGAACCCTGACCTGCTCCCGGCCGACGCGCTACGCGTGCGGTTCCACTCGGTCGGCGGCTACGGGACGATCGCGACGGGCAAGCTGCTCACCGACATCCTCGCCGGTGTGCTCGAGATGCACTCCAAGTCGGCGCCCAAGTACGGCTCGGAGAAGTCCGGCGCCCCCACGAACTACTACATCACCCTGAGCCCCGAGCCGATCCTCGTGACGAACGCCGAGCTCGAGGAGGTCGAGGTCGTCATCGCCCCCGACCACAAGGCCTTCATGCACACCAACCCGCTCAAGGGTCTGGCCCACGGCGGCACCTTCATCCTGCAGACCAGCCTGTCGCCGGAGGAGCTCTGGCGAGACCTGCCCAGGCACGCGCGACGCACCATCCGGGACAAGGCCATCCGGTTCTTCACGATCGACGCCTTCGCCGTGGCGCGTCGTCACGCGCCCACCCCCGAACTCGAGACCCGGATGATGGGAATCGCCTTCATCGGCTCCGTCGCCGCGAACGTCGACCGGGTCGCCCACGGCGCGCCACGCGACGACATCCTCGACAAGGTCCGCGCCCAGCTCGAGAAGAAGTTCGGCCGCAAGGGTGCCGAGGTCGTCGAGAGCAACATGGCCGTCGTCGCCGACGGCATCGAGGCCACCGTCCGGGTCGACTACGACGCCCCGGCACTGCGCGAGGTGGAAGAGCGCCACGCACCGGCGCCGCTGCTCACCGTGGCGCTGTCGGCCTCGATGTGCCCGAGCACCCGCGCCGAGCGGACGAGCGGCCTCTTCGACCCGGCGTACTACGAGGACCTCATGGCCCGCCCCTTCCGCGAGGGCACCATCGGCGAGGCCCCCGTGCTGCCCGGCGCCGGTCTGTTCATGCCTCCCGGCACCGGGGCGGGCAAGGACAAGGGGCTCTTCCGGCGCACCGTCCCGCAGTTCGACCCCACCGTGTGCACCGGCTGCCTCGACTGCGCCCTGGTGTGCCCGGATGCCGCCATCCCCAACACCGTCCACGAGATCCACGACCTGCTCCTCGCCGCGATCGAGCGGATGGAGGCGACCGGCGGACAGCGGGAGAGCCTGCGCTCTGCCGTCTACGGGATCGCCGAGCGCACCCGCGAGGCGCTGCGCCACCGCGTGGAGCTGCCGTTCCACGAGATCGTCGCCGGCGCGGCCGCACCCGCCGCCACCGACCGGGTCATGTCCCACGTCGTCGACCGCCTCGTCGTCACGCTCGCCACCTATCCGGTGGCCCGCACCCGGCCGTTCTTCGACTCCCCCGAGCTGGACGAGCCGGGCACCGGTGGCCTCTTCGCCGCGACCGTCGACCCGTGGAAGTGCACCGGGTGCCTGGAGTGCGTCGAGGTCTGCGGGCCCGGGGCGCTGACCTCGGTCGACCAGGACGCCGACGTGCTCGGCTCGCTCCAGGAGGGCTTCGCCTTCATGACGGCGCTGCCGAACACCCCTGAGCGGTTCATCGAGGGCTCGGACCAGCCCGGCGGTGACTTGAAGCGCCTCATGCTCGACCACGACAACTTCTACGCCACCACCGGTGGCCACGGCGGATGCCGCGGCTGCGGCGAGGTCACCGCCATCCGACTGCTCATGTCGACCTCGCACGCCCTCGGCGAGCGACGGCGACGGGCCCACCTGGGTGACCTGCTGGGCCTGGTCGACCGGCTCTCCGCCAAGCAGTCGACCGTCGGCGACCCGACCCGGACCGCCCGGATCGGCGAGACGATCCGGGTCCTCGAGCGACGCCTCTACCAACAGGAGGGCGGCCCGACCGGGAACGGCCCCGCATCCACGATCATCGCCAACGCGACCGGGTGCAGCAGCGTCTACGCCTCGACGATGCCGTTCAACAACTACCTCGACCCCTGGGTCAACAGCCTCTTCCAGGACGCCCAGCCCCTCGCCAAGGGCATCTTCGAGGGGCTCGCCGCGCAGCAGGCCGGCGACGTGCGAGCGCTGCGGGTCGCCGACCTCGAGCTGCGCGACGCCTACGACCCCGAGGCGCACGACGACCAGCTGGCACGGCTCAGCTGGGGCGACTTCACCGACGACGAGATGCGCCTGCTGCCAACGGTGCTCACCATCGGCGGCGACGGCGCGAGCTACGACATCGGGTTCGGCGCCATGTCGCGCATCCTGGCCAGCGACACCCCGATCAAGGTCCTCGTGCTCAACTCGGGCGTCTACTCCAACACCGGTGGCCAGGCATCGACGGCCAGCCTCACCGGCCAGGACTCCGACCTCGCTCGCTTCGGCTCCGCCCACGAGGGCAAGCACGAGTCGCGCAAGGAGCTCGGACTGCTCGCGTCGTTCCACCCGAACGTCTACGTCTGCGCGACGAACACGGCCCTGCAGGGCCACTTCCTCAAGAGCGTGATGGAGGCGCTGCAGTACCAGGACGCCGCAGCAGTGCTCGACGTCTACACCCCCTGCGGCTCCGAACACGGGATCTCCGAGGACGCCTCGGCCAACCGGGCCCGGCTCGCCGTCGAGAGCCGGATGAACCCGGTCTTCGTGCACGATCCCCGCCGCGGCACGACCCTGCACGACTGGTTCGTCCTCGACGGCAACCCCGAGCCGACCCAGACGTGGGCCAGGACCGACCTGGTCCACCGCGACGAGGACGGCACCCTCTCGGTGCTGCGGCTGCCGGTCACGCCGGCCGAGTTCGCCCTGGGCGAGACCCGGTTCCGCAAGCAGTTCCACCGGCTTCCGGCGGAGCTCGAGGGCGTCGCGGTGCCCATCGACGAGTACGTCGAGCTCAGCAGCGAGGAGCAGGCGCGGCGGGTGCCGTTCATCCACGCCACCGACGCGGACCAGCGGCTCATCAAGGTCGAGTGCTCCGCCGCCATCGTCGCGCTCGTCAAGGAGCGGCGCCGCTACTGGCAGACACTGCAGTACCTCGCCGGCGTCCACGAGGCGTCTCTCACCGCCCTGCACCGCAGCGACCTCGACGACCTCAAGGGCCGCTACGAGCAGGCCCTGAGCGACCGCGAGGCCGCCATGGACGACATCGCCGCAGCCATGTCCGGTCTCGCGGCCGCGAGCCGCACCCCCGTCTCGCTGGGCTCCTCCATCGCGACCCGGCCGGCAGCGGGGGTGACGGGTGGTGCCGCCGTTCCGGGTGTCGGCGCCGAGGTGGCGGCCCCGATGGTCGGCGCCACCGGGTCGGCACCCGCCGGCGCGCCGATCTTCCTCGCCGAGAGCGACCTTCCCACGTGCAACGACTGTGGCACCTGCTACCAGGAGCTGCCGCAGCTGTTCGAGCCGACGACGATGGTCATCGACGGTGTCGCGCAGAAGGTCGCCCGGATGATCCCCGGTGCCCTCGAGACCGTCGAGATGACCCCGGAGATCCTCAAGCGGGCCGACCGGGTGAAGAAGACCTGCGACGCGGAGATCATCCAGTGAGTCTGGACACCCCGGCGTCCGACGCCCTCACCGACCAGCAGGTCGAGCTGCTCCGTCGGCGCCTGCAGGCCCAGCCGCAGGCCTTCCGGGAGATGTTCATCGAGGACGGGATGACGGCCGTCCAGTGGGAGTTCGCCCAGCCCGAGCTCGGCGAGGCCTTCGCGCGCACGATGTGGGAGGTGCTCCTGCGCGGGAACGACGCGAGCAGGGTCCTCATGCGCTACGTCTGGGCCCTGCCCCTCGGCGGCAAGCGGCGCTTCATCCGGGCGCTCGACGCGCACCTGCGCGATCGGTACCCGATGTTCGACGGCCTGTCGGTGGACTGGCCCGCCGGGAACGCGATCCCGCCGCACATCCGCGACGCCGAGGAGCGCGGGCACGACTTCGGCCTCGTCAACGAGGGCTACCTCGGCTACCTCAACGTCGGCTACACCCGTGACGAGGTCGACCTCTTCGTCTGGCTCGAGGCGCTGCGGGACAAGCAGTGCGAGGAGAAGCCGTGCGAGGTCGGCATTCACGTCGCCGGGGACCCCGCGCCCAAGGGCGGCTGCCCGGTCAAGATCCACATCCCGCAGGTCCTCGAGCTCGTCGGCACCGGCAAGTTCGAGGAGGCGCTCGGGCTCATCGAGTCGTGCAACCCACTGCCCGACGTCACCGGGCGGGTCTGCCCCCAGGAGCTGCAGTGCCAGGGCGTGTGCATCCAGAACAAGATGCCGATCGCCATCGGCCAGCTCGAGTGGTTCCTCCCCGAGCGGGAGGCGCTCGTCAACCCCGGGGGCAGCGCGGCCCGCTTCGCCGGCCGGCCCGATCCGTGGGATGCCGCGACCCGGCCGCCGGTGGCCATCATCGGGTCGGGGCCCTCCGGTCTCATCAACGCCTACCTCCTGGCCTCGGAGGGGTTCCCGGTCACCGTCTTCGAGGCCTTCCACGCCCTCGGGGGGGTGCTGCGCTACGGCATCCCCGAGTTCCGGCTGCCGAACGACCTGATCGACGACGTGGTCGGCAAGATCAAGCTGCTCGGCGGCCGGTTCGTGCCGAACTTCGTGGTCGGCAAGACGGCGACGATCGAGGACCTGAAGGAAGCCGGGTTCTGGCGCGTGTTCGTCGGAACGGGCGCGGGCCTCCCGCGCTTTCTGGACGTGCCCGGGGAGCACTACCTCGGCGTCATGTCCGCCAACGAGTTCCTGACCCGGGTCAACCTGATGCAGGGCCTGCGCGCCGACCACGAGACGCCGCTCCCGGAGACGGAGGGCAAGGAGGTCCTCGTCATCGGTGGTGGCAACACCGCCATGGATGCCGCCCGCACGGCGCACCGGCTCGGCGGTCACGTGACGATCGTCTACCGTCGCACCCGCGGTGAGATGCCGGCGCGGGTGGAGGAGCTCGAACACGCCCTCGAGGAGGGCATCGCCCTCGAGGTGCTCCGATCTCCGCGCGAGTTCCACGGCGACGACGCCACCGGATTCGTCTCTGCCACAACCCTCGACGTCATGGAGCTCGGCGAGCCGGACGCCTCCGGCCGTCGCCGGCCGCTGGTGACCGGCCGCACCGAGGCCCGCAAGGCCGACCTCGTCATCATGGCCCTCGGCAACGCCCCCAACCCGATCATCAAGGACTCCGTGCCCGAGCTGCACACCACACGGTGGGGGACCATCGACCTCGAGCACGCCGGGTCGCAGGAGACCTCTCTGCACGGCGTCTACTCCGGCGGGGACGCCGCCCGTGGCGGGTCGACCGCCATCAACGCCGCGGGCGACGGACAGGCGGCCGCCCGCGAGATCATCGGTCACGTCGACGTGCCCGGCGACCAGATCCCCGGCATGGTGCGCACGGCGATGGAGTTCACCGAGCGCGCCTCGGCGGAGCAGACCATCGTCGCCACGGCCCATCTCGCCGACGGCATCGAGGAGATCACCGTCCACTCGCCGGTCATCGCCGCTGCGGCCCGCGCGGGCCAGTTCGTCCGCGTGCTCCCGTGGCCCGACGGCGAGCTGATCCCCCTCACCCTGGCCGACTGGGACGCCGAGGCCGGCACGATCTGCCTCGTCGTCCAGGGCGTCGGGACGAGCAGCATCGAGATCAACGCGATGAAGGTCGGGGACTCCTTCGCCGGCATCGCCGGCCCGCTCGGCCGGCCCAGCGACATCACCGCCCACCCCGTGGACCAGACGGTCGTCTTCACCGCGGGAGGGCTCGGGCTGCCGCCGGTCTACCCGATCCTGCGCGAGCACCTGCGGGCCGGGAACCACGTGACCCTCATCGCCGGGTTCCGCAGCTCCGGGCTGCTGTTCTGGACGGGCGACGACGAGCGCATCGCCGCCCTGCAGCGCGAGCACGGCGAGCGGCTCGACGTCGTCTACACGACGAACGACGGGACGTTCGGCATCGAGGGCTTCGTCACCACGCCGCTCGAGGTGATGCTCGAGGCGGCCGCTGCGGGCACCGGGCGTGCCGTCGCCGAGGTCGTCGCCATCGGACCGGCGGTCATGATGCGTGCCGTGTCGGACCTCACGCGCCGCTTCGGCGTGCACACGGTCGCGAGCCTGAACTCCATCATGGTCGACGCCACCGGCATGTGCGGCGCCTGCATGGTGCCGGTGAACATCGACGGCAAGGTCATCCGCAAGCACGCCTGCATCGACGGCCCCGAGATCGACGCGCACATCATCGACTGGGCCAAGTTCCTCCCCCGCTTCGGCCAGTTCCGCACTCAGGAGGCGCGCAGCCGCGTGCGGCACGGTCTGGCCTGACCCGACGGCCCACGCCGGTGCGGGTGACGGGGAGTCGGGAGGGAGGCGGCTGACGTGTCACGCCGGCACCCAGCGAGTTGCCAGGACGGAAACTGGTGCTAGGGTTTCCGCTATGGAAACGCAAGCCGGTCAGCCGCCGTCGCCCGACGAGGCCAAGCGCACCCTCCACGAGCTCGGCCGGGACGAGAGCGCCGTTCGCTACCCTCCCCTGCCGCAGTGGTTCTTCCTCGCGATGGCAGCACTCGTCGCGGGACTGGCGCTGGCTCAGCTGCTGGAGTCATCCGACTCGAGCAGGGCCACCTTCGCGCTGGCCGTGGTCGCCGTCGTCCTCGCCTCGAGGTACTGGCTCAACCGAGACGGGGTCTCCTGGGCGTCAGCCAGGTTCACCGACATGCTGCCCTTCGTGCTCGGCATCCTCGGCACCTTCGCAGCCAGTGCCGTCATCGCGGCGACCACGGGTGCGTCGTGGGTCTGGATCGTCGCCGCTGCGCTGGCAGGCGCGTTCGTCATCCGCACCGGCCGCACCTACCGGCGGGAGTTCGGCGAGTGACCGCCAGGGCCCCTGCCTTCAACGAGGTGATCCACGCTCCCCAGCGCCTGCGCATCTGCGCCATGCTCAGCGGTGCCCAGAAGCTGGAGTTCGGCCTGCTGCAGGACCGGCTCGGACTGTCCAAGTCGGCGCTCAGCAAGCACCTCACACTGCTGGTCGAGGCCGGTTACGTCCGACACGAGCGCGCCCTGCGCGACTCGCGGAGCAGGCTCTGGCTGTCACTGACACCCGAAGGGGCCCGCGCCTACTCCGCCCACGTGCAGGCGCTCCAGCAGATCGTCGCCACCCACGAGGCGTGACCCGCGAACGCCGGGGCCGCCCGCAGGTCGCCGGCATCCCTCCGAGCGGTGGTCAGGCGCTTCGACCGCGGGCGGAGGCGAAGCCGAGCCACGGGTGGCGGTTGCCGGCCCAGCACCACCCGACCTTCGGCGCCCCGGCGCGGTCCTTGCCGTCACGTCCGGTTCCACCGCTGATCCACAAGGCGGGGGTCCGCGCGTCCAGGCCCTTCGGGGTGCGCTTTCGGGAGCCGATCGTCATGAAGCAGTGGTTCGGCTCCAGCATGGTGGGCTCGAGCAGGAGCCAGCTGATGCCCTCGTTGACGGTGAGGGGGGTGCGGCCGCGGGAGGTGATCGCCGGCAGGGCCTCGTTCGGGCTCCAGTTGCGCAGGTCGTCGCCACGGTCGACGTCCTTCACCAGGTACAGCGGGGCGTCGGGGACGTCCAGGCCGTCGACGGGCTCGAACTGCTCGAGGTCGGTCAGGTCCTCGACGACGAAGCCCGACTTCCCGGCGCGGTGGAGCAGCGGGGCGAGCTGCCGTGCGGTCGCGAGCGACGGATGGATGGCGAGGGTCGAGCCGGGCTCGTGCGCAAGCCCCCTGGCGAGGGACTCGAGCGTCGAGGCCTTGGTGCCGACGATGTCGGCCAGGCCCAGCTCGGTCAGGCGGTTGAGCTGCTCTGAGAGCATCGACGCTCCTGTCGTACGTTGTACGGGTAGATGTACGGTACAGGAACGCCGTCCAGTGCGAGGATGTTCCCGTGCCCCCTCCCCCGTCCCGCGCGAGTGACCCCGGTCGACTGGTCGACCTGATGTGGAACCCCTCGACGAGAGTGGGGCGCAGCGGGGCCACGGTCGAGGCGATCGTCGATGCGGCGCTCGCGGTGGCGGACTCGGCGGGCCTCGACGCGGTGACGATGCGTGCCGTGGCGGAGCGCGCCGGCGTGGGCGCCATGACGGTGTACGGCTACGTCCCCGGACGAGCCGAGCTCGTCGAGCTCATGGTCGACCGGGTGGCCGGGCAGACCTACCAGGGGCACCCGGCTCCGCACGAGGCCGGGAGCTGGGAGGACGCCCTGCGCTACATGGCCCAGCGCAACTGGGAGCACCTGCTCGACCATGCCTGGGTCGTCGAGGCGCCCCAGGGGCGGCCGATCCTCGGGCCGGGGGTCTGCCGCACGTACGAGGCCGAGCTCCGCCCGCTCGACGGCATCGGCCTGACCGACGAACAGATGGACCTCACCGTTGCGGCCGTCCGTGCGCAGGTTCTGCAGGCTGCCCAGTGGCAGGCCGGCCTGGCTCGGGCGCGGGCCGAGAGCCGGCTCTCGGACCAGCAGTGGTGGACCCTGTACGGCCCACGCCTGGCCATGGCGATGGCCGGCGAGGAGCTCCCCGTCTCCAGCAGGGTCGGCCAGAGTGTGGCCTCTGCCGGCGACCCGGAGGCCACCTGGCGCTTCATGGTCGACCACCTCATCAGCGCGCTGCGCCAGCACACCCACCAGTAGACCTGCTGTCGAGATGCAGTGAAGCTGTCATAGGTGCGGTTGGTATGTGTCATACACAAGCTCTTATGCACTTCGGGCGAGTCGCATCGTCTCGTTGTGGGTCTGGTGCTCGGTGGCTGGGGCCTGTGGATCTTGAGAGCGCCCGCCCGGGACGAGTGACGGACGGGCCCAGCGGGCCTGTGC
>Ga0105047_10002468_pt1 | contig 32951 bp, 31 predicted proteins | sample MAT04_FD_78384 | JGI IMG/M metagenome (GOLD analysis project Ga0105047, IMG submission 78384) | Freshwater microbial communities from Lake Fryxell liftoff mats and glacier meltwater in Antarctica - MAT-04 (megahit assembly) | ecosystem: Environmental > Aquatic > Freshwater > Ice > Liftoff... | reverse complement strand
GCCATGCAGCGCTGGTTGGGCATCGAACATGCTCGCCACAAGGGGCAGGAGGCCAAGGAACGTCTGGGCAAGCCGGTCAAGGCCAACTCCATCGGCTTTGACCTGGCGCTTGGCCCGTCGCCCCGTAGAGTATCGAGGATAAACATGGAGGTCAACAACGACCCGGCTGCTAACCACATGTTCATCGTGGACGAACAGGTAGTGTTTCTAGACAAGACCATCGAAGGACGCAACCCGAAAGGGGCCGTGCAGACCTATGGCAAGGGAAGGTCCATACTAAGCACTCCCAGTGTGTATCTGGCTGAAGTTGCCAACCATATCCAGGACTGGCAGTTCCTCACTCTCGCTCCTGATCGCATGGGGCTTCCCGTACCGCAACAACGCACCGGGGTGGCGTGCGGCTAGCACGGGATGGCTCTAATATCGCAGACTTTCTGCTCGACTTGCGGCGGCAGGACCAAAACGCCTTCGATGGCATCGTTGAAACCATGGCCTACGTCCTGCCCTATGCCAAAGACATCCAACCCTCGCTGACCTCATCCGAGATCGAGCGCAAGGCCTGGCTTCAAATGACCGAGGCCGATTTCAAGGTGCCAGGCTGGATGCTCTCTACCGGCACGCTGCGCTTGTTGGCCCTCTTGGCCCTGCTACGCCATCCAAAGCCGCCACCGTTGATTGTGATTGAAGAGATCGAAAACGGTCTCGACCCTCGCAGTATCCACCTGCTGGTTGAAGAAATCCGCAACGCCGTACTGAACAGGACAACCCAAATCATTCTCACCACCCATTCACCGTATTTGCTCGATCTGCTGACCTGACCCTGGAGCACCTCGTGCTGGTAGAGCGTGATGACAAGGGCCAACCGCGCTTCCTGCGGCCCGCCGACAATAAGAATCTCCAACGATGGGCCGCCGATTTCGCCCCCGGCAAGCTTTACACCATGGGCAACCTGGCGGGAGGCGGGGAATGACGAAGATCGGTTTTATCTTTGAGGGTGGACCGGAAGGCGCGGACAAGCAGGTCTGCGAGTTTCTGGCACGACAAATTCATCCGGAGGTCACGCCGATTTCGCAGACGCTGGATAACAAACCTCGCCTGCTTCAGAATTGTGGCTTGGTAGCTGCTAATCTGTTGGCCGATGGCTGCGAGCGCGTCCTTATTGTCTGGGATTTACGCCCGGCCTGGCCAGGCGGAAAGACCTGTCGTAAAGTTGAGAGAGACGCTGTGTTGGCCCTCTCTTCGCAAGGCTGACCTTGTTGGCAGACCTGTATTTCTTGTCTGCGTCGAGCAGGAACTGGAAAGCTGGCTCCTGGCCGACGAGGGGAAGATCTCCGCCTACCTCTCCACCGCCGCCCATACTTATGCCGTAAAACGAGTCACCAAGCCGGATCGGGTGCCGAATCCGAAGTCGGTGATGATGAACCACTTCAAGTCTGCCCGCAGCTGGCGCTGCGAGGATCGAACCCACGCCATCAAGGTGCTGCGGGCTGCGAACACCGATTTAAGGAAACTGCGCCGCTCGCCCACCTTTGCCCGTTTTGAGAAGAAACTGCAGATAGAGCTGCTTTGAGTAATATTTCAGGGTTAGAAAAGCGGTCGAGTAATGTGATACTGAAGTTCCTGATTCCCGAAAAACAACCAAAACCACCAGAAACTACTATATTGCCTGGTGTCAGGTGTCTTTTGGCCCAGGGCATGATGGCCTCTTTGGTAAAAGCTTCTACTTGGCTAAATTTCCTGCGAGTGGTCGGAAATGATGGAAATCGATTTACGTTGATTGAAGCCGGCCAGCATCAGGGCGTTGGCAAGAGAGGTGGTGGCACCGATGACTCCGCCGATGATGAACTTCTGCGGAACCAGGATGGCGTTGACAAGGGGATCGCCAGTTTACTGTAGGCCCTGAGTTATTTTTCTCACTATTTCAAGGAGTGGAGGAATTTTACGTTTGCACGTGTAAAAAACAGTTTCCGCATGAAGATCCGCATAATGGTGGGTGATGATATCACGCATACCCATAGCTTTTTTCCAATCGACTTCAGGATATTGGGGAAGTAGCGTTCCTCCGGTGATTTTTTCGAGATTTTTCAGTGACTCTCCTATAACGATCAGCATCATGCAGATCGAGTCCAATTTTTCCATGCCTATCCGGATGTTGCACACATGTCTATTCATCCGCGTCGATCTCCCGGATGTTTCCACACACCCTTGTGTAGCCCCGCGTAGGCCGGTGCCTCCACCTGCGCAGCAATTTTTAGTAAGCTATCGAAAGCTACCAATGGCCAAAACCGGCGGTTGAATCGGAACACGAACTCGTTGAGGTATCCCTGCAAGTGCTTAGAACTGACTCCATGATGCGTTCCCAGAAGCCATGCGTCCAAGTTTCCGAAGACTATGTGGTCATGGGGAGGTGCTGGTCCGTCTTAGCATGATCACCTTGTAAGGCCACTGGTATGTGTTTGTAGCCCAGTTCTCCTAAATTGTCATAACCTGTCCAACCGTCCGTTCGCACCTCTGTTCCTGTGCGTACGTTCTCCAAGACAAAAGATTCCAATACTTCTTGCGTGCGGTTTGGGATGATCTGGAGTCGCAACCGGCCTGCGATGACGCTGCGCCCATGCCCACCGCGATGTTGAGGGCGTTGGCCGGACGGCAAGTTTGGGTCGGGACCGGGAGCCTTCTTTCGCGGACGCACTTCCACTATACCGGCAACAAGTGTCTTGTGGTGCCGCTCGCACCCTTCACCTTGCGTAGCACCGCCGACGAACGTCTCATCCACTTCAACCGGCCAATCTCCGCCAATAGAATCACGTCCCGGCCGAACCATTGCAGCACGCAATTTGTGCAGCATGTTGAAAGCAGTCTCGTAGCGTTTGATCCCGAGCATCTTTTGAAACTGGAGTGCAGACATGCCGGGAGTCAGAGATGTGACAAGGAAAGCGCCCCAAAACCACGTGCAGAGTGACACCTTGCTGTTCTGCATAATGGTGCCAGCAGTCAACCGAGTGTCTCGTCTACAACTCCGGCATCGAAGCATATCCTGCCGTCCTTCGAACCGGAATGCATCCCCTGTCCAGCTACAGTAGGGACATGAGAAACCGTCAGGAAAGCGTACTGAGTAAAGGTAGGTTGAACACGCGTCCTCGTTGGGGAATATTTGTTGAAATTCCGGTAGAGACCTCGGTGTAGACAAAATTATCTCCATGCCTCCAGGTTCAACAACACCGGCGTCTGATTTTCTGTGTTGCATTCTGCCGCCATCTTTGGGGCATATTACCAAAAAAAGGCTGTGTGCAACATCCGGATAGGCATGAATTTTTCGACTCGGCCGGACTATCGGTGAAGTCGGATGCCTGGTGTATCACCTGGAAACGGTTGCCGATCTTGATTGCGGCTTCTTCTATCTGCCGCAAGACTTCTAAGCAGAGTTCCCGGTCATGCATACACAGCCTCCTCATCGATTCTCTTTTTGAGGAAAAGGTTCATATTGTCTCTATAGGTAACAATATCAACCGGACGATGAAGTCTTTCTTCTAACTCTTCCTTTATTCCTACGAGCATAAACAGATCGGGTTCCCGGATTCGGAGGACAATATCCACATCACTCTCCTCACGAGCATCACCCCGTGCTGTCGAACCAAAAATACCGATTGTCATAATGCCGTAATAATTGGCACGTTCATTTTTGTAATTACGAAGAATATCAATAAGTTCCTATTATTTCATAATCGCTTTCCTTGTTTTTCCATACTTTTTAAAAGTTCACTGGCGATATTTGGGCTTTCGAGCCGCATGATGCTTTCTTCCGCGCTGCCGAAACTGAGCAGATTGATACTCCCATACCATACGACCTTTTGATCGATAAGCGCGAATTTCTGGTGTATGTGTGAACGAAACACCACGTTCACACCGGCATTTTGTAACATATCCAGAGTCCCTTGCAAGGCGGTTGGCTCCTTTTCCCGGAACCCCGATATACGGGATAAGTCACTTATCAAAAAATCTTCGCAAAAACCGTGCGAAGATTTTTTGTAAGTGACTAAGTCTCCTGTCGGTCTCGTTACAACTGTTACCCTTACCTTATTTCGCAACGCAATTTCCAACTGCTGCATCATTTGCACGGTGCGCTTCTTGGTAACGAAGGGGCTTACGATCAGGATCTCTCTTTCCGCGGCCAGAATATCATTGCCGTAAACCGGCAAAAAGTTGCTCTTGTCAAAGATAACATCGATTGTGTTCACCTCGACAGCGCAAGCTTTCGCCTTATAACCGATCGAGGCGTATCCGTTCAGCCGTTTATGATACATCTTCTCCAGCATGCTTACATGGATATCGACATAGTCGTAGATCTGGACCTCTCTTTTTTCTTCAAACAGCCTGTGAAGCCTACCCGCATATTGATGCAGAGTCCCCTTCCACGATATCGGCATGGTCAGAAACAGGGTGTCGAGACGCGGTTCGTCGAATCCCTCCCCGATATACCTGCCCGTAGCGACCAGCGTCAATTGCTTGTCCGCGGGGGTATCGGATATGCACTTGAAGATTTGTGCGATTTCCTTTGTTCCCCTTCCTCCCCTGAGTGTCATGACTTCGGAAATTCTTTCTCTTAGCTTCCCGGCGATTAATTCCAGATGGCTGGTCCTTTCGGTCAAGACAAGGCAGTTCCTGCCACTCTCATGGCTTTTTACCACATCGTCAACAATCATCTGATTACGCATCTCGTTGACAACCATGAGCGAATAATGTTCCTGAATGGATACGTCCTTTTCATCCTTGTCAAGCGGGACCCGCAGTGCGGTAAATCGTGGTATTACGAAATGATCGAAGGGCCTTTTTTCCGCCTGTTTCTTTGCGTCATCCCTATATCGTACTGGACCGCATTGCATAAATATTATGGGATGATGACCGTTCTTCCTGATAGGGGTCGCGGTTAAGCCATAGACATACTTTGCCTTTGCGGTTCTAAGAATCTCGTCAAAACTCATGGCTGCGACATGATGGCATTCGTCGACGATAATCATGCCATAATCTTTCACACATTCCCTAACTTCATTCTTCCTGTTCAAAGATTGCATTAAGGCAATATCAACGATTCCGCCCAGGCTATTTTTACCTTGCCCCAGTTGTCCGATTATGCTTCCGGCCTTTTTTCGTCCTCTCTTTTTCACACCTCTGTCCAATTCAGGTAGGGATTCATTTATCGCCAGGAATTCAGTCAATTTGTTCTTCCATTGCATTATCAGGCTGGCTTTATCGACAATGACGAGGGTGTTGACTTTTCTCTCAGCGATCAGTTTGATTGCCACAACCGTTTTCCCGAAAGCCGTTGTGCCGGAGAGTACGCCGATATCATGCTCAAGCAACCTGTCCACTGCCTGTGGCTGTTCGTCTCTCAGGTTGCCATTGAATGCAACGTCGATCATTTTGCCGTGATTGGTCTTATCCAGGCAGTTGACGTCCATTCCCTGTTCAGAAAAAAATGTTCTCAGGTCCTGTTCGCATCCTCTCGGCAGACAGAGATAATCGGCAGTATCTTCGGCACAACAGATAATTCTCGGTTTGTTATAGGTCGGCATGCGCATTGCTTGATTCTTGTAGAACTCGGGATTCTTGAAAGCCGCCAGGCGTTTTAACTGGTTCAGAGCCCTTTGAGAAATGCCTGCCTTCGGAACAAACAGCATATTTGATTTTACGATCTCTATTTCTCGCGGAAAATCCGTTTTCAGTAATTTAACCTTGGTCGTTTCCCATGACTTTTGCGTTTCTTCTTCATCTATTTTCAACACCCCGAGTTCATTCCCCTGGCTCAGTTTTGAGGTAAGTGTTATTACGTCATCTTCTGAGAGCGTTTGAATCGTGTCTAGAAACTCCCACTGATCAGGATACGGCTCGAAATTCCGGTCGATGAATTCACTGTTTTTGGCCCTTCTTGCCTCCTTTTGCAAAGGGAGCGCTATCAGATTGCCCAGACCACCCTTGGGCATCGTGTCCTGATTGGGGAAAAATCTATCGTAGGATTTGAAAGTGATCTCATGCCTGTTTTGCATGGCGTAGGTAAGTAAGGATGTGCCGAATTTTCTAGCCAGGGATGCAGGTATCGGCCCTTTAAAGAATAACCACGCATGGCCTCCATTGCCGGAACGTGAGCGCTCAATGGAAACAGGGATTTCAAATTCCGCACACACCTCCCGCAATACCGAGATATCCTTTTTCCACTCCCCATCATCAAAATCGATCACCAGAAACCAGCACGTCTCATCCGGAAGCATCGGGTAGATGCCGGCGACTATTTTCCCCCGCAGATGGTCATCAATTACTTTCTCAGTAAGAGCAATATACGCCTTATAGGTGCAACCGGTGCATGTCCCCTTCGGCTTAACGCATGGTCCTGGTTTCCATTCATTCAGACAGGAGGGAGAATAGCCAGACGTACCTTTTTTCTTGTTTTCCCATCTTCTGGCGTAAACATCTTCCCGTCCTTTGAAAAGCGACATAAACAGCCTGATTTTTTCTCCTTCGTCAGCATTCTTGCTCATGCCTGGAGGCGAAAATTCAGCAGCTTGCGGAGCGATTATTTCAAATTCGGATTCTTTCCCGAAAATTTCATCACCCGAATACCGCGCCTCCGCAAAAACCAACCGTGCCTTCAGGGTTCTGATTTCCTCTTTCAACTTACTGTTTTCAATCAATAACACCTGACACTTCTCAGACAGCTCTGAAATTGAAACAGAATCTTCAAATTTCACATTGAAACCTCTCATAAATGGGGGTCCATAAATGGGGGTCAGAGTAAATTTATTTACCCTCTTTCCGCCACCCTAATGGGCGTCCTCTTTTCCTTGCCTGTACCCTCACACCGGTTAAAGCTTCAATTTGTTCCATAAAACGGTCATTTCCAAACGTTAGTCCATTTTTCGTATTTGCCCGTATTACCGCTAATAATTCTTTGTCGATATGTGCGCTCAACAGAGCCCGATAGCTTCTTCGTCGTTCTTCGGGGTCTGCTCCTAGGGCAAGGTATTCCGGGTGTGGTGTGCATAAATCGGAAACCATACCCAATCCATTGTTTTGATAACTTGACCATCGATAATCACCAGGCGCTGCTACCATTTCTGCTCTGACAGGATTAAGTTCTATACATCTGTACACTTCCAGCAAGTAACGGCTTTCTTGAACCAGGCATGATTTGTAGCGGCCTTCCCACAATGTGCCGCTTCGCTGATATTCATAATTAAAATAACGCACAAAACTGCGCCCTAATGACTGCATCATCTGGCTAACAGCGCCCTCCAGTCGAGGAGTGCATAATAAATGCACATGATTTGACATCAACACCCAGGCATGAACCTCCACTCTATATTTCTTTGCATACTCTTTAAGCCAGCCTGCATACCTGCCATAGTCTTCTTCGGCAACGAAGCAGACTTGACGGTTATTGCCTCGCTGGATTATGTGAACCGGGACATTTACCGGTGATATTCTTGGTAGTCGAGCCATAGCCTATGATTGGGAGAATGATATTGTTATTGTTATTGCTTCTGCTCAAGCTCAATGTAGATTTTTTTTAATACGTAAATCAATTTTTAAATTTACTCTGACCCCATTTAAAAAGGCGAAGGATACCGGACCGGGCGACGTCAGTTTGCATTGATCCGGCCATGTCTCTTCCCCAGTACCTCTAGGGTGTCGTTGACCACCACGAAGGCGTCCGGGTCGATATCGAAGACAAGCTCCTTCATCCTCGACAGTTCAATCATGGTAATGATACAGAAAATAACCTGCTTCTCACTGCCCGAGTAGGCGCCGGTGCCCTGAAGAAAGGTCACCCCGCGGTGCAGGCGGCCGAGGATTTGCTCGGCGATTTCCCGCGAGTGATCGGAAATGATGAAAATCGATTTCCGTTGGTTGAAGCCGGTCAGTACGTAATCGAGAACCTTGCTGCTGGTATAGACCGCGACCAGGGAATACAGTGCCTGTTCAACACCGAAGCAAAAGCCGCCGCCGACCAGCACCAGAGCATTGGCAAGGAAGGTGGTGGCGCCGATGCGAAAGCTCCATTTGCGGTTGAGAAAGACCGCCAGGATATCGATGCCGCCCACCGAACCCCGCGACCTGAGGATAATTCCCCCACCCGCACCGCAGATGATGCCGGCGAGGACCGCAGCCAGAATCGGGTTGCCGATGGGGATAGGCGGAGGAAGAATCAGGGCCGTCGCCAGAGAAAATACCGCCATACCGAAACAGCTATAGAGCACGAATTTCCGGCTGACACTGAACCAGCCGAGCAAGATCAGGGGAATATTCAGCAGAAAATACATCAGTCCGATGGACAATCCTGGGACAAGGTAATGGAGGACGAGGGCGATGCCGATGACTCCGCCGCTGATGAATTTCTGCGGCACCAGGATGGCGTTGACACCCACGGCAAAAATGCAACTGCCGGCGGTCAGCAAAAACAGGTTGATGAGGAGTCGTTTCACGGCCTCGGATCGGCGAGGTTTGTTCGCCGTACCTTTCTGTTGCGGGGTTGTCATAGGTCTAAAGCCTTCGATTATCAACAACCTTTTTACCCTTGCCGCCAATACGTTCCAGGGTCTTTTCCTCAACGAGCTTCACTTGCACCTGGATGCCGAGATCGGTAACCAAGCGGTCCTGGATGGTGGCGGCCAACGCCCACTGCTTGCGTATCTGGTCGGAAAAAAGCAGTTCGGTCACCTCGACCATGACGGTCAGCTGGTCCTCATGGTTTTCCCGGTCGACGATGATCAGGTGCGGGGACTCGGTGCCGATGATATCGGAAAGCGCCACCTCGATCTGGGCAGGAAAGACATTCACCCCGCGAATGATCAACATGTCGTCGGAACGGCCGAGGATGCGGCTCATGCGGGTGAGGGTCCGGCCGCAGGGGCAGATGCCGGGCAGAAAGCGCGCAAGGTCGCGGGTACGATAGCGAATGACCGGAAAGGCCTCTTTGGTCAGGGTGGTGATGACCAATTCGCCGATCTCCCCTTCGGCCACCGGTTCAAGGGTCGTTGTATCAAGAATTTCGACGAGGAAATGATCCTCGTTGATATGCAGGCCGTTGCATTCAAGGCATTCTCCGGCAACGCCCGGGCCCATGATCTCCGCCAGCCCGTAGTTGTCGGTGGCGGTGATGCCGAGGCGCTCACGTATCTCCCGGCGCATCGTCTCGGACCAGGGTTCCGCCCCGAACACCCCGTATTTCAATGAAAATTCGCTTGAATTTAACCCCATATCCATCATCACATCGGCAATTTTCAAGGCATGCGACGGGGTGCAGACCAGGGTTGTGGTCTTGAAATCGCGCATGATGCGGATCTGTCGCTTGATATTGCCGGAGGAAATGGGGATGACCGAGGCGCCGAGCCGTTCGGCGCCGTAATGCAAACCGAGGCCGCCGGTGAAAATGCCGTAATCGTAGGCGATCTGTACCACATCTTCGGCGGTCACCCCGGCGCCGCAGAGGATACGGGCCACCAGGTCCGACCAGTTCTTGATGTCGTTTCTGGTGTAGCCAACGACCGTGGTCATGCCGCTGTTGCCGGAGGTGGAATGGATGCGCACCACATCGCGCAGCGGCACGGCAAAAAGGCCGTAGGGATAATTGGCGTGCAGGTCCTCTTTCATGGTGAACGGCAGACGGCGCAGGGCGGCAAGCGAGGTGATGGCTTCGTAATCGATCTTGGCTTCGCGCAGTTTCCGCCGATAAAAAGGAACATGGGTTCCCAGGCGGTAGAGGGTGGCCTGGAGCCTTTCCAGTTGCAGTTGTTCCAGGTCCTCCCTGGGCATGCATTCGAATTCCTGTTGCCAATACATAGTCGGTCCCCCAAGAGGAATTATAAGATACCTGCCAGCGTAGTCTTTTTATATTGTCTTTGAAAGTGGGATTTTCGGAAAGAAAAAAATTGCGGCTTGCAACAACACGTTTTTATACCGCAAGGACATAAGTTTCGTTTGAGCAGACAAGCTGCTCAACTCAGCTTTAATCCTCCAGCTTTTCCCGTCCGAGGTAGGCACGCTGCACGTCCCTGTTGGCCAGCAGGTCCTCGGCCGGTCCCTGGATGATGACCTTGCCGGTTTCCAGAACATAGCCGCGGTCGGCGATGGCCAGGGCCGCCTTGACGTTCTGTTCAACCAGGAGGACGGTATTGCCCTCAGCCCGAAGACGAACGATGATCTGAAAGATATCGCGGATGATAAGCGGCGCCAAACCGGTGGAGGGTTCATCCATCATCACCAGAGACGGTTTGGACATGAGGGCCCGGCCCATCGCCAGCATTTGCTGCTCGCCGCCGGACAGGGTGCCGGCCAGCTGCGACCGGCGCTCCTTCAGGATCGGAAACAGTTCGTACTGATGATCGAGAAGACGATTCAGATTGTTTTTATACTGCCGGGCCAGAGCGTGGCCGCCGAGGATGAGGTTGTCGGCAACGGTCATCGAGGCGAACACCTGCCTGCCTTCCGGCACCATGACACAGCCCCGGCCGGGGATTTTTGCCGCCGCAAGGCGAGAAATGTCGTCGCCCAAGAAACGGATTTCCCCGGAGGAAGCTCGGATCAGCCCGGCAATGGTGGCAAGCAGAGTGGTCTTACCGGCCCCGTTGGCCCCGATGATAGCGACGATCTCACCGACACTTACATGCATGGAGATATTCTTCAGCACCCGCAGCTTGCCGTATCCCGCTTCAAGATTGCGTATCTTTAACATTTACATTACTCGCCAAGATAGACCTTAATCACTTCCGGGTCGCGTTGAATCACCGTTGGAATAGCCTCGGCAATCTTCCGCCCGAAACTGAGAACGACAATTTCATCGGAGACATCCATGACCAACGACATATCGTGTTCAACCAGGAGGACGGTGATGCCCAGGTCCCTGATGCGGACGATGAGCCTGCCGATTTCCGCCGTTTCATATATATTCAGCCCCGCCGCCGGTTCGTCGAGGAGGAGCAGCGCCGGTTCCAAGGCCAGAGCCCTGGCCAATTCCACGGCGCGTTGCTGACCGAAGGCAAGGTTGGTCGCGAGCGTCTCAGCGCAATCGGCGATGCCTAAAAAATCGAGGAGCTCAAGGGACTTTACCCGGATTGCCTTTTCTTCCCGGCGGCAGCCGGAGGTACGAAACATCGAGGCCATGAACCCGGCCTTCGAGCGCACGTGCCTGCCGACCATGACGTTTTCAAGAGCGGTCATGCCGGCGAACATCTTGATATTCTGAAAGGTTCTGGCAACCCCTAAGCCGGCAACGCGAAACGGCCGCATCCCCTGGATTTCCTTGCCTTGGAAACGGATTTCGCCGGCGGTGGGTGTGAGCATCCCGGCAATCAGGTTAAAGAGGGTGGTCTTACCCGCACCATTCGGCCCGATCACCGCCTTAATCGCCCCTTTTTGCAGGCTGAAGCTGACCCCATCGACGGCCTGGAGACCGCCAAAACTCTTACTGAGCTGTTGCACCTGGAGAATGGTCATCGATGCCTAAACCTCCTTCGCCGCCGCTGTTTTCCGCCGGAACAAGGGGATGGACCGCCATATCCGCCCAAACTGCAGGCTGAGAATCCCCTCCGGGGCAAAGAGCATGATGCCGATGAGAATCAGACCGAAGACCGCATCGTCATAACTGCCGAAAAAGCCGCGGAGTGACAGGAAATTGAGGACCATCCCCATCACCAGCGCCCCCCAGATATTAGCCATCCCGCCGACAGCAACGATGGCCACATAGCGCACCGATTTCATGACACTCGCCTCGGAAGGGCCGATGCCGCCGTTATAATGGGTGAGCAAAACCCCGGCCAGGGCCGAGAACACCGCCGACAGCATGAAGGTCTGGAGCTTGAATCTGGCGGTATCGACACCCATGGCATCGGCCGCCTCCGGCGAGCCGTGAATTGCTCGCAGTGCCCTGCCCACCCTGGAGTCGATAAGATGGCGGAGCAGCAGCATGGCGAGGAGGAGCACGGTCCAGGCGATATAGTAGTTGGGAACCCGGTAAGCCTTGTCGCCGCTGACCAAAAGACCCGGTGCCAGCAGAAAGCCGGGGACGCCGGAGATGCCGTCGGCCTCGCCGAAATAGGCGCTGGCCAGGACGATCCGGTAGATGATAATACCAAAGCCCAGGGTGGCCATCGCCAGATAATGGCCTTTTAATTTCAATACCGGGATACCGAGCAAAAAGGCAATGAGCAGCGCCGCAAGGATGGCGATTATGCAGGCAACCCAAGGGGTCACCACCAGGAGTGGGTCGCCGTAAACATCTTTCCCGGCCTGGAGACAACCGAGAGAACTCATCAGGCGTACCGCGAGGTTATCGGCATAGGGTATGAGATTGCGGGTAGTAAGCGCCGCCGAGAGATAGCCGCCGATGGCAAAAAAACCGGCATGACCAAGGGAAATCTGTCCGGCGTAACCCATGAGCACGCAGAGACCGACGATCAGCAGCGAGTAATAGGCCGACATGGTCAGCTGGGTCAGGTAATAGGCGCTGCCGGTCCAGGCGGTCAGGAGCTGAATCAAAATGACTACTGCCACGATCGGCAATAACACAAAATTCTTTCCCATGGCCGTCAAAACTCCTTGAGGCCGGCCATGGCGCTCGATCCGAACAGGCCATGCGGTCTGGCAAAGAGGATGACCAAGAGAATGGCAATGGCAATGGCATCCTGGAAGGCTAAAGGCACAACGGAGACGGAAAAGGCCTCAATGACCCCAAGGAGCAAACCGCCGGCCACCGCCCCCAGAGAATTGCCGAGGCCGCCGAGGATGGCGACGGTGAAACCCTTAATGGCCAGTCCAGTGCCGTTGTCGTATTGGGTATAGGTGATCGGCGACATCACTGCCCCGGCGAGAGCGCCAATGCCGGCGCTGAGAACAAAAGACAGGGTCACCATGTTCCGGGTATCGATGCCGCAGAGGACGGCGGCAATGCGATTGGCGGCGCAGGCGCGCATCTCCCGACCGATTGAGGTGGCCTGAAAAAAGATATTGAGAGCTATGACCATAAGACCACACGTGCCGATCACCCACAGCACCTGCGGCGAGACCCTGGCGCCAAAGATGGCGATCGTGCTGATTTCGTTGCCGAAAAAATAGGGCAGAGAGCGAACATTCGATCCCCAGACATGCAAAGCCGCCTCGCGGATGAGAATGGAGATGCCGATGGTGATGATAATCATCCGCAGGATTCCCGGATTTTTCAACCAGCGGATAAAGAGCATCTCAATCAAGGCCCCGATAGCCATGGTGCCGAGAACCGCCAGGGAAATCGCCAGCGGCAAAGGCATGTACTGAAGGAAGGTAATCGCCAGCATACCGCCGAGCATGACAAACTCCCCCTGGGCGAAATTGATGATGCCGGTGGTATTGTAAATGATATTGAAACCGATGGCGACGATGGCATAGATGCTACCGTAGGTGATCCCGGCCACCAGATACTGGATGAAAAGTTCGGTTGTCATACGATGGGGAACGTCCTAACCCCGCTAAACGGGATAAGTGCCTTCAGGAAATTCGTTTTAAATATCGGCAACGCTTGAGAAAGCCGTAACGAAATCGGCGCAAATGGTCAAGCTATTTATTTCGTTACGGCTGGTAAACGCTACTTGCCGGCATAGGGAACAAACTTGCCGCCCTTGACGGTCATCATCTCGAAGGCGTCCAAGGCCAGACCGTTGTGGTCGGTGGCGGAAAAATTATACATACCTCCGGTTCCGGGCAGATTCTTCAGACTTTCGATGGCCTCGCGAACCTTGGCTTTATCGGTATCGCCTATCGCAACCGCTTTTTCGAAAATCATGAAGGCATCATAGGCATGACCGCCGAAGGTTGAGGCGGTTTCCTGGAATTTTCCCTCGTAGTCTTTTACATATTTAACCAGGAGAGCCTTTTGCTTATGGCCATCCGGCAGGAGATCGGCCATAAGCAAACGCCCGGCAGGAAAGATCACGCCTTCGGCAGCTGCACCTGCCGCCTCGACATATTTGATATTACCGAAACCATGACTCTGAAAAACCGGCACCTGCCAGCCTGACTGGCGGATATTTTTAACGACAATCGACTGGGCCGGCACGATCGACCAGTTTATGACGCCTTGCACCGCCGCATTGGCCTTGATCTTGGCGACAACGGCCGAGAGGTCGGTAGCCTTGGCATCGTAGACTTCAGACTCGACAACCTCGATTTTGTAGTCGGGGGCAATTTTCTCCAATTGTTCTTTGCCGGCTTTGCCGAAGCCGGAATTATCGACCAGTACGGCGATCTTTGCTATCCCCAGCTTGTTCATCTCCATGAAGATCTTGATTGCCGCCAAAGAATCGTTCTGCGGCGTTTTGAACACCCAGGAGGCGAGTGGATTGACGATGACTTCGGCGGCGGCGCAGGAAATCAGCGGGGTTTTGGCGTCCTCGAAGATCTTTTTAACAGCCATGGTTTCGCCGGAACTGGATGGTCCGAGGACCGCCAGAACATTCTCCTCTTCCAGTAATTGCTTGGCAAGGGAGATGGCCTTTTCCGGATTGCCGGCGGTGTCTTTCACTAGGAGATCAACCTTCTTGCCATTAATCCCGCCCTTGGCGTTGACCTGCTCAACCAGCATCTCTATGGTCCGGGCCTCGGGAGCTCCAAGAAACGAAGCAGGACCGGTAACAGCCAATAAGGCGCCCACCTTGATATTTTCGGCCCACACGGACGGAACCGCCAGCAGACAGGTGGCTGCAAACACGCAGAGAGTCTTGCCCAACATCTTTTTCATGCACTTTCCTCCTTTCAATTTATGTCGCTTAACCAGTGATGCCCATACCTTTAGAAAATCATTGTGCAACCTACTCGAAAAAGAAACAAACAGGCAAGGTTTTTTCATCGGAAAAATAAGGCGTAAACGGCAAAACGTTTAACTATATTCGGTCAAATGGAAAATACGGTAGTGTTTTGCAATGTAAAACCGGTAAACATGGCGATAGTCAAAATGAGACCGATTTTCGTATGAGGACAAACAATTCCTGAATAGCCGGGCTCTTGCCGATGATAGCACTCAAACCGGCATTGCTCCTGAGGGCCGCCCGCAATCGCTGGTTTTCCATACGCATGGCAATCTTCTCGCCGGCGCTTTTCGCCGGCAGGCGGATCTCGGCAAGGCGTAAATGGGGTCAGAGTCAAATTAAAATCTCATGCTGCTACTAAGTGGCAGTTTTTTTCATAATATATAATGCTGCGCGGTCAGCACAAATTTGCAAATAACTTCTTTCATTTGAGCCAGACTTCCACCCCGCGGTTTTTTTCCTTACCGACCGCCGAAAGATTTGATGCTACCGGGAGTTCTTCGCCGGCACTGGCGATATAATTAACCGCAATCCCCCTCGACCGGAGCTGGGTGGCCACCGTGTCGGCTCGGAGCTTTGCCAGCTTCAGGTTGACATCGTAGTCCCCGGCGTTGTCGGCAAAACCGGCAAGAATGATTTTTTGTAAAGCCGTTCTTTGAGAAAATCCACCACCCTGTTGAGGTCGCGTTCACCCCGGTTGTCAAGTGTCACCTTGCCGGTATTAAAGCGGAAATTGAGAGAAAGGCGCTGGGCGTTATCAACCAGTTTGAGGTAGTCCTGGACCATGGCGACGTTTTTGATCTGGGACTGCATTGTGGGAAGGCCGCTACAAATCATGCCTAGTTCAAGAAAGCCGTTACTTGCTGGAAGTGTACAGATATATAGAACTATCGGGCTCTGTTGAGCTCACCTATCGACAAAGAATTGTTTATGGCAATACGGGCAAATACGAAAAAGGGACTGACGTTTGGAAATGACCGTTTTATGGAACAAATTGAAGCTTTAACCGGTGTGAGGGTACAGGCAAGGAAAAGAGGAAGCCCATTAGGGTGGCGGAAAGAGGGTAAATAAACTTACTCTGACCCCCATTTATGCTCGCCAGTGAGCGCGTACCTGCGAGTTACGACACTTCCAGAAGTTCTGTGCGGACCGCTGCTACAAGGTGCGGCAGCGAAGCCTCTACCTGGGGTGACAGTTGCAGCGACCATTGCAGAAGCTCTGGTTCGACACCGAAGACCATCACCGGCGGTACCTCCCGACGTTCGACAAGGGCCAGCACGCGAAAAATGTCAAACCCGTGCATCGAGGCGATACAGGTTGGCCGGCTGCAATGGCCAAGGGGAATCTTGTATACCGTTCCCGGCATGCCGCCATGCTGCACCGCGTCTAAAACAATGATCCGGTCGGCGTGCTCAAATTCCGGCAGTGCATCGAGTATGGCCGTGCCAACCTCGACGAGTTTCACCGACCGAGGGAGTTTTTCCTTTTTTAAATAACGGATGGCATGCACCCCGACGCCTTCGTCGCCCAGGAGTTCATTACCGAGTCCCAAAATTACTGTTTGTCTATGCATGCCCTGTAATCCCGACTACCGAAATAAGTGCCTTGAAAATTCTCTTAAAAACAAATAATGAATTTTCAAGGCACCAATGCTGCCCCTGTGAGGCAGAAAATCCCTTGGCGTAAAATCTTTCAAAAGCAGCACTCCTCGACTCGCCATTCTTCAGCAGGCAAATTCCTTGCCCAGTGTGCATCCCGGGCTGAAGAAACCTACCTCGGCCCGGGGGCAAAGGTCACCACCGGTGTTTTGTCCGGGCGGATAATGTGTACCGCACAGGAAAGACATGGGTCGTAGGAATGGATAACCCGCAATGCCTCAACAGGTTGGTCGGGATTTTCGATCGGTGTTCCTATCAGGGCCTGTTCCATCGGGCCGGCGACGCCTTGACTGTCACGGGGCGAGGCATTCCAACAGGTAGGGGTAATGACCTGATAACGGGAGATTTTGCCTTGTTTAATCTCAATCCAGTGGCCGAGAGCGCCGCGAGGGGCCTCCAGCAAGCCCATGCCCACTCCTGAATATTGATCGAATTTAGTGTCATAGGCGGTTTGCCCGGGGGTCAGGCCATCCAGCCAGCCGTTCATCGCCTCAGCGATCTTGATCGCCTCTTTCGCCCTGGCGACATGTCGATCCATGACCGAGATGCCGACCCGGTAGTCACCGTTCACCCACATGCGTGCCAGCGGTCCGACTTCAAAGGGTTTCTTTAGCAGGCGAGGGGCCTTAAGCCAGGAATACGCCTCACCTTTGGGATATTCCGGACGGGTATCCCCTGCTGTCGGGCTGAGGCCTTCGGATTGATCGGCATACCAGGAATATTTTACCGACTCACTGATATCGGTGGTGGAAAAGTTTTTCTGCACCTGCGAAGCGGCGTTTTCAGCGTAGCCTTCGACAAAAAGTCGGGAGGTGTTGGTGTCATCCATTTCGAAAACCCCATAGGCCATGAGGTTTCGGCAGCCTTTGCCGATCTGGAAATAATCACTGTAAACCTCTCCGACCTTCATGACATCGGCAAGATACACATTCCGGATGAACGTGGTAAGTGTCTGCAGGTGCTTACGATACTTATCAATAGCCGCACTGCTCGGGACGGCCGTGAAGCCGCCGGGAATAATAGTGTTGGTGGTGGGCATTTTTCCGCTGAACACGGCACCCATCTCGTGGGCCTGCCGACGGGCAGTCAGCGCCGCCGGCAGGTGCGCGGCAACGCTTTCCAGGCCGGAACGCATATCAACCTGCCAGGCCTTCGACCACAGGGATGCAGCCGGCCCGGCGACATAATCGAGGGCGGCCAGTAAATAGAAATGTAAAATGTGTGATTGAAGATAATTCGCCCCGAGAGTCAGATTGCGCAGCAGTCGACCGTTTTTTGGCGGCAGCCAGTCGGAAACACTCTCCAGGGCCTGCACGGCGGCCATGCCATGAGAAATAGGGCAGACGCCGCAAATTCGCTGGGTGATCAGCGGGGCGTCAAGGGCACTCCGCCCGTTCAACAGCGTCTCGAAACCACGAAAAAGTGTCCCTGTGCAATGCGCATCGACGACCTGCATCTGTCCGTTCAGGGAATCAATGGCGATTTCCACCTTCATATGACCTTCAATCCGCGTCACCGGATCCATCACGGTTATAGTTTTCAAAATTCTTCTCCTTTGTTATTGAATAGTTGCCTGGAGTTTTGTCGAATGTCGCCTCTGTTTTCCGGTCTGTCAATTTTTCCAGACGACATTGAAAAGCACGGTCTGCCCGGCGGACTGCGCCCGCAAACGTTTTGGAACCGGTGACGGCTTTTTCTGCTGGAACTTCCATTTGCGATCCAGGCCCACCGAGGCGGCGCCAAGCTGTTTTCCGGTATCCGCATTATACACGGTGACGATATTCCCTTTGCCTCCGACACCTTCGACACTGAGTAATGTTTTTTTAGCATCCCAGGATGCCTTGGTAATTTTCAACGGGTCCTTGGCGGGAGGTGGATTCTCTTCAGGCGGCTTCTCATAATCAAGGTACTGGTATTCAATGTTATAGAAGGGTGAGAAGGCATCGGGGAATCCCTGCTCGGTACAACCGATGCACAGTGCCCCGGCGCCTACGCACCAGTTAGTAGCGTTGTTCCATTTCCGTGCCGGGCAGTCCGCCTTGGTCTTCGGCCCCTTGCAGCCAAGTTCTTTCAGGCACTGGTTTTCGATGCCGAACACCTTGGCCTCTCCCTGATCTCTACGCGGGCATTGTTTGTGAACCTCGCTGGCGAACAACGCCACAGGACGATTATAACTGTCCAATTGCGGCATCTCCCCGGCAAGCAGATGGGCGATTGTCCAGACAATCCAGTCGGGGTGGGTTGGACAACCGGGAATATTGACAGTTTTCACCCCGGAAATCCGGCTGACACTGGCAATGCCGGTGGGATTAGGATTTCCCGCAGGGATACCGCCATAACTTGCACAGGTACCCACCGCCAGGACGACATCAGCCTTTGGGGCCAGCACCTTCACCGCCTCCATGGCAGTGACATCCCTACCCTGATCGGTCCACAACAGGCAAGTATGACCATTGAAGGCGGTGGGAATGCCGCCATCCACCACCAGGATGTAGTTACCGGCGGCGGTATCTTTTAATTGCTGTACCGCCAGGTCGCCGGCCGCACCCATCAGATTGGCATGGAAAGTCAGGTCAATGGTATTAAAAAGCAGATCGGCAATATCCTTGGGACCGGTGTTGCTAAAAAGATTCGCCAGGGAAACCGTGCATCCGGTACAGTTTGCACCGTTCAGCCAGATGACCTTCGGTAAGGACGCACCTGCCGCTGCCAGAGCGTTCTCGAGTTTGCCGATGACGGTCATCGGCAGTCCAAGCATGGCTGCAGAGCCAAAGCAATATTTTAAAAATTGTCGCCTGCATATTTGCATTTTCGTCTCCTTGCGCATTAGTAGTTCAGAAATCCATTGCTTGGTTTTTTCAATGAATTTCCTGAAGGTACTTATCCCGTGTAACGGAATGAGTTATTCTCTGTTTTCTTGCCCACTGAGGTTCCGGGCAAGAAAACATCTTGCAGGGGCTTCAGAATGATTTCCTGTCTCCTCTGCCGCAAAGAAGCATGCGGAGAGTGGTAGAAAATCATTCCGGAGTTACTTATCCCGGTTGCCGGGATTACGAGAAGGCATGGCACTTGATGCAGGCCAGGCCTTTCTTGATATGTGTGCTGTGGTTGCTGCTGCTCCAGGATTTATTCTCATGGCAGCTGGAGCAAAGCTGGTTCTGCACCTTGACCAGGCCGGTCGGTTCACTGGTATGACAGCTGCTGCAGGAAACATTTTTACTCCGATGCGTTCCATGCATGGACTCCCAGTCACCACTTTTGCTGCTGTGACAAAGGGTGCATGACTTGACCTTGACCGGCATCTCCTGGTAGCCAAGAGCCTCAAAAGGCACCATGCCTGTGCCGTCGGCAGTGGACCCGTTGCCGGCGTGACACTCAGTACAGGAAGGTGCCTTGGCCTTTGGCTCAACGCCGTGGGTAATGAGCATTTCGGCATCCGTCTTGACAAGGGCATACTTGCCGGTCATGCCTTGCTCCTCCATGCCTTTTTTAACGGCCAGATCAAAATCGCCGGTCATGAACATCCACATGATTACCGGCGGGATGATCTTGCCGCTCTCATGTAACGGCATGTAGGAAGCATGCCGCTTTATTGGAAATATTTTCGATTTGCCGTCAAAAGGGGAGCCGTTGGCCTTGGCCATCGGATAAACGCCCCGCTCATCGGCGGTGATGGTTTCCCCGACGTTGTAAACGTTTGAGGTGCCGTCAAACCAGACGTATTCCGGCTTCACCATGGCTTGCTTGACCTCTTCACCGACAAAACCACCCTGCCCTGAACAGAAGGCTGCATTCCACACAGGCGTTCTCCAGTCCCTGGACATTTCCGTAGCGCCACCCTTGGCATATTCCTTGATATGGCAAACCTGACAGCTGACCTGCCCCTGGGCATGGCGGTTCAGGGTGGCATTGGCGTGCGGTGCCGCATTGTGACAAGACTGACAGGTCGGATCGGCTGCTTCCGTCCCCCTGAGATCGATTCCACGCCCGGCGATCTTATGGTTGAGGGCGGCGTGACAGCTGGTGCAGGAAAGGTTGGCGCCGTCCTTTGCAAGATGCACATCTTGATCAACAGTCGCTGTTGCCGAATTGAGGCCCATGTCGCCGCGCTTGGTCCAGTCGCCGCCACCGGCGGTGGCATGACAGCGCAGACAGGATTTGGTAGTCGGCAGATGAACGGTTCTTGCCACATTGACCATGGCGGTGCCCGCCGGCATTTTCGCGAAATCAGGAACGGTGAGATAATTGCCATGCGCATCCACCTTGCCGAACACGTAAGTTTTGAGTTGCCCGAGAACATTGGTTACCGTTTGGGCGTTGTTCGGGTCGGTTACAAATTTCCTCTGGTAGGTATCGTTATGGCACATCAGACAATCGACATCCTCCGCCTTTGCCAGATCCGGGGCATTGCCGTCGGCGCGCACGTGGCAGTTAAAACACGCTGATTTCGAGGACATTGCATAGGTGCAGAAGGTGTTGATGCCGCCCTTTGCCTTGCCAAGTTCGGCGCCTTTGGCATTGGTCAGCTCGGGTGTCGGCCCGGACCACTTGACATGCAAACTTTGCAGCATCTCCGTGACCTCCTTCTGGTGGCAGGCGATACAGGTCGACGGACCATTGTAGGCGGTGATGGTATTATGGGCGGCAATGGACCCATTGACAAGGACCACGGGTGGCGGCGGGTCGACCGGAGGAGGCGGCGGATTGACAACCGACGCTTTGCCGACAATGAACTTTGCAGTCTTTTTCAGGTTATTCGACTTATCGCTGATTTCACAAGTGTAACTCCAGTTACCGGACTGTTCATTCGCCGGAATGGTGAAGTCGTAACTGGCGGTGAGCTGGTTGATCGCCATCTTCTGGGTCGTTATCAGCGTTTGCCCTGCGGGTTTCTGCAGGTTATTAATGGAAATTCGCGCCGAGATCAAGGGAGGCCTCCAGGCCCCGGCACCGGTGCAGTCAAAGTGTACACCCTGACCAAGTACTGCCTGAACTGGTGTTGTCGACATTTTGATGGTTCGGTCAGCTGCATAACCGTTGCCCCCCATCAAAACACACAAGACCACCGTGATTGCTGTTTTTTTCATCGTTTTTGCTCCATCTTGAAATGTTGGACAAGACCAGTATGACCGCCGTTGCCGATGGCCTTGCCAAATTATGACATCAGGGAAGCTTTTGCAATTATGATGCCACAACGTGCCACCATAGGCCTCGGCAAAAAAAAACGGCCAGGCCAGCCGGCAATCCAGGCGGTCAGGCATCGACATTGCTTTGCAGATGGCTTGCCGGGGTCCTACGGCCAACACTCTTTCTCCACATCTATATTATTAACAATTGATTACTGGAAATTGACCAAGGGTTCTGCAAAGCAGGCGTGGCGGACAGTATTTGCGCCTTTCGAAACGTTGGGTGCACAAAATGCGCTTGGTACGGTTGCCCTCGTCCCGAGATGTGGGCACGGCGTGCAGGGCGCAAAAAGGTTATTGATAATCGAAGGCTTTAGACCTATGACAACACCGCAACTTAAAGGTACGGCAAACAAACCTCGCCGATCCGAGGCCGTGAGGTATTGGGTTTTGCCCCAGTACGCTGCTCCGATTGTCAGCATGAGTATCTCTTTACCTTCAGCTGTCGAGGTCGCTGGTTCCCGGAGTCTCGTTCCTCGTTTACCTCCCGTCATGCCATGGCAAAAAGGTGGTGACGAAAGCGGTTGGAGCACAACAAAAGGTTGCCGATAGTGGGCCTGATATGGTACGGGATTGGAAATTTAATTCTCGGTGGAAATAGCTGCAAGGGCATACGTTTCGCATATGCAGACAAGCTGCTCAACTCAGCTATATACCGCAAGGGCATAAGTTTCGTACGAGCAGACAAGCTGCTCAACTCAGCTATATACCGCAAGGGCATAAGTTTCGTACGAGCAGACAAGCTGCTCAACTCAGCTATAACTTTCAGAGGGGTTTGATTATGATTCAAAAAGCAATTCAGGTGGACGAGAAGGTACCGTTGCTCCAGGCGATTCCACTCAGTTTTCAGCATCTCTTCGCCATGTTCGGCGCCTCGGTTTTGGTCCCAACCCTTTTCGCCATTGATCCGGCGATCGTCCTCCTTATGAACGGCATCGGCACCCTCATTTATCTTGTATTGTGCCAGGGCAAGGCACCGGCCTTTCTCGGTTCGAGCTTCGCCTTTCTCTCGCCGGTATTTGTCGTCCTCGGCAGCAACAAAGCTCTCTGGGGCAGCAACTATTCTTACGCCCTCGGCGGCTTCATTGCCTCCGGCTGCATCTTTATTCTCGTCGCCCTGATCATCTGGCGCTATGGCTCCGGTTGGCTGAAGGTCGTCCTGCCCCCGGCAACCATGGGACCGATCGTTATGCTGATCGGCCTGGAACTGGCCGGGGTCGCCACCGGCATGGCCGGTATTATGCCGGACAAGAGCGGTGCCTTTGATACCAAGGCGATCATCGTCTCGATTATCACCCTCCTGGTCGTCACCTTTGGTTCCATGCTTTTTCGCGGCTTTTTCGCCGTCGTTCCGGTGCTGATGGGTATTGCCGTAGGCTATGTGGTCGCCTTTCTCATGGGCATGGTGAGTTTCGGCGGGGTAGCGACCGCTCCGGTACTGGCACTACCCACCTTCTACACCCCAAAGTTCGACATTAACGCCATCCTCATCATTATCCCGGCGGCCCTGGTGGTCATCTCCGAACATATCGGCCATCTGGTAGTCACCGGCAATATCGTCGGACGCGATCTCACCGTCGACCCCGGCCTGCATCGATCGCTGATGGGCGACGGCGTGTCGACGGTGCTCTCCGGCTGTTGCGGCTCAGTGCCGACCACCACCTACGGCGAAAATATCGGGGTCATGGCCATCACCCGCGTCTATTCGGTTTGGGTGATCGGCGGAGCGGCGGTGATTTCCATTGGTCTTGCCTTTATCGGCAAGCTGTCGGCCCTCATCCAGTCGATCCCCACCCCGGTTATGGGCGGCATCTGCATGCTGCTGTTCGGGGTTATTGCCGCCTCCGGTGTCCGGATGCTGGTCGAGGCCAAGGTCGATTACTCCAAACCGATCAATCTGTCGCTTACCGCCATCGTCCTGATCGTCGGTATTAGTGGTGCGGCGGTTAATATCGGCCAGGTGCAGTTGAAGGGTATGGCTCTCGCCACCGTGGTCGGCATGATTCTTTCGCTGCTTTTTTATTTCCTCGATCGTTTCGGTCTGATGAACAACAAATCCGAGGGCTGACACGGATTCCAGAGCACAAGAAGAGTTGAGCCGCGGTTATGGGAAGGTTATTCATTCCCGGGATGGGTCTTATTCTTTATTCTCATCTATTCGCTGCAAGCCCTCCATGAGTATGCCGATGAATCCGCCAATGGGCGGCAGCTTGTCGAGCTCCTTGGGGATTCCCTTGGTGTAAGCGAAGTGCCCGCTTTTTATACGCACCAGGGCATACACCGCCTCTTTATTGCGAAGATCAAGGAGGCGGGCATGGATGATTTCCCCCTCCTTGAAAAAAACCATTGCCTTGCCCTCTTCAAGTGCCAGATCAAGGCGCCCGGTTTTCTGTGAAGAATTGATGAGCTGCAACAGATCAACAATGGAGATTTCCGCCAGTTCCCCGGACATTCCGGAGGTTATATTGCCGGAGCGCAGGGTCATGGTCTGGGCCCGAGCAACCAGGAGTTTAAAGAGGAAAAGCTGCAGGACCGGATATTTCTTCAGAACATGTTTAAAGTTTTTGACACTCAGCTTGGCCACCTGGGTTTCGGCCAAGGTGTGGATGGAACTGACCGCCGGTTCACCGGAGAGAAGACTCATCTCGCCAAAGATCTCCCCATCGCCCATCTCGGCAATTCTTGCACCGTCACCGGCCAGCACCGCCACCTGACCGGTCAAAACGATATACATATTGCTGCCGGGGTCGCCTTTTTTAATGACCACCTTATCGACGGGAATGGTGGTAAACTCAAGGAGCAGGGTCAAATCGCTGAGAGCATCATCTTCAAGGGTCTCGAAGATATCGAGATTGCGCAAGATGTTGAAAAACTTTTCAAGGTGCTGCCGTCGCCGTCGTTCTTCCGTCTCATTGAGCAACTTCATCTGCAGGGTGGCAAAGTCCCTTTCCTTCTTTAACTCGAAATGAATCAAGCCATCGCAGCCGCCACAGTCAAACCTCGACTTTTGCCCGCCTATTTTTACAAATCCGCTGTATTTTTCCATAGACGTCATAACAGCCGCTATCGCCTGTGCCAAATACAGACAGCCTGGTTTGTGGGCGGGAACGGTAAGGCTGAAATTGTCGATCTTGAATTCTTCGCCAACGTTGTAAATGGGACAGGAGCGTTCTTCGGTGACAATGAAAATCGCATCTCGAAATTTATTGGCCGGCTTTTTCACAATGAACTCCTTATGGGTGTACGACGGCTTACGCCGCCGGCGCCTTTTCAACAAACCTTGTGCCTACTTCGAATTCACCCGATTTATTCTTCATCAATGGTTTTCAATTGAAAGGCAAACTGTCTGTTGTTACGATTCCCCTTCCTTCTCTCGTGCTTTGCCATGTAAAGGCCCTCCGATAAAAGGTTTACCGGCACCATAGTAGAAGGTAATTGTACCTGCTTTTTTATATCACAAACAAAAGGAATTAATCCAGGGCAGAAAAACTTGCCGGCTGACAAAGGTCTTCTATCTGTCGCTCTTTACCGTTATGATCGCCCCGGACACCGGTCTTGCAACGAGATGTTTTTATGGGCTCTGGATGACTCTGGTGGTTTTTCTCTGGGATGCAGCTATGGTGATGACCATAGACAACAGGGGCGTTCGCGACCGACTCGGCCGCTCAATCTTCTGGGTGCAAAAGGTTTCCGGTGTGATGTTGACCGTCTTGGGCCTGTATCTGCCGTTTTCCTGATAGGGCGACTGAGTTGCCCCCCTTCCGTCGGTCATATCCCAACAAGGGGGGAATATCTTAATCAACTACCACGTCGGCCTTCATCAATTGGCTTTTTGACCGGCTCTTGAAGAATTCAACAACGATAGGGATCAAAGAGATGGTGATGATGGACAGCACCACGAGCTCAAAGTGATTTTTAATAAAGGGAATGTTGCCGAAAAAATAGCCGGCGATGGTACAGGCAAAGACCCACCCCGCTCCGCCAAGTATGCTCCAAGGCAGAAATGCCCGCCATTTCATTTCCGCCATACCGGCAATAAAGGGGATGTAGGTGCGGAAAAATGGGATAAACCGGCAAAGTGTCACCGCTTTTGGACCATGTTTTTCATAGAAGGCGTGCGCTTTATTCAAATTCTTCTGGTTAAAAAACAGACCGTCCTTGCCGCTGAACGCCTTGTGCCCGAACCAGACTCCCATCAGCCTGTTGAAATTGTCGCCGAGGATAGCGGCCACCGGAAACAGGGTGAGGACGATATTCAAGTCCATTGCATCGGTGGCGCAGAGTGCCCCGATGGCAAAGAGCATGGAGTCGCCGGGAAGGAAGGGGGCAACAACCAACCCTACCTCGGAAAAAATGATCACGGCAATGAGACCGTATACCAATGGTCCATGTGAGGCGACAAGGGCAGTGAGATGCTTATCGATATGCATGCAAAAATCAAATACTTGTAAAATTAAATCCATGACTTTCATTCATTCAACAGAGGTTAACGAGCAGAGCCGGCAACGGGAATATTTGGAAAGAGCACATCCCGTCCGACCTTCATAAACACAGCTGCGGCAAAACTATCCTGTTCCTCTTGTTTGTGCAAGTTTTTAGATTTAGATGGCCTTCGATGAAAGGGAGTTGGGGCAATGAGCCGGTCTGCAGGAGGCTGGAACCGCAGAAACAGAAAATTGAGGGGCTATTCTTGACTCCGAAGATTATGATAGCCACTCTCTGGAGTTTTTACAACCATCATTGGATTTCTTGTCGGCAATCGGAAAGTATGGACCATAACTCCTCCCCCTGATGCCGTTTGGAGTATTTCTTCGGCCAAAAAATCAATCAAGGAACAAGATATGGGTTTTTTTACAAAATTTTTTTGCGTTGAGGCAGATAAGGAGGTTCGGGAGGTGGAACTTGCCGAAAACCACTTCAGGATCAGTTCACCCTTCGCAACCCGTCAAACTTCCACAGAGGAGAAACTTTATGCCATATGCAATAAGAATGCACTCAACCGGCGGCCCGGAGGTTCTTTCCCGGGAAAGTTATGACCCCGGAACCCCGGGACCGGGCGAAGTACGACTGATCCATGAGGCGATCGGTCTTAATTTTATTGACGTTTATCAGCGCACCGGTCTCTATCCCCTGCCGTCCATGCCGGCTATTCCCGGGCTTGAAGGGGCCGGCAGGGTCGATACGGTCGGTGAAGGAGTTGACGAATTTAGAACAGGTGACCTCGTCGCCTATGCCGGGGTGCCGCCGGGCGCCTATGCCCAAGTGCGCTGTATCCCGGCGCATCGGCTAGTCAAACTGCCCGAGGCAATTTCCACTCGGGATGCCGCCGGCATGATGTTGCAGGGCATGACGGCGCGCTACCTGCTGAAAGGTTGCTTCAAGGTCGGTGGCACCACCACCCTTCTCATCCATGCCGCCGCCGGCGGCGTCGGTTCGCTTGTCTGTCAATGGGCGAAACACCTCGGCGCCACCACCATCGGCACCGTCGGCAATGCTGAAAAGGCCAAGCTAGCCAAGGAAAACGGCTGCACCCATACCATTCTTTATGGGCAGGAGGGCTTTGCCGCAAGAGTAAAAGAGATCACCCACGGCCGGGGAGTCGATGTGGTCTACGACTCCATCGGTATTGCGACGTTTATGCAATCCCTCGATTGCCTGCGGCCGATGGGAACCATGGTCTCCTTCGGCCAGTCTTCAGGGCCGCTGGAACCTTTCAACATCGGCATTCTCGCCCAGAAAGGTTCTCTGTTCCTGACACGACCAAGCCTCATGCATTATACCGCCAAACGAGAGGACCTTCTCGCCCATGCCGAAGATCTGTTTGCGGTTATCACCGCCGGGGTGGTGAAGATACGGATCATGCAGGAGTATGCTCTGCAGGATGCGGCGCAGGCGCACCGGGATATGGAAAATCGGAAAACCACCGGCAGTTCGATTCTTATTCCGTAGGCGGAGTTGTCGGGTAAAACGGTTTTTGCGCCCAATGGAAAAATTCATTTTCCTCTATCGTGAAGGATTTGCCTTCTATGGTTATCTTTAATGTGCCTTTGGTCACAAAGATGTATTCATAGATAGTGCCTTTATGCGGTTCGCCTCTGCCGGAACCGTAGGTTTTCGCAGCAAAGATGCGAATGATACATGTAATCCGTTGGAGATCGTCTTTCTCAGGGTTCTTTTCGGCTTTCTTCCGGTGCTGATTTACGCGTACCTCTCGGGCGCTTTAGCCTTGAACCATCTCAAACACGCCGGACATTTTCTCGTTATGCCACTTCTCGCAACCACGCTCTATTACTATGCCTTTGTCAAAGGAACCTCTCTGCTTCTTTCCGGCGTAGTAGGCGCCGTCTCCGGTTCTATTCCGCTCTTTTCATTTGCCTTGGCAATACTCTTTCTGCCGGAAGAAAAAATAAACGGCTCAAGAATTAAAATCTACTATGCGACCTTGGCCGCCAGTTCCTTGCCGTAGGCCTGGGCTACCTTGATGCCGCCATCGACCGAACTGAGATTTTTAACATGAGCGGTGCACTGACCATATCCATGCCGTATACGTTCTTCATGGTATCAAAAATCCGCTCGGCCGCTTCACCACTCCAGCCGAACGAACCAAAGGCCCCACCTTTCTTATCCTTCAACTCAGCCCTTTCGGCAAGAAACAGAAAGGTCTTCACCGGTACGGCTTGCATAAACGATGAGTGCTTTGGGCATTGCGACTTCTCCTTTTGATGGCGTTTAAAAAGCTCTGTTATCGATCGGTTGACAAGGTAATATCCCCATACCAGGCCTGCGCACTGCTGCCGGTATCATCGGTATCGGTCATGATGGCTATGGCATTGGCCTCGCCCGGAGCGGATCCGAACAATTTTTGATAATCGGCAAAAATATCTCTTTGCTCGACCAACCATTGTCCGCTGTTACTCGGTCCCGACTGAACCGCCACCATCATTGCACTGGCGGTATAGGCGTTGGGAAGAGAATCGCCGGTTTTCAGATGGTTCGCCCAAATATAGTTAATCGCCTTGGTCTGCCAGAAGTATTTGCCGGCAAATACGACATAGATTCGCGCCGCGTAATCGTCCCCGACTTTGGTTTTTTCATCGCCCCCCGCTACCGTATGGTCAATTTTCCACGACCAGCGCAGGTAACGATATTTATGCGGATCAAAAACAATTTTCTTCACCAAGCCGGACGCTGCCGCCTGGCTGGTGGCCTTAACAACGGTCCTATCATTATCCCGAATAAGGCCATACTCGGTGAGCCCCTTAAACTCTTTTTTCTCCCACCCAGTCAAACCTTCGGTAGAGAAACGACCGACCGCCAATTCTTCGGCCAAGACGGATACTGCAGTGAGCAGCCCCAAGATAATCCCGACAGTTATGAATCGATACATAGGCTTCTTATTTTTTTTTTCCGGCAGTCGACGGCACTCTGCGTGATCCGTTTAAAATAAATGGAATATTGCTTGATCATACCTGATATTTCCATGGAAAACCGTTGAAATCAACCCTACCCAATGGCAGTGCGATTTCCACGATGCGCTCGCCGAGATCCGGCCCCCCGCAAATCTTCTATGTATAAGACGGCGCTCATCTCTGAACTATTCGTTTGGTTTCCAGATTTCTTCATAGTTCCCAGCAGATTTTTTTTTCGAAACAGATTATTATGCATGCCTGAATCCGATACAGGTAAAGGCATTTAACCGTGGGAAATGTTTCCAATTATGTTGTCAACCCAACTTGGAGTAGCACCTATGCTTTATGACGTAGTCATTATCGGCGGAGGAGTGGTGGGTTGTGCAATCGCTCGGGAACTCTCCAGGTTCCGGCTGAAGATTGCCCTGACGGAGGCGTATTGCGAAGTCGGCTTCGGCACCACCAAGACCAATAGCGGCATCATTCATTCGGGGCATCACTCTCCACCCGAGTCGTTGAAGGGCAAGCTGGTAGTGCGGGGCAACCGACTGTACGACGATTTACAGCGAGACCTGAAATTTGGCTTCAAACGCATCGGCGAGCTGGACATTGCCCAAAACCAAGAAGATCTGCAGATCCTGGCGCAGCTGAAGGAAAAAGGCGAGAAGAAAGGCGTGGCAGGACTCGAACTGTGGGACCGCAAGCGCCTTTTGCGCGAGGAGCCCAATCTCAGCTCGAATTTACTGGGCGCCCTGCATGCACCCGCAGCCGGGGTCATCAATCCCTACGAATTAAGCTTCGGTCTGGCCGAGAGCGCCGAAAAAAATGGCGTCAATTTTTATCGTGAAAATCAGATCTTCGCCATCGATCTCCATGACGGTGTCTTTGTCGCCAAAGGTTCGCGCCTTGGAATCCATGGGCGATTCATCATCAATGCTGCCGGGGTGTTTGCCGACAAAATCGCCGCAATGGTCGGTCTTACCGATTTTCAAATCCAGCCCCGCAAGGGCGAGGAGTACATGCTTGACAAGCGACTCAAGGGCGTGGTCAACTATCTCATTTTTCCAACTCCCCAGCCAAAGAGCAAGGGCATCCTCATTATCCCGACCTTCGACGGAACTATCATGGTGGGGCCAACGGCCGAGGATGTGGAAGACCGTTACGACGTTTCCACCACTCTTGCCGGCGCGCACAGGGTTTTCAGCCAGGTGAAAAAATACTGCCCGTCAATATCCGAGCGCGATGTTATCACCGAGTTCGCAGGGCTGCGTGCCGTTGCCGACACCAATGATTTCATCATCGGGCCGACCAGGGTCAAGGGCTTTATCAACGTCGCCGGAATTCAGTCGCCGGGACTTACCGCCGCCCCGGCCATTGCCGAATATGTGCGGGAAATTTTATGGGACGAGGGGCTTACGGCCGAGGAACGGAGCGATTGGCAACCGGCAATCGATGGTCCGGCCCGCTTTGCCCTTATGGATGGCAAGCAACGCCGCCTTTGGGTAAACGGCGATCCGCAACGGGCCAAAATTGTCTGCCGCTGTGAACTGGTGACCGAGGCGGAGGTGCTCGACGCCGTGCATCACGGCGCAACCACCCTCGACGGCGTCAAATTCAGGGTTCGTGCCGGCATGGGCCGTTGTCAGGGTGGCTTCTGCACCTCGCGTGTCATGGAGATTCTCGCCCGCGAGCAGGGGGTCCCCCTGCAGCGCATCTCCAAGCGCGGCAAAGGGTCGGAGGTGTTCTATCCCCGCCCGGAAGATGAAGAGCCCAGTCACGACAACAAGGGAGAGGCACAATGACCGTTCTGCGCGCGCATTACGACGTGGTGATTGTCGGCGGTGGACCGGCCGGTCTAGCGGCAGCAATTGGGGCTCGGGATGCAGGATGCAGCGGCATACTGATCGTCGACCGTGAAAAAGAAATGGGTGGCATCCTCAACCAATGCATCCATTCCGGTTTTGGCCTGCACAACTTCAAGGAGGAATTGACCGGACCTGAATATGCCGATCGGTTTATCCGTCGCGTACGTTGTGAACCGGGAATCGACATTCTCTCCGAGTCCTTCATTTTGAACATTTCTCCTGATCTTCGGGTGACCTTGATGGGCAGCACCATCGGCTTATGCGAAATCAAGACCGGCGCAATCGTGCTGGCGATGGGAGCCCGGGAGCGCTCCCGCGGTGCCATCCGCACCCCCGGCTATCGCCCGGCAGGGGTCATGACCGCCGGCCTGGCCCAGAGGATGGTCAACATAGAGGGTCTCTTGCCGGGCAAAAGGATCGCCATCCTCGGCTCAGGAGACATCGGCCTGATCATGGCCCGTCGCCTGACCCTTGAAGGCTGTGAGGTCACCGGCGTCTACGAAATCATGCCTTACTGTAACGGCCTGACGCGTAACGTTGTGCAATGCTTGAAGGACTTTGACATCCCGCTGCATCTTTCAACGACGATGGCCTTTATTCACGGCCGCGATCGCGTTGAGAAGGTAACTGTCGCACCGGTTGCCGACGATTTTCAGCCTCTGCCGGGCAAGGCTTGGGATGTCGACTGCGACACCATCCTCATGTCGATAGGACTCATTCCCGAAAACGAGCTATCGCGCCAATTACGCCTGCAGATGGATCCCATTACCGGCGGTCCAAGGGTATCAAGCACCCTTGAGACCTCTTTGCCGGGCGTCTTCGCCTGCGGCAATGTTCTGCATATTCACGACCTGGTGGACAACGTCAGCGAAGAAGCCCTGCGGGCAGGGGCCTTCGCCGGGGAGTTGGCCCAGGGTCGACGCCGTCCCCAGGACAACATCGAACTCCAGGCCGGCGACAACGTCCGCTACTGTGTGCCGCACACCCTGTCACCCGATCGGGAAATCTCGGTATACCTGCGCTGCATCCGGCCGCAAAAGGATTGTGTCCTTCGCCTCGGCAATTTCCTTGAAAAACCCTTACGCCTGGCCATACCTTCGGAAATGATCCACCTGACCATCAAACCGGAAATCCTCCAGCGCTTTTACGGCACCACTTTACGCATAGACATTGTTTCGCGGGAGGATGCAGAATGAAGAGTCACAGGGAACTCGTTTGCATCTGTTGTCCGATGGGCTGCCAGATGCACCTTGCTATCGAGGACGGTGCAATCAGCGAGGTAGAGGGCAATAAATGCAAGGTTGGACCAAAATACGCCAGGCAGGAATTCACTGATCCACGCCGCATGCTTTCAACCACAGTTGCCTGCAGGGATGGCCTTTGGCCGCGACTTCCGGTCAAGACCGCCGAGGCCATTCCCAAGGCAATGATGGGCGCAATCGCCCGCATTCTCCACCTTCTGTCGGTCACGGCTCCGGTTGAAATCGGTGCGGTCATTGTCGAAAACGTCGGCGGCACCGGCATCAATGTGATCGCCACCCGTTCCATGCCGAAAATCAAAGAGCTTGATGGTACGCAGAGTTGCCCCTGTGAACGGAGATGACAGGAAATTGATGAAACACCGGCTGTTTTCCGTACCCATTTGATCCTGCTCGTTGCCCTGCTGCTTGCGGCTGCGACGCTGTATCAAATACCTCCGCTTGTAGCCATCGAGAAACATCTCCTGACTCTGCGGGCCGGTCTCGTCGCGGTTGCCAAGGTATAAATGGGGTCAATAAATGGGGTCAGAGTCAAGTTAAATTTGATGATAAATTATGTTTTAATTTTACTCTGACCTCATTTATACACCTGTAAGTGTTTGATACTACTTAGAAATATAAGAAATTTTTTTCACCAGCTGTTGTCAAGTAAATAATGACATCGTATGTATTTTTTTATATCGTATTTTCAGTTGGTTATATAATTGGTGATGGTAAAAGTTTACGAAAGGCTGATTTTACATTAT
>Ga0105047_10002466_pt1 | contig 32973 bp, 28 predicted proteins | sample MAT04_FD_78384 | JGI IMG/M metagenome (GOLD analysis project Ga0105047, IMG submission 78384) | Freshwater microbial communities from Lake Fryxell liftoff mats and glacier meltwater in Antarctica - MAT-04 (megahit assembly) | ecosystem: Environmental > Aquatic > Freshwater > Ice > Liftoff... | reverse complement strand
TGGGCGCACGCGCGGGGTGCCAATGGGTCGCTCGCGCCGGGTCTGGCCGTGGTGCTCACCGGCACCGACCTGTACCGGGACATCCTCAGTGACGCGCCGGCGCAGGCATCCATTCAGAGGGCAGCGCGGCTGGTGGTGCTGCAGGAAAAGGGCCCGGACGCACTGCCACCCGCTTTGCGGGAGCGTGCTGTCGTCATCCTGCAATCCACCAGCGCGCGACCGACCTTGACCAAGCCGGTGCACCAGTTTCGCGCCGTGATGGTGGGACATTTACGGGAGGAAAAATCGCCGCAAACCCTGTTCGCCGCAGCGCGGCTGCTTGATCCGCTCGAGCGCATCTTTATTGACCATATTGGCGAGGCTCTGGACCCTGCTTTGGGTGCAGAGGCCGAGGCAACCGCACGGGCGTGCCCCCATTACCGCTGGCTTGGGGGGCTGGCCCACGAAGAGACCCGTCGGCGCATCCAGCGCGCCCACGTGCTGGTGCATGCCAGCCGGATGGAGGGGGGCGCCCACGTAGTGATGGAAGCCGTGCGTTCGGGCACGCCCGTGCTGGCCTCAAGCATTGCTGGAAACATCGGTATGCTGGGCGCTGACTATGCGGGCTATTTTGACTGGAACGACGCCGATGGGCTGGTGCACTTGCTGCGCCAATGCCGCAGTGGGCCCCTCTACCCGCAACTGCAATCCGAATGTGCCGTGCGTGCCCCCCTGTTCAGCCCGCAAGCCGAGCAGGCCGGGCTGCATGCGCTGGTACATGACCTGTTACATGACCCGTTATTGAATTCCTGAACCTGATGCAATCTTCTTCCCAACCCATTGCCCGGGATATTGTCCTGATTGGCGGCGGCCACAGCCATGTGGGTGTTCTCAAGCGCTTTGGCATGCAGCCCGAGCCGGGTGTGCGGCTCACCGTGATCTGCACCGATGTGCACACACCGTATTCGGGCATGTTGCCGGGCTACATCGCGGGTCATTACAGCTATGACGATGTGCACATTGACCTGAGCCGCCTGGCTGTGTTTGCCGGTGCGCGCTTGTACCGCGATGAGGTCATCGGCATTGACCGCGCGGCGGGCACAGTGCTGTGCCGCAACCGACCGCCGGTGGCCTATGACCGGCTCTCCATCAACACCGGCTCCACTCCCCAGCTGGGCGGAGTGGCGGGTGCCGCCGAGCATGTGGTGCCGGTCAAACCCATTACCCGGTTCAACGCGCGTTGGCTGGCGCTGCTCGACCGGGTGCAGCACCACACGACGGGGCTGCTGCGCATCGCCGTAGTGGGTGCGGGTGCTGGTGGTGTGGAGTTGTTGCTCGCCATGCAATACCGCCTGCGGCGAGAGTTGCAAACGCGGGGGCGCAACCCCGAGTTGCTGCAGTTTCACTTGCTGAGTGCGGAAGGCACGGTGCTGCCCACCCACAACCCCGGGGTGCGCCGGCGATTTGTCACGGTGCTGGCCCAGCGCGGTGTCGTGGTGCATTTGGGCGCGAAGGTTACGCAGGTGAGCGCAGGCCAGTTGCTGTGCGCCAATGGCTCGGTGGTTGATGCCGAAGAAATCCTGTGGGTGACCCAGGCCGGTGGCGCCGGGTGGCTCAGAACGACCGGTCTGGCGCTGGATGCCCGTGGCTTTGTGGTCGTCAATGACCAGCTGCAAAGCATCACCGACCCCGCTGTTTTTGCTGCGGGTGACGTCGCAGCCATGCAGAATTACCCGCTGGAGAAAGCCGGCGTATTTGCCGTGCGCCAGGGCCGCCCGCTGGCGGATAACCTGCGCCTGAGCGTGCAGGGGCGTGCGCTCAAACCCTACCGTCCGCAGACCCGCTGGCTGGCGCTCATCAGCACCGGCGACCGCTATGCAGTGGCCTCACGCGGCGCGATGGGTTTTGCGGGGCAGTGGGTCTGGCGCTGGAAAGACTGGATCGACCAGCGCTTCATGCGCAGCTTCTCGGAATTTCCGGATATGTCGGCCAGCACGGTGTCTGCGCCCGGCGCATCGGCAAGCCAGCTTGCGCTGAGCCAAAGCGAATCGCTGGAGGCCCTCTCGGCCATTGCCATGCGTTGTGGCGGCTGCGGTGCGAAGGTGGGTGCCACCGTGTTGTCGCGCGCACTGGGAAATCTGCACGTAGTCGATCGGGATGACGTGCTGATTGGCCTGCATGCCCCCGACGATGCCGCAGTAGTGCGCGTGCCACCGGGCAAGGCGATGGTGCACAGCGTGGACTTCTTTCGCGCCTTTGTCGATGACCCCTACCTGTTTGGCAAGGTGGCAGCCAACCACGCCCTGGGTGATATTTTTGCCATGGGTGCAGAGGCCCAGTCGGCCACGGCCATTGCCACCGTGCCCCCGGGGCTGGATGCGAAGGTGGAAGACCTGCTGTTGCAGATGATGACCGGTGCGGTGGATGTGCTCAATGAAGCCGGTTGCGCGCTGGTGGGCGGGCACACGGGCGAGGGTGCCGAGCTGGCGCTGGGCTTTGCCATCAACGGACTGATTGATGACAACCCGGACGCCATCCTGCGCAAGGGCGGCATGCAGCCCGGCGATGTACTTATTCTGACCAAACCCATTGGCACCGGCACGTTGTTTGCGGCGCACGCCCGGCTGGCGGCCAAGGGGCGCTGGATCGATGCTGCCCTGACCAGCATGGTGCAGTCCAACCGGCGGGGTGCGCAGTGCCTGCGTGATCACGGTGCCACGGCCTGTACCGACCTGACCGGTTTTGGCCTGCTGGGTCATCTGGTCGAGATGACACGGCCTTCGGGGGTGGATGCGCAGATCAGCCTCTCGGCCTTGCCATTGCTCGATGGTGCGGTGGAGACGGTGGCGGCGGGCATTGTGAGTTCGCTGCAGAGCGCCAATGTGCGCTTGCGCCGCGCGCTACGCAACCAGGCGGATTTTGTGAACCACCCGCGCTACCCCCTGATTTTTGATCCGCAGACGGCAGGTGGGCTGCTGGCCAGCGTGCCGGCGGAACGCGCACCGGCGTGCCTTGGGGCATTGCACCTTTGCGGTTACCCGCTGGCAGCCATCATTGGACGGGTGTTGCCGCAAGCCGACGCGCTGGAGCCGGTGACTTTGACGGATTGACAGGTGCGGTGTCTCTGTGGAGACCGGCACCTGTTTCAATGTGAGAAAACGGTATTTTTTTAGGGCTTACCCGAATAGGGTTTGCTTGACCAGGATCTAAGCTGTGGTTCTTCTGTTGTGCATGCAATCTGACCGTTTCACTTTCCAGGAACCACCCATGAGCGTTAAGCCTCCCGCCATTGCCAATGTCAACGCCGTGGCGACCCTCACCGGCAAACGGATCCGCAAATTGCCCTTCACGGGCAACGCGATCAGGCAGGCCTGAATGGACAGTCTGGACCTTCGGGTACTTGCAGACGCCCTCGCCTGGAAGCAGGCGGGGCACGCGGTGAGCCTGGTGACGGTGGTGGAAACCTGGGGGAGCGCTCCGCGCCCGCCGGGCGCTCTGTTGGCCGTGCGGGATGATGGCGTGGTCAGTGGCTCCGTTTCGGGGGGCTGCGTGGAGGACGATCTGATCGCTCGCACCAAGGCGTCCCTGAATCGGGCTGGCGAGTCCGTATCCGAATCCGAATCCGAATCCGCAAAGCCTGCCATGCTCGCCTATGGCGTATCCAAAGAAGAGGCCACGCGGTTTGGTCTGCCGTGCGGCGGCACCCTGCGCCTGGTGCAGGAGCCGTTGCTGGACACCGCCTGGGTGCAGTCTGTGCTGGACCGGACCGCGAATCACCAGCTGGTTTCGCGGACATTGACACTGGCTACGGGAGTCGTGACTTTGGGGGATGCCGTGCGGGGGCAAGCCATGCAATTTGACGGGTCTACCCTGACCAGTTTGTTTGGACCGCGCTGGCGTTTGTTGCTGATTGGAGCCGGGCAGTTGTCGCAGGCGGTGGCGGCCATGGCCACTGCGCTGGACTTTGAAGTGCTGGTGTGTGATCCGCGGGAAGAGTACGCATCGACGTTGCTGGATGCGTCCATGCGCGGCGTGCAGCGCGTGGCGGGCATGCCGGACGACGTAGTGCGGGAGTTGCAGGTCGACGCCCACACCGCGGTGGTTGCGCTGACCCATGATCCCAAGCTGGACGATATGGCACTGCTGGAGGCGCTGGCGTCTGACGCGTTTTATGTGGGCGCTCTGGGTTCGCAGCGCAACCAGGACGCACGCAAAAAGCGCCTGACGGAGCATTTTGATTTGAGTGTGGAGCAGCTCTCGCGCTTGCATGGGCCCGTGGGTCTGCGCATTGCGGCTCGCACACCGGCAGAAATTGCCATTTCCATTCTGGCGCAGATCATTCAGGTCAAAAACACGACGGCGACTCCGGTGGTGCGTTCTTCTACCTCCAGCTGTGCCGTTGGTTAGACCTGTGCTGCCAAGGCTTTCAGCCGAGGAGGCCGACGGCTTGCCCGTCGTGCTGGTAATGGCATCGGGTCGCGGCGAGCGGTTTCTGGCCTCCGGTGGAGCCACCCACAAACTGCAGGCGGACCTTGGAGGCATGACCGTTCTGGAGCGCACCTTGAACGCCGTTCGCTCCAGTGGCTTGCGCTGGCATCTGGAAGACGCAGGCCACCCCGGTATGGGGGACTCGATCGCCGCCGCGGTGCGGGCCACCCGTGCTGCGCCGGGCTGGCTGGTATTGCCCGCAGATCTGCCGCTGATACAAGCCCAGACCCTGGTTGACATCGCCCGGGAGCCCTTGGCGGGAGACGTGCTGGTACCGGTTTTTGAGGGTCAGCGTGGACATCCCGTACGGTTTGCCGGGAGCTGTGGCGATGCGCTGGCTGCTTTGGAAGGGAATCAGGGCGCAGCCCCCGTCGTTACTGCGCTATCAGCTACTAAAATGATAGTAAATGACCCGGGCTGTGTGATGGATATCGATACCGTCGACGACTTGCAGCGTGCCCTGACGTTATTGTTGACCAGGTCGTGATTCGTACCCGGTTGGTAACTGCGTATCGACGCAAGAGGTGGTTTCCCAGTTACCATCCGCCGTGTAATAAAGTTACATAGAAGCTTACAGGCCACCATGCAAACCCAAACACCCCTCCATCCCGTTGTGCAGGCGGTTACCCGCCGCATCACCGAGCGCAGTGCCCCCACCCGCAAGGCTTACCTGGAGCAGCTGGACGCCACCGCCAACCGGGCGCCCGGGGCCGAGCGCATGGGTTGCGCCAATGTAGCCCACGCGTTTGCGGCCATGCCCGACGGCGACAAGGCCCGCGTCACCGGGATCGATAAATTCCGAGTAGTGGCCGAAAAAGGCCCCAACATCGGCATCGTCAATGCCTACAACGACATGCTGTCCGCCCACGCGCCACTGCAGCATTACCCTGACCTCATCAAGACCGAGGCGCGGCGCTTGGGTGCCACCGCCCAGGTGGCTGGCGGTGTGCCGGCCATGTGCGATGGCGTGACCCAGGGCACAGCGGGCATGGAGCTCAGCCTGTTCTCCCGCGACACCATCGCCATGGCCACGGCCGTGTCGCTGAGCCACGATGTGTTTGATGCGGCACTGATGTTGGGTGTGTGCGACAAGATCGTGCCCGGTCTTTTGATTGGTGCGCTGCATTTTGGCCACTTGCCGACGGTGTTTGTGCCGGCAGGGCCCATGACTTCGGGCTTGTCAAACAATGCCAAAGGCAAGGTGCGCGAACTGGCCGCCCAGGGTCTGGTGGGCCGTGCCGAGTTGCTGGAGGCCGAGTCTGCTGCCTACCACGCCCAAGGCACCTGCACTTTTTACGGCACTGCCAACAGCAACCAGATGCTGCTCGAGGCCATGGGCCTGCATGTGCCCGGAACTGCGTTCATCAACCCCGGTGCCGATGTGCGTAGCGAGCTCACCCGCGAGGCGGTTCGCACCGTGCTGGGCATCACCAAAGCCAGGCGCTTTGCGCCGATTGGGCGTGTGGTGGACGAGCGTTGCATCGTCAACGCCATGGTGGCTTTGCTGGCCACAGGTGGCTCCACCAACCATTTGATTCACTGGGTGGCGGTGGCCCGCGCCGCAGGCATCGCCATTGACTGGAACGATTTTTCGGACCTGTCCGACGTCGTGCCTTTGCTGACCCGCGTGTATCCCAATGGCAGCGCCGATGTGAACCAGTTTCAGGCTGCAGGCGGCCCGGGTTATGTCATTCGCGAACTGCTGGACGCCGGCTTCATGCATGCCGATGTGCTGACCGTGCGGGCCGGCGGGTTGCGCGAGTTCACCGGCATTCCGGCGGCGCGCGCCGACGGGGGTCTGCAATGGGCCGATCCTGGCGTCAGCAAGGACGATAGCGTGGTGCGTCCGGTCAGTGCACCGTTCAGCGCCAGTGGGGGCTTGAAGCTGTTGCAGGGCAACCTGGGGCGCAGTGTGATCAAGGTGTCGGCCGTACCGGATGACCGCCACATCATCGAAGCGCCGTGCCGGGTGTTTGATTCCCAAGAGGCACTGCACCACGCCTTCAACGCCGATGAGCTGAACCAGGACGTGATCTGCGTCGTGCGCTGGCAGGGTCCGCAGGCCAATGGCATGCCGGAGCTGCACAAACTCACGCCACCACTGGCCGTGTTGCAGGGCAAGGGCTACAAGGTGGCGCTGGTGACGGATGGCCGCATGAGCGGTGCCTCCGGCAAGGTGCCAGCCGCCATTCATGTGTCGCCTGAGGCGGCTGCCGGTGGCCCACTGGCCAAAGTCATGAACGGCGATCGTATTCGACTCGACGCCAATGCCGGCACGCTGGAGGTGCTGGTGCCTGAGGCCGAGTGGAATGCGCGCCTGTTGTCTCCGATGCCCGATACCCTGCGGGTCGCCAACGGTGTTGGCATGGGTCGCGAGTTGTTTGCCAGCATGCGGCGCAATGCCCTGACCGCCGAAGAAGGCGCCTGTACCTGGCTGTAATTCCGGAGATTTCCATGACCACAAAATCCTCTTTTACGTCCCTGCAAGTCATGCAGGATGCCCCAGTCATTCCCGTCATTGTGTTGAACGATGTAGCCCACGCCGTGCCGATGGCGCGTGCGCTGGTGGCTGGTGGCATTCGCATGCTGGAGGTGACACTGCGCACCCCCCAGGCGCTGGCCTGCATTGAGGCCATCGCCCGAGACGTGCCCGAGGCCGTTGTCGGTGCGGGCACCGTGCGCAGCAAGTCGGATGCGCAGGCGGCCGCCATGGCCGGCGCACGGTTTGCCGTGAGCCCGGGCTACACCCGCGCGGTCGGGCAAGCCTGCCGCGAGGCGGGTCTGGCATTGCTGCCCGGCGTTGCCACGGGCAGCGAAATCATGATGGCGCAGGAAGATGGGTTTGCCGAGCTGAAATTCTTCCCGGCCATGCAAGCCGGTGGTCCCGCCATGCTCAAGGTCTGGAGCGGCCCGTTCTTTGATGTGAAGTTTTGTCCAACCGGTGGCGTGACACTGCAAAACGCCCCTGATTTTCTGGCGCTGCCCAATGTCGTCTGCGTGGGTGGTTCATGGCTGGTGCCCGCCGATGCATTGGCGCAGGGCGACTGGGCGCGCATCACACAACTGGCGCGGGATACGCAACGTTTGAAGCAGTAGACTGGCGCCTTTGATTCTCCTTTGGAGGCACCCATGGCAGCTTATCTGGTCGTTGATACCTTGCTCGACAACCCTGCGTTGTACGAAGAATACAAAGCGCGGGCCAAGCCGCTGGTGGAGCAATTCGGTGGCGAGTATCTGGCCCGTGGTGGTGAGATGACGATCAAGGAAGCCGACTTGTGGACGCCAACGCGCATGGTGTTGGTCAAGTTCCCGGATGCTGCGTCCGCCAACCGTTTCTATGACTCGGCACCGTACCAGGAGTTGCTGAAGATCAGCAAGCAGTCGGCTCGCAGAACCATTTTTGTTCTGGACGGTTTGTAGGCGGGGGCTTACCAGCTCAGCGGGTCCACTTTGTAGTAGCCACGCAGTTCGCGGTACAACGCCGGGTACGTTTCCGCGAGCGCGTGGGATTGCTCAAAAAACACTTCAGACACAACTGCAAAAAACTCTGCGGGATCTTTTGCGCCGTAGTGGCTTAGCAGGCCTTCGTGTCCCCGGTGCAACTCGTCCTGCAGCTGCGCATAGGCCGCGTGAAAGACCTGGGACCAGCGCTGTGCGCTGTAGTGCGTATCCCCAGGAGCCGGAGGTGGAGCGCCGTGGGCTGCGCCGTTCTCCTGATCCAGTTGGTGGGCAAACTCATGAATGACGACGTTGTGCCCGTCATCGGCTACTGCGGCACCTTCCAGCGTGTCCTGCCAGGACAAAATCACCTGTCCCTCGGACCATGATTCACCCGCCAGCGCATGGCGGTGTTCCTGTTGCACGCCGGCACCGTCAGTCGTGGTGCGCTGAACCACAAAGGCGCCCGGGTACACCAGAATTTGCCGCACCTGGCCAAAGTAATCGGTCACCCGATTCAACAGCAGCAAGCAGGCCTGTGCGGCTATGACCACCCGCATTTCATCCGTAATGCGCAGACCTGCGCAGCCAATGAAGGTCTTTTCAGCAATGAAAATCTGCATGTGTTTTTTGAGCTGCAGCTGCAAATCCGCAGGGAGCTTGCGCACCAGCGGCACGCGGCGTTGCAGGATCTTGCGCCAGGCTGCGGGAAACGCCTGTCCACCCACACGGCCGCGACGGTAGGCCAGCCAGCGGGGCTGTCCTATGAGTCCCAGAACCAGGAGCAGGGCAAAGCCACAGAAGAGGTAAAAAGCCAAACGCTGGCCCTTAACGTAGACCCGCGCCAGGAGCGTCTTCGGCACGCTGGATTAACTCAATTTTGTAGCCATCCGGATCGGTCACGAAGGCGATGATGGTGGCCCCGCCCTTGACCGGACCTGCCTCCCGGGTCACATTGCCACCGGCGGTTTTGATTTTTTCGCAGGCGGCATAGGCATCGGGCACGCCGAGGGCAATGTGTCCGTAGGCGGCACCCATCTCATACGATTCGACGCCCCAGTTGTAGGTCAGCTCCAACTCGGCGTGGTCCGGGTTGTTGCCGTAACCCACAAACGCCAGCGAGTATTTGTACTCGGGGTTTTCCGATGTGCGCAGCAGCTTCATGCCCAGAATATCGGTGTAGAAATTGATTGAGCGCTGGAGATTGCCAACGCGCAGCATGGTGTGTAGAAGTCGCATTCGCCAGATTGTGCCTCCACTGCGCCGGTTCGTGTGCCTATCTGGCTTCAATCCTGCCGACCAGAGTGGGGAATAATCCAGCCATCACCAACCAGCAATCACCAACCAGGCAAAGCCGATGACACCGTTTACCAAAGTGGTCTTGTTTACCGACACCGACGGCCGCGCGCAGTTCCGCGAAGAAGTCGTGCCACTCGATGAAGGCTCACCCCAAAGCATGCTGTCCGGGCTATTCCCCTCGGGCGGCTACCAGTTGCGCACCAGTCCGCTGGGTTTTCGCAGCCCGTTCCATTGCTCCGGGTACACCCAGTGGGTGTTCATTTTGGGTGGGCAGATGGAGATTGGCATTCAGGGCGGCGTCTCGCGCATCTTCAAGCCGGGCGAGCATTTTTACTCGGCCGATTTGTTGCCCGAGGGTGCCACGTTCGACCCCGCCATCCATGGTCACTGGAGCCGGCAAGTAGGGCCGGACTCGCTGGTGACGCTGTTTGTACGCGCTTAGGCGGGCTGCATCGCACCCGATAACAGGGTGTGCACGCCAGGTTTGCCCTTTTTGACGGCCCGCACCAGCGCGTGGGCTACGTCCCTGGCTTCAATCGCGCGGTAGTTGGAAGGAATGAGGGGTTTGAGGCCCTGCATGAGCCATAAACCGATACGCTCACCCGGACGCGCGGGCTGGTGCAGCGCTTGCCGGTGACCGGCCAGCATGGAGGGACGCGCAAACACCAGGCATTGGAATCCTGTGGCGGACAGCGCTGCCTCCATCTCGCCTTTGATCCGGTTGTAAAAAACCGAGGATTTCGGGTCAGCACCCATGGCGCTGACCGCTCCTGTTTTTGTAGCGCCTGCCGCAAGTGCGGCGCGGGCTACAGCCTGAACGGATTCAAAATCAACGGCCCGAAAGGCCGCCTGGCTGCCAGCCACCTTGATGGTGGTTCCCAGCGCGATGAAACAATCATCGACCTTGAGCAAAGCCGGCATGGCCTTGAAGTCAACTATGTGCTGTACCAGCTTGGGGTGCTGCAGGGGCAGCGAGCGTCGGCCCACGCTGTGGACCGCGCCATACGTTTTATCGGCTAAAAGGGCCGCGAGGATTTCCCGACCCACGAGGCCCGTTGCTCCCGCCACCAAAGCCACCCGACCGTGAACCGCCGCCATTGCCGCCTCCGTTGCCTGAGCCACCGCGGTTTCCACCGCCGAAATTGCCACGGCGTGCACCGCGTTCAGCCATCATATCGACACTCGTGCGCATCGGGTCGGGTTGACCGCCGGGTGCTGCTCGGGGCGCGCGGGGTTCGCTGTAGCCGCCGCCCGCAAAGCCGCCCGCATGGCTGCGTGGCTGTGCATCGCCGCGTGGTTGTGCATCACCCATTGGAGGGCGTGGACCACGTCCCTGGCCTTGACCCTGGGGACCGCGTGCACCTTGTGGGCGGGGCGCTTGTTCGCCACCACGACCACCACCACCGCCGCCACCGCCTGCGCGTTGACCCTGGCCGCCGCGGCCACCACCATTACCACCGCCATTACCGCCGCCGTTACTTGGGCCGCGTCCCGCAGGTTGACCCTGACCGGCGCGGTTGTCACGCACACGTTGCAGCATTTCGGTGCGGGCGGCCTTGGCGGCTGCCTGCATCACGTCGCGGCTTGGCGGTTTTCCAGCGCCGCCCCAGATGGTCTGGCGACCCATGGCGATGGGTTCACCCACTTCGCCTGGCTCAGGACCAAAACCGTCCACGATCTGCACAGGAATGTTTTGCTTGGTGAAGCGCTCGATGTCCTGCATGAAGCCTTCTTCGTCCAGACACACCAGATTCACTGCGGCGCCATCATTGCCCGCGCGACCGGTACGGCCGATGCGGTGCACATAGTCTTCGCTGACGTTGGGGATTTCGTAATTGACGACGTGTGGCAGGTCATCGATGTCAATACCGCGTGCTGCAATGTCGGTTGCAACCAATGCGCGCACATCACCACTTTTGAAGCCGGAGAGGGCTTGGGTACGGGCGGCCTGGCTCTTGTTGCCGTGCAGGGCCATGGCGGTGATGCCGTTCTTTTCCAGAAATTCGGCCACGTTGTTGGCGCCAAACTTGGTGCGCGTAAACACCAGCACCTGGCTCCAGTTGTGCTCGTTGATGATGTGGGCCAGCAGGGCTTTCTTTTTGCCGCGACCTACCGGGTGGATCACTTGGGTGATGCGCTGCACCGTGGTGTTGCGGGGGGTGACCTGCACGCTTTGCGGGTCTTTGAGCAGGCCGGCGGCCAGTTCGCGGATTTCATCGCTGAAGGTGGCCGAGAACAGCAGGCTCTGCTTGTCTTTGGGCACCACGGCCAGCACTTTTTTCACGTCATGGATGAAGCCCATGTCCAGCATGCGGTCGGCCTCATCCAGCACCAGCATTTGCACCTGGCCCAAGTCCAGCATACCTTGCTGCAGCAGGTCAAGCAAACGGCCGGGTGTGGCCACCAGAATATCCACGCCTTTTTTGAGTTTGGAGATTTGGGGGTTCATGCCCACACCACCAAAAATCACGGTGCTGCTGAGTTGCAGGTATTTGCCGTAGGTGCGAACGGATTCTTCGACCTGGGCCGCCAGTTCGCGGGTGGGGGTCAGCACCAGGGCACGGATGCCGACACCGCCAAATTTGTTTTGTGCGCTGCGGCTCATGGAGAGGCGGTGCAGCAGTGGCAGGGTAAATGCTGCAGTTTTACCGGTGCCGGTTTGGGCTCCGCCGAGCAGGTCGCGGCCTTCCAGCACGAGGGGAATGGCTTGCGCCTGAATGGCTGTAGGCGTTTCGTAACCTTGCTCGCGCACGGCTTTAACGATGGCCGGGGCCAGGTTCAATTCTTCGAAGTTCATGAGTATGGCGCCCACCCAGGGCGCTAGGGATATCGGCCTGTCTGAAGGCTTTCGCCACCAGTCAGTCAAAGGCAGATAGATGCAAAAGAAGGACGCAGAGTGTCGGTCTGGTCCCCAGCAAGGTGCTGGCGTCGCGGGCAACTGACGCACCGCAACTCCCCGTATTGTCGCACGTTGGGCGCTTGCGTGCAAAAAAATGGCGTCAGTGGTGTATTTGGGAAAGGCCGGTCGGTAACAATGTGTGAGTGCGGTGGTCATAGACACAGACAACGGGGACAATGTTCACACAATGAAAAAGTTCATGCTGCGGCGTTTTGGTGTGGCCCACGAGGCGGGTAGTTTCAAGCCCTCTTTGCAGGATTGCCTGGAGGCCGTTCTGGATCAGAGTGATACCTTGGTGAGCGAAGTGGTGGCCGGGCTGCAAGCGTCTCTATTGCCGCTGAAAAACAAAAGTCTGCGCACGCCAACCCATGCCGGGGCGAAGGCGGCCATTGAACATCTGTATGGGCATCAGGAAGCATTAAAAAAGACGTTTGCCGCAGCATTGCGCGATGCGGTGTACTCGGGGGATGCGCTTCGCAAACAGGAAAAAAGCCTGGTGCGCTTTGACGATTTCCAGTTCCTGGAAGAAGAGCAGATTGATGCCAATATCGAATTTGCGCTGACGCAGCAAGAGGTTGTGCTGGCGGTCAATGATGTGCTGCCAACCCTCAACGCAATGATCAGCAGCCTGTTGGGATGGGTTACGGTGCAAGGTCACTTGAATCCACTCAAGCCGGACTCCTTTGTGTATGCCTTGCGCGAAAGCTTGCGCGAGCATGTTGGCAGTGACGAAGCCCGGGCGGCCTTGATGGGGCCTGCAGCCGGTTTGCTGGGTGTCAGTTTGCGGCAGTTGTACAAGGAAGTAACCGACTGGCTGCGCTCGCAGGGCGTGGAGCCGGTGGTCGCGGCAGGCACTTCGGCGGGCGGATTCGGCGGGCAGAAAAAGCCTCCCGAGAATTCAATCACCCGCACCATGCTCACCCTGGACAAATTGCGCAGGCTTCTTTCGGGTGAACTGGACCCGGGGCCGCAGGCGGGTGGCGGCAAGGACTTCATGCACACCGTTCCCGCTTCGTTCGTGGCGCTGGAGGACATGCACTTGATGGAGCCGATGATGAAGCGCCTGACCGAGCGTGCGACGCTGTCGGCCGCGTCAAAAGCCGCAACGGACAAGGCGGTGCGGGGCGACCTGTCGGCTCTGCGCAAGCAGGTGAAGAGCAAGAAACTGGGTCGAGAGTTGGGTGAAGAGGTGGTGCGACTGATGCTGGACAACCTGATGCTGGACCGGCGTCTTTTACCGTCCATTCGCCAGAATCTGAAGACGATGGAGCCTGTGCTGATCGCGCTATCGCAATCGGATCCTCGTTTTTTCAGCGAGCGCAAACATCCGGCGCGCCTGTTTCTGGATCAAATTACCAGTCGCAGCCTGGCTTTTTCATCACAAGACGAGCCGGGCTATGCCCGATTCCAGACGTTGTTCGACAACGCCATCAGCATTTTTGCCGGTGGCGAGGGCGATGCGGCCGCCTTTGCGCGCGTCTTGCGCAAGCTGGAGGAGGGCTGGGCTCGCGACGAGCACGACCAGCGCCAGCGTGCCGAAGAGGCAGCTCGTGGGTTGCAGCATGCAGAGCAACGCAACCTGCTGGCGCAACGCCTGGCGCAGGACTTTGCCCAGCGTATTCAAGGCAAAAAAGTACCAGAAGTCGTCGCTACATTCCTTCGGGGGCCCTGGGCCCAGGTGGTGGCGGAGTCGCAGCTTCTGTGCGCGGACGGTACCGTGGATGCGGACGGATACCTCGGGCTCGTCGATGACCTGATCTGGAGTGTGCAGGTGCGTCTGGCCCGGCGCAACCGTACACGGCTGGTTGAAATGGTGCCCGGCATGCTGGTCAAGATGCGCCAGGGTCTGAACCTGATTTCTTACCCGTCCGAGCGCATCCCTGTGTTTTTTGATGCACTGATAGCGGTTCATGAGCAGGCTTTTGAAGGGGCCCGATCCGCATCCGTCGAAGGTGCGGTCGACACACCCGCCGGACAGGATGCAGAAGCGGCGGAGAGCGAAGCCGACGTCTCTCCGGACGCATTCTGGATGGCGGATGGTGAAACGCCCGACGCCGTCTACCTGCAGGGTACGAAGGACCTTGCGCTGGACTTCACCGAAGAGCCTGAGACCCCCGATCCGGTGGACCAGCAGGCGTGGACGTCGCAAAGCCTGACCACCGGTTCCTGGGTCGATCTGGCCTTGGGTGGCGTTTGGGTCCGTGCCCAATTGACGTGGGCCAGCCCGCACCGCACCCTGTTCATGTTCATTTCCACGGGCGGAATGGCCCACTCCATGTCCCGGCGCACCATGGACCGATTGCGGGGAATGGGGCTGATTCGGCTGGTTTCGGACGGTCGGGTTATGGACAACGCCCTGGATGCAGTCGCCCAGACCGCCTTGCGAAACGACCTTGCAAAAGCGGGTGGTACCTCCTGATTAGGGCTTGCCAACTCCCGTGCGGGGGTGTCGCAGTCGATAATGCGGTATTTACACCCACCTAAATCAGCATAGCAATGGCCCAATACGTTTTCACCATGAACAAGGTCGGCAAGATTGTGCCGCCCAAACGTCAGATTCTCAAAGACGTTTCCCTGAGCTTTTTCCCCGGTGCCAAGATCGGCGTCCTGGGCGTCAACGGTTCCGGCAAGTCCACCCTGTTGAAGATCATGGCCGGTCTGGACACCGAGATTCAGGGTGAAGCCACCCCGATGCCGGGTCTGAACATCGGCTACCTGCCGCAAGAACCCAAGCTCAACCCCGAGCACACGGTGCGCGAGAGCGTGGAAGACGGCATGGGCGAAGTATTTGCGGCCAAAGCCAAGCTCGAAGCGGTGTACACCGCCTACGGCGAACCGGACGCCGACTTTGATGCCCTGGCTGCCGAGCAGGCGCGCCTGGAGGCCATCATTGCAACGTCCGGTACCGACTCCGAGCACCAACTCGAAATTGCCGCCGACGCGCTGCGCCTGCCACCGTGGGATGCGAAAATTGGTGTACTGTCTGGTGGTGAAAAACGCCGTGTGGCCCTGTGCCGCATGTTGCTGTCCAAGCCCGATATGCTGCTACTCGATGAGCCCACCAACCACCTGGACGCCGAATCGGTGGATTGGCTGGAGCAGTTTCTGCAGCGCTACCCCGGCACCGTGGTGGCTATCACCCACGATCGCTACTTTCTGGACAACGCCGCCGAGTGGATTCTGGAACTTGACCGCGGCCACGGTATTCCGTGGAAGGGCAACTACAGTTCCTGGCTCGACCAGAAGGGCGAGCGCCTGGCGCAAGAGCAAAAGGGTGAAGAGGCCCGTGCCAAAGCCCTGAAGAAGGAGCTGGAATGGTCACGCCAGAACCCCAAAGCCCGTCAGGCCAAGAGCAAGTCCCGGCTGGCACGCTTTGAGGAATTGTCGGATTTCGAATACCAGAAGCGCGTGGAAACCAACGAGATTTTCATTCCGGTAGCCGAGCGGCTCGGTACCCAGGTGATCGAGTTCCACAATGTGAGCAAGTCCTTTGGCGACCGCCTGTTGATCGACAACCTGAGCTTCACGGTTCCCGCAGGCGCGATCGTCGGCATCATCGGCCCGAACGGGGCTGGTAAATCGACGCTGTTCAAACTGATTGCGGGCCGCGAAAAGCCCGATAGCGGCGAAGTCGTGATTGGCTCCACGGTCCGGATGGCGTTTGTCGATCAGCACCGTGACGACCTGGCTAACGAAAAAACGGTTTGGGAAGACGTCTCCGGCGGCCTCGACATTCTGAACGTTGGCAAGTTCCAGATGCCCAGTCGTGCGTATTGCGGCCGATTCAACTTCAACGGCGGCGACCAGCAAAAACGGGTGGGCACCCTGTCGGGTGGTGAACGTGGACGCCTGCACCTGGCCAAGACCCTGATTGCGGGCGGTAACGTGCTGATGCTCGATGAGCCCTCCAATGACCTGGATGTGGAAACCCTGCGCGCCCTGGAAGATGCCTTGCTGGAATTTGCCGGCTCGGTGATGGTGATCAGCCACGATCGCTGGTTTCTGGACCGCATTGCCACCCACATTCTGGCTGCTGAGGGCGATAGCCAGTGGACCTTCTTCGACGGTAATTACCAGGAATATGAAGCCGACAAGAAGAAGCGTCTGGGCGAAGAGGGTGCCAAGCCCAAGCGCATGCGCTTCAAGGCCCTCAAGTAAACCGCACAGGTACCCAAGCCACAGCCATGTCAACGACGCACCCGCAGCCTTCAGCCCAGTACACAGCCCTCTACCGGGCCACGATCGAAGAGGCTGCTGCGGGTGGTGGCATGCTGATGGGGAAGCTGGTCGCCGCTACGGGCATGGCCTTGCATGCCCGTGAAAAGGCGGCGCGCGACTTGCGGGAACGCGATGCGCTGGCGGCTTCCATCAAGCTGCTGCAAAGCAAACAGGCGGAGCTGCGTATCCAGTACCCCCAGGCGTTGCTGGCCGCTTTTTCCAGTCCTGAATTGGCGGCAAAGATTGCGCCTTCGGTCGTGCCCGAGGTGCATTTCGATCAGCTGGAGCTGATGGATGAACTGCAGGTCCAGGAAAGCGTGACCATGGCCCGCGCGCAGCAGGTGGCCTTGCTGGCCGCTGATGCCAGCCTGGCTGAACTCAACACCTTGATCTGCACCACACTGGGTCTGGCGACCGTCCGCCCGGAACGCAATCCCTTGCGTCCAGAGGTCTATGTCAATGCCCTGAAGGACGTTTTGGAGCAGATGCAGGTCGCTCCGGCGATTCGTCTGGACTGGATGGCCATGATGAGCGCGACGCTGGGGCCGGAGCTGCGGGATCTTTACCTGAATTTTTCAGCTCGATTGAGCGGTGAGGGGGTCGCTGCGGCCGGTTATGCGGTGGTACAAACGCCCAGCAGTGCCGCTGTACGTGCTTTACAAGGCGATACGCGCCCTTCGCAGCCCGTCGCCGCGAACCGGTCCTCCCGCCCTGCTGTTGCCGAGGGTGCAGGCCAGGGCGCTTTTTTTACGCTGGACAAATTGCGCAGCCTTCTGGCTGGCGAATTGGGTCAGGATGCCTCACGCGGCAGCCACCTGGAGTCGTTCGCCCGCCAGTTTTCACGTGAATTTGAAGGGGGAACCGTAGTCGCCGAGGTGCCCGTCTCTGATTTTGCCGCCACGGTGCCGGCCGCGTTTGAAGCACTGGCCGAAATGCAGCAGGTGGACCAGGTGGTGCAGCGCCTGGAGCAACGCAAGCGCATGGCGCCCAGTGAAGCCATCGCGGGCGACACGTCGATCAATGCCGTGCGGCAGTCCCTGCGGCGCAGTGCCGGCGGAGTGGCGCAGGCATTGAGTCTTGAAGTCGTGGAGCTCATGGTGGACAACATCGCGATGGATCCGCGTTTGCTGAAACCGGTGCAGCGGCTGATCCAGAACCTGGAGCCCGCGTTGCTGCGTCTGTCGCTGGTTGATCCCCGGTTTTTCTCGGACAAACAGCACCCCGCGCGCGCGCTGTTGCAGGAAATAACCCACCGCAGTCTGGCCTATGGTTCGGTGCAGGCCCGCGGTTTTCCGGATTTTGTCCGCGAACTCGAAGACGCTTTGGCGGCATTGGCCAGCGCAACGCTTGAGGACTCCGAGCCGTTTGAGCAAGTCCTGGTGCGTTTGCGGGCCGGATGGAGTCGTGCCGAGGTAGTCAAGGCGCGCGACCGGGAAGCCGCGGTCAAAGCCCTGCAGCATGCCGAGCAGCGCAACATTCTGGCCGAGAAAATTGCCCGTGAAGTCGATTCCCATCCGGACGGTGCGCGCGTGCCACCGGTGGTGATTGATTTTCTCTGCGGACCGTGGGCACAGGTCGTGGCGCAGGCGCGCATTGCGGGCGGGGCTGGGTCCAGTGCGGCGGACAAATACCAGGCGTTGATTTCTGCCCTGTTGTGGAGTACGCACCCCGAGCTCACGCGCAAGAATATTGCCAAGCTGACGCGGCTGGTTCCACTTTTGTTGGGTACCTTGCGCGATGGCCTCGAAACCATCCAATACCCGTCGGTGAAGACCAGCGTCTTTCTGGAAGCGCTGATGGGTTTCCACCAGATGGCGTTCCGGTCTGCGCAAAAGCCTGCAGAGGTTCCGGTGGTGCCCGTGCTGGACCCCGCTGCAAGCCCGCGCGCGCTCCGGCTGGAGTCTGGGGACCCCTGGGTTGCTCCCGAAGAGGCCAAAGCCTCCAACTTCATCGAGTTGCCCGACGCACCGGAGGCAGACGCGTCGCCTGCAGTGGCGGCGGCGCAGCGCATGCAGTCTTCTGAACGGGCTGCCTCGGCGGGCGACCTGCCACTGGGCTCCTGGGTGGAATTGCTTGCCAATGACCAGTGGGTTCGCACCCAACTCATTTGGGCGAGCCCCCACGGCACGCTATTTTTGTTTACGAGTGTTTTGGGGGCCAGCCAATCCATGACGCGGCGCTCCCTCGACAAGTGGGTCGCAGCCGGCAGCTTGCGCATCATCTCGGGTCAGCCCGTGGTGGACGGGGCGTTGGACGCCGTGGCGCAAATTGCTATGCGCAACAGCATGGACAACGCACCCTAGCGGGATTTATAAGCCATTTAGGCCTCTAGCCCGCGTAGAACCTGCGCAGACAGCTACTTTTTTGATAGCGGACCGGGGCGGCGGCTTACCAGCGCAATGCCCATGGCTACCAACGCCAGGGCCGCCAGCAGCGCCGGCGTGACAGCCTCACCCAGCCACAAGGCACCAAACACCAGCGAAATCAATGGCAAGGCCACGGTGCTCAAGGCAACCTGGTGAAAAAGCAGCTTTTCCGGGCACGTGCGCGACAACGAGCTGCTGCGAATGAGGACCGTAGTCAGTCCCCAGAACATGCCGGCGACGAGCCCCAGCAGGTTTCCGAGCCATTGCAGGGGTTGGCCCGGTACAGCAAAACCCTCCCGCAGGGTGAACACGACTGCGCTAAAGGCAAATGCCAGACCAAGCCACTGCACTGGCGAGAGTCGCTCGGATTTCACGACCCAGGGCAGCACCAGCGCCACCCACAAGGAAACCTCGTCCAGGGTTGCCTTGACCAGTACTTGCTGAAATCCCCAGAACGCAAAGCAGGCCAGCAGCAGACCGATTGCAAGAGGGTCCAGATGCTCCTCAGGCTGGGTCGTGGGGCTGCCGTCCTATCCGCTTACAGCGGATGTTCGGCGTAGAACTTGCCCCCGTGAAACAGCAGGGGTGCAGCGCCCGGTCGGTGCGTACAGCGTTCAACTTCTCCGACAAAGATAACGTGGTCGCCCTCTTCATAGCGGCTGCGGTTGAAGCATTCAAAAGTGGCCACGGCTCCCTCGATCAAGGGGGCCCCACCACTTCCGGGAATGAAACGCACGCCGGCAAACCGGTCGCCGTCGCGTGCGGCAAACTGGCGCGCAAGGTCCTGCTGGTCCGCCCCCAGAATGTTGATGGCGTAGTGCGACCCGGCACTGAAAGCCGCCATGGACCCGGCGGCGCGCCCCAGGCTCCACAAAACCAGCGGGGGTGTCATGGACACCGAGTTGAACGAATTGGCGGTGAGCCCAACCAGCGTGCCATCGGCGCTGCGGGCCGTCACGATGGTGACGCCGGTGGCAAACATGCCCAAAGACTGTCGAAATTCGGTGGGGGAGAAGTTGGGGGGGAGGGCCCGATCGGGACTGGCTGGCAAAGACATGGTTTGAATTTACCCGAAATAGATGACACCGCCAGTCGCCTGCGTGAACAACCCGCACTGCAGCCGGGTCGCCCTACAATCGGCGTATGGTATTTCGATCGCTTCTCTGTGCTCTCATTGCTATGCTAAACATAGCTGCACAGGCAGATTCCATAAGGGCTTGCCGGGATTTTTCTTCAAAAATACCGAATGTCCAGCCGGTTCTTTGCAATGCCGCCCAGTTGCAGGACACGCAGGCCCGCTCGGTGTTGGGGCGCGCCATCTGGAGCCGGGACATCCATCCCGCTGGTGCGCGTCTGCGGGTGCTGGTTTTGGGCGGCATTCATGGTGACGAGATGTCATCGAGTTCGCTGGTATTTCACTGGATCGCCCTGGCCCAGGTGCCAACCGCGGTCATGCCCGAGCCAATACATTGGCGGTTCATACCGGCGCTCAACCCGGATGGACTGTTTGCCCGACCCGCCCGTCGCGTCAATGCCCACGGAGTTGACTTGAACCGCAACTTTCCCACGCCCAATTGGGCACGTGATGCCAAGGTCTATTGGGAAACCCGCACCCGTCGGGATCCGCGCCGATGGCCGGGCAACAAGCCGCTCTCGGAGCCAGAGTCGCGTTTTCTGCTGGAGCAGATAGAGCGTTTCAAGCCCAATCTCATTGTGAGTGTGCACGCACCGTACGGCGTGCTCGATTTTGATGGCCCTTCGACACCGCCCAGCAAACTGGGTCGCCTGTATCTGGATCAGGTGGGCATTTACCCCGGTTCGCTGGGCAATTACGGTGGCGTTCACAAGGGGGTGCCGGTGGTCACCATCGAGATGACCAGCGCGTCGCGTACGCCGCAGGATGCGGAAATTCGCCAGATGTGGTTCGATCTGTTGCGATGGACATCCGACCGTCTGGGTCCCGGGTTTTCGACTGCGTCACACGAGTTACCCAAGTAGGTTCAAGGGGCTTGGGTGCCCACGGGTGCTGTGTTAACTTTGCCCGATGAAGCAAATTGATGTGGCAATTGTTGGCGCGGGTTTTGGTGGTTTGTGTGCTGCCATCCGCTTGCGCCAGAGTGGGGTGGATTCACTGGTCATTCTGGAGCGCAGCACCGAGGTGGGCGGTACCTGGCGTGACAACGTCTACCCGGGCTGCGCCTGCGATGTGCCCTCGCACCTGTATTCCTTTTCGTTTGAGCCCAACACGCGGTGGACACGGCCTTACCCCCAGCAGCAGGAGATTCAGGACTACATCCTGCGCGTGACCGACACCTATGCGTTGCGGCCCCTGATCCGTTTCAATTCCGATGTGCAGGCCATGCGCTGGCTGGCAGAACAGCAATGCTGGGAAATTGAACTCCAGGGGCAAGCGCCCCTGCTGGCGCGCCACGTCATTCTGGCAACCGGGCCCTTGAGCAAACCGGCCATTCCCGATATTCCCGGCGTGGACCGCTTTACTGGCGAGTCGTTTCACTCCAGTCACTGGCGCCACGATATTGACTTGAAAGGCAAGCGCATCGCCGTGGTGGGCACGGGTGCGAGTGCGATCCAGTTCGTGCCCGAGATTTCACCCGATGCGGCGCATGTGGACGTGTTCCAGCGCACGCCGGCATGGGTGTTGCCGCGCTGGGATCAACCCTATGGCGCGGTGCGCCGGTGGGCCTATCGCTTTGTACCCGGGTTGCAGCGCCTGAGCCGTTGGCGGGTGTACTGGTTCAACGAGTGGATCGGCATGGGCTTCATGGGGTCTGCGCGGATGCAATCCTTGTTGCGCCGCCTGTCAGGACACCACCTGCGCAGCCAAGTGGCAGACCCTGCGCTGCGTGATGCATTGACCCCCGATTTCAATCCCGGTTGCAAGCGCCTGCTGATTTCGAACACCTGGTTTCCCACGCTGCAACGCCCGAACGTCAGCCTGGTCACCCAGGCCGTGGGCAGCATTGCACCGAACGGGGTTGTGGGGGCGGACGGCACGCTGTACCCCTGTGATGTGATCGTGTGGGGTACCGGCTTCAAAGCAACAGAGTTTGTCGCGCCCATGAAAATCCATGGCGAACCGGCTAAAGGCGCTGGCGCCGCAGCCTTGGTGCCAGAGCTTGGCGCCTGGTGGCGAAGCAACCCTGCCGCAACCCGTCTGGGCATTACCGTGGCCGGATTCCCCAACCTGTTCATGCTGGTGGGGCCCAACACGGGGCTGGGGCACAACTCCATCATCTTCATGATCGAGTGCCAGGTCGACTACATCGTGCGGGCGCTAAAAGGGCTGCGAAGCAGGGGTCAGACGGCGTTGCGCCTGCGCCCGGATGTGCAGCGCGACGACTATGTGCTGATGCAGCAAAAGATGAAGGGCACCGTGTGGTCCTCCGGCTGCAAAAGCTGGTACCAGAATGCCGATGGTCACATCGACACGCTGTGGCCCGGCTACACGTGGGAATACTGGCTGAAGACGCGCCGTTTTCAGGTCGGCGACTACCTGTAATCCTGCTCTGCTTCAGTGCCCCAGGATCTTCGACAGGAAGTCCCGGCTGCGTTCGTTCTGCGGGTTGTTGAAGAAGTCGTGCGGGTTGTTTTGCTCGACAATCTGCCCCTGGTCCATAAAGATCACCCGGTCGGCCACGGCTTTGGCAAAGCCCATCTCGTGCGTTACGCAAATCATGGTGATGCCCTGGCTGGCCATCTCGATCATCACGTCCAGCACTTCCTTGATCATCTCCGGGTCCAGTGCCGAGGTGGGCTCGTCGAACAGCATGATCTTGGGCGTGAGGCACAAGGCACGCGCAATGGCCACGCGCTGCTGCTGACCGCCGGAGAGCTGCAGCGGGTACTTGCTGGCCTGCTCGGCAATGCGCACGCGCTTGAGTTGTTCCATGGCTTTTTCTTCGGCCTCTTTCTTGGGCATCTTGCCGACCCACATGGGCGACAGCGTCAAGTTTTCCAGCACGGTGAGGTGGGGAAACAGGTTGAACTGCTGGAACACCATGCCGACTTTCTTGCGCACGCCGTCAATGGCTTTCATGTCATCGGTGAGCTCCACGCCGTCAACCGTCAAGTGGCCCTGCTGGTGCTCTTCGAGGCGGTTGATGCAGCGGATCAGGGTGGATTTACCGGAGCCCGACGGGCCGCAAACGACAATGCGTTCGCCCTTGGCCACGGACAGGTCAATGTCGCGCAGCACATGGAAGTTATTACCGTACCACTTGTTGACTTTGTCGAAAGTAATGATGGGTTCAGACATATGGAGATCTCAGCGAAGTTTGCTTTTGTTGACTTGTTTTTCTACCCACTGGCTGTAGCGCGACATGGAGAAGCAGAAAACAAAATAGATGAGGGCAATGAACAGATAGCCTTCAATTTTGAAAGGGCGCCAGTCAGAGTCCGAATTCAAGGCCAGTGACAGGGCACCCGTGAGTTCGTACAGGCTCACGATGGTGACCAGCGAGGTGTCTTTGAACGTCGAGATGAAGTTGTTCATGATGCTGGGCACCACCATGGCCAGCGCTTGCGGCAGCACAATCTTGCGCTGGGTTTGCCAGTACGACAGGCCGAGTGTGGCTGCTGCTTCAATTTGCCCCTTGGGGAGGGCCTGAAGCCCGCCCCGAATCACTTCGGCCATGTAGGCGGCTGCAAACAGGGTGATGCCCACGAGTACCCGCACCAGCACATCAATGTTGAAGCCCTGCGGCATGAACAGCGGGAACATGAACGACGCCATGAACAGCACCGAGATCAATGGCACTCCGCGGATCAACTCGACGTAAATGGTGCAAAACGTGCGAATGGCGGGGAGGTTGGATCGCCGCCCCAGCGCTACCACCAGCGCAATGGGGAAGGCCATGGCCATGGACAGGGAGGCCAGCAGAATGGTCAAAGGCAGTCCACCCCAGCGGTCGGTCTCCACCTTGCTGAGTCCCATTGTGTTGCCGTACATGAGTGCAAAAAACACCGTCAGCACAAGGGCCCACAGAATCACCAGCCACGAACGCCAGAAGGCCCGCATGCAACTCGCGATCAACAGGCTCAACATCAGGCCGGTTGCCACCAGCGGACGCCACTGTTCTTCAAATGGGTAGCGCCCAAACAGAATGATGCGGTACTTCTCTGCGACCACACCCCAGCAGGCGCCCACACCTTCCACACGGCAGGCCTCAAAGTTGGGCTGCCAGGAGGCCCGGAAGATGGCCCAACTGAGAAATTGTGGAATCAGGTAGAGCAGGGCGCCGCCAATGACGACCGTCATGAGCGTGGTTACCCAGTCGGCAAAAAGATTGAAGCGGATCCACGCGACAAGGCCCTCGGTTTTGACCGGTGCCGGTCGCGCAGCGATAGGTTGGAATATTTGTGACGTCATGGTGTGGCCGTACTGCGATCAACGTTCTTGAATCGCGGAGCGCGTGTTGTACCAGTTCATCAGCAGGGAGGTGCTCAATGAAGTGGTCAGGTACACCAGCATGACGATGGAAATGCATTCCACAGCCCGCCCGGTCTGGTTCAGGGCCGTATTGGCAATGGACACTACGTCCGGGTAGCCAATCGCAACGGCCAGGGATGAGTTCTTGGTCAAATTCAAAAACTGGTTCGTCATGGGTGGAATGATGACCCGCAAGGCTTGCGGCAGCATCACCAGCCGCATGGACTGGCGCGGGTTCAAGCCCAGCGCGGCCGCGGCCTCGCCCTGGCCACGCGCCACGGACTGAATGCCGGAGCGAACCACTTCAGCGACAAAGGCCGCCGTATAGACCGTGAGGCCAATCAGAACCGATAAAAACTCCGGCGTCAGCGAACCCCCGTTTTCGATGGAGAAATCGCCTTTGGTGGGGAAGTCAAAGGCGCTTGGCGCTCCACCGGCGAACCAGCCGAGCACGCCGCCGGCCAACACGATGGCAACGGGCGTCCAGAACATGCTCCTGAGCTGACCGGTAGTTTCAAACCGCTTGAAGGCCCATTTGCGGTACAAGAAAGCCGCCGCGAAACCAGCAACCAACCCAATCAGCGCCCACAGGTGCCCAACCGCCCAGATGGGTACCGGAAAGCTCAGACCACCCTTGCTCAAAAAGACAGGGCCTATCACCCAGGCATCAGCAGAGGCGGGAAGGACTTCCGTGAAGAGCAGGTACCACATCAGAAGTTGAAGCAACACGGGCACGTTGCGAAACAGCTCGACATAGCCGTAACAAACACCGCGCACCAGCGCATTGCGCGAGAAGCGGCCCACCCCCAGCAGCGTGCCCAAAATGGTGGTCAGGATGATGCCAATGATGGCCACCCGCAGGGTGTTGGTAATGCCCACAAGAAACGCCTGCCAGTAGGGCTGGGCCGAATCAAACGGATACAGGCTTTCCCCGATGTCGAAACCGGCCGGGCCGCTCAAAAAGTCAAACCCGCTCTGGATGCCGCGGATCTTCATATTGTTCAGTGTGTTGTGCGCCAGAAACCAGACGACCGCAACAATCAGCCCGATGGCGACGGCCTGGTAGATCAGGCCTCTGAATGCCTCACTGCGCCAGGACCAGTTTTTCTTTTTGGGTGGGGACTTCTGCGTCATGGTCGTGCTGTGTCAAAAGTGGACTTGATCAGTCAAAAGGACAAAAAAAACTGCTGCCAGTACAAATGATTTGTACCGACAGCAGCATTCGCCCGGCTAGCGCTCAGCGCAGAATCAACGCACCGGATAGGCGTACATCAAACCGCCCTTGTTCCACTGGTTGTTCAGGCCACGTGGCAGAGCCAGCGCTGACTTGGGACCGACATTGCGCTCAAAAATCTCGCCATAGTTGCCGGTCGCTGCAATAGCGCGTGCCAGCCATGCCTTGTCCAGGCCCAGCAGCTTGCCGGTGTCTTCATTGCCGCCGCCCAACAGACGTTGCACCACGGGGTCGGTGCTGGTTTTCATTTGTTCCACATTGGATTGCGTCACGCCATACTCTTCCGCTTCCAGCAGGCCGTACATCACCCATTTGACAACGGCAAACCATTCGTCGTCACCCCGGCGAACCATGGGTCCCAGTGGCTCCTTGGAGATCAGCTCAGGCAGGATTATGTGCTCTTTGGGGTCCTTGGCAACCTTGTTGCGGGTGGAGGCCAGGCCGGACGCGTCGGTGGTGTATGCAATGCAGCGCCCTGTGAAATAGGCGTTTTCAGCCGCTTCCAGTTTTTCAAACACCACCGGCTTGATCGCCAGCGCGTTGGCCTTGGAGTAGTCGGTCAGGTTTTTCTCGGTGGTCGTGCCGGACTGCACGCACACGGTTTGGCCCTTGAGCTGCTTGGCGCTCTTGATCTTGCTCTTGACCGGAACCATGAAACCCTGGCCGTCGTAGTAGTTGGTCACGGTGGAACTCAAACCCAGCGACGCATCACGCGTCAGGGTGAACGTGGTGTTGCGCGCCAGAATGTCCACTTCGCCGGACTGCAGAGCCGTAAAACGCTGCTGGGCGTTCAGGGGAACATATTTGACCTTTTCCGGGTCGTTCAGCGTCGCCGCGGCCAGTGCACGGCAAACGTCCACATCCATGCCAGACCACTTGCCTGCAGAGTCCGCTGCAGCAAAACCGGCCAGACCGGTATTGACGCCGCAAGCGACTTGCCCCCGCGCCTTGATGGCGTCCAGTGTTTTGCCAGCGTGTGCTGGCATGGCCAGCAGTGCGCCCAAAGATGCCACTACTGCGGCGGCCAATTTGGCTCGTTTCATTGTCATGAATAGTTCTCCAACTTCAATAGGTAAGGAAATAACGCCAGCCATGTTTCGGCCGGGGTCAACTCAGGCAGGATGTTAGTCCTGCAATGTCGCGGCGTCCCCCCGGGTTTGCACGGGGATGCCATGCGGAATTTGCATATCCAAATACACAACCCCCGGTTCGCGTGGAGTCGACGTGCTGGACTATGCACAATCCGTGCCATTTTCGTGCGCTGACATCCCGCATGTCCCTTGTGCAATATAGGTCTTCTGGCGTCGCACACGCGACTTCAAAGACGGGTGCGTTGGGGGCGACCCGGATGCGGCCCGTGCCAGGGCGCGATACCCTTGCACAGTCCATTCGTTTCAGGAGTCTTTGTGCGCGCACATTTCAAGTTTTGGCCAAAACGGCTGCCCCATGCCATCACGGTCCCGGCCACTTCCCTGTGGGACAACCTGGAGACGAGCGCACGGCGCTACCCCGACAAAGCGGCGCTGGTGTTCTTCGGAACGGTTTTGACCTATGCCGGTCTGCTACAAAAAGCAGAGCGCCTTGCGCAGTGTTTACGGAGGCTAGGGGTCGAAAAGGGTGACAGGGTGGTGCTTAGCATGCAGAACTGCCCACAGCTCATCATTGCCCACTTTGCGATTTTGCGGGCCAACGCAGTGGTGGTGCCGGTCAATCCGATGAACCGCTCTGAAGAACTCAAGCACTACATCACCGACCCCGATGCCAAGGTGGCCATCACCACCGCAGACCTGGCCGCCGAGCTGGCCCGTGCCAGTGACGCACTGGACGCGAAGGATCGCCTGGCCCACCTGATCGTCACCCATTTCACCGATGCGTTTGAGGCCACCGTGTCGGGCGCCGATGCGCCGCCCGCCGCCTGGAACGATTGGTTGCTGACCCGGCACACACCGCCCGCACTGCTGGGGGGGCAGGTGCTGGACTGGCATCAGGCGATGGCGACAAACGGCACCTTGCCCGAGTTGCTCGTAGGCCCTGCCGATCTGGCTATTCTTCCCTACACCAGCGGCACCACCGGTCTCCCCAAAGGTTGCATGCACCCGCACAGCAGCATCATGCACAACGCGGTGGCCAGCGGTCTGTGGGGTAACGGGTCGGCTGAAAATGTGGTGCTGGTCGTGGTGCCCATGTTCCATATCACCGGCATGGTCAGCGTCATGCACACCAGCATCCGCAGCGGTGCGACGCTGATCGTCATGCCCCGCTGGGACCGCGATCTGGCAGGCCGCCTGATCTCGCGCTGGCAGGTGACCCACTGGACCAACATCCCCACCATGGTGATTGACCTCATGGGCAGCCCCCAGTTCGGCAGCTACGACCTGTCCAGTCTGGTCTACATCGGCGGTGGCGGCGCGGCCATGCCACAGGCTGTGGCGCAGCGCCTGCTGGAGCAGTTTGGTTTGCGTTATGCGGAAGGCTATGGCCTGACGGAAACCGCCGCCCCCTCGCACAGCAACCCGCCCGATGCACCCAAACAGCAGTGTCTGGGTATCCCTTTCATGAGCACCGACGCGCGGGTGGTGGACCCCGATACCCTGCAGGAGATGGCGGTAGGCGAACAGGGCGAAATCATCCTGCACGGCCCCGAGGTGTTTCGGGGCTACTGGAAGCGGCCCGAGGCCACGGCGGCCGCATTTGTCGAGATCGATGGCAAGTCGTTTTTCCGCTCGGGGGACCTGGGCCGGGTCGATGAAGATGGCTACTTCTTCCTCACCGATCGCCTCAAACGCATGATCAACGCTTCGGGCTTCAAGGTCTGGCCCGCCGAGGTGGAGGCCCTGATGTACCGCCACCCGGCCATTCAGGAGGCCTGCATCATCGCGACGCAGGACAGCTACCGCGGCGAGTCCGTCAAGGCAGTGGTGGTATTGCGGTCCACGCACCAGGACCTGGTCACCGAGCAGGACATGATCGACTGGTGTCGTGAGAACATGGCGGTTTACAAAGTGCCGCGGCAAGTGCAGTTTGTGCAAACCCTGCCCAAGAGTGGCACAGGCAAGGTCATGTGGCGTACCTTGCAGGAAGCAGAAGGAAAGTAATGGCAGTTTCGTTCGAAGAGGCGCTGGGCAAGCCACTCACCGGCTGGCGGCTGCGCCTCTACACCATCATTTTTGAGGCGGACACGCGGGCGGGACGTCTGTTTGACCAGTGGCTTATCGCGATCATTCTGGCCAGTGTGGCGGTGGTGGTGCTCGACAGTGTACAAAGCCTTGACCCCGCGTTTGACAGGGCGTTCTCCATCGCTGAGTGGGTTTTCACCATCGCCTTTACGCTGGAGTACGTGGCGCGCCTCTTGTGTGTGCGCCATCCGCTGCGCTACGCACGGAGTTTCTACGGGATTATTGACCTGCTGGCGCTGCTGCCCACCTACATTGCATTGCTGGTGCCTGAAGTGCATGCGCTGATTGATGTGCGCGTGCTGCGTCTGCTGCGGGTGTTCCGGGTGTTCAAACTGACAGCGTATGTGTCAGAGTACCAGTCGCTGGGGCGTGCCCTGAGCGCCAGTCGGCGCAAGATTCTGGTGTTTTTGTCTGCCGTGCTGATGATCGTGCTGGTCATGGGCACGCTGATGTATGTGGTGGAGGGGCCCGCCAACGGGTTTACCAACATCCCCACGTCGGTGTACTGGGCCATTACCACCATGACCACGGTCGGGTTTGGCGACATCACCCCCAAGACCGACCTGGGCCGGCTGATTGCCTCGGCCATGATGTTGCTGGGTTGGGGCACCCTGGCGGTGCCGACCGGCATCGTTACTGCCGAGATGACCCTGCGCCGCGCCATCGAGCCGTCCACCACTCGCACCTGCCACGAATGCCTTACCGAGGGCCACCAGGCAGAAGCCAATTTTTGTCTGCATTGCGGCGCCAAGCTGCCGCCGTACCAGCGCGACGCCATCCATTCCAACCAACCGGAGTTCCCCCATGTTTGAAACCGCCATTGCCGGCAGCCTGCCCAAGCCCTCATGGCTGTCCGAAACCGAGAAACTCTGGCCGCAGTGGAAGCTGGCGGGGGCCGAATTGCAGCAGGCCAAGGCCGACGCCACGCTCTTGTGGATCAAGGCCCAGGAAGACGCAGGGCTCGACATCGTGGGCGATGGCGAGCAAAGCCGCCAGCACTTTGTGCACGGCTTCCTGGAGCAGGTGGAAGGCATTGACTTTGAAAACAAGGTCACCATGGGCATCCGCAACAACCGCTACGACGCCCAGGTGCCGCAGGTGATTGCTCCGCTGCGACTCAAAGGCCGGGTGCACGCCTTTGAAGCGCAGCTGGCCCGCGCCCATACCAAGAAGAAACTGAAGTTCACGCTGCCTGGCCCATTGACCATTGTGGACACCGTGGCCGACCGCTTCTATGGCGACAAGCAGAAGATGGCCTTCGCGTTTGCCGAGTTGCTCAACCAGGAAGCGCTGGCGCTGCAGGCAGATGGTGTGGACATCATCCAGTTCGATGAGCCCGCCTTCAATGTCTACGGGCAGGACGCTGCAGACTGGGGCGTCAAGGCACTGGAACGTGCAGCTCAAGGTTTGACATGCACCACTGCGGTGCATATTTGCTATGGCTACGGCATCAAGGCCAACACCGACTGGAAAGAAACCCTGGGCCAGGAGTGGCGCCAATACGCGCAAGTGTTTCCCGCGCTGGCCAAAAGCAGCATCCAGCAGGTGAGCCTGGAGTGCTACCACTCGCATGTGCCGCCCGATTTGATGGCGCTGCTGGAGGGCAAGGACGTGATGGTCGGCGTGATTGACGTGGCCAGCGATGTGATTGAAACCCCTGAGCAGGTGGCCGACACCATTGGCCTGGCGCTGCAGCACGTGCCGCGCAACCGCCTGTTTCCCTGCACCAACTGCGGGCTGGCCCCGATGAGCCGCGAAGTGGCGGTGAAAAAACTCGAAGCCCTGGTGCAAGGCGCCGCACTGGCCCGCCAGCGCTACGGCCAACTGGGAGCAGGCGCTTGATGCAGCCCCACGCCCCATTGCCTGCACCCTTGCCTGTTGGCCAACCTGAAACACTAGGTTTTTGCCCGGACCGCACCGCCAACCTCATGCGCGTGCTGCAGACCGAGGTGGACAGCCAGCGCCTGCCCGGTGCCGTCGCCCTGATCGCCCGCAAAGGCCAGGTGCTACTCAACGCGCGCGTGGGCCAGCAAATTCCGGCGAATGCCACCACAGGGGCCACGACCATGGCGCTGGACTCCATTTTTCGCATCTACTCCATGACCAAACCCATCGTCTCGGTGGCGGTCATGATGCTCATGGAGCAGGGCAAGCTGCTGCTCAGCGACCCGGTCGCCCGGCACCTGCCCGAGTTTGCCGGTGTGCAGGTCGCCCACCATCAGGGCGGCCACACCACTCTGCATAGCCCCAAAGCGGCTCCCACGGTGCAAGACCTGCTGCGTCACACCTCCGGCTTGACCTACGAGATACTGGGCAGTGAGCCCATCCAGCGCCAGTATGCGCAGGCGCGCCTGGGTTCGCGTGAGCACACCAACGCCGAGTTCTCCCGGGCGCTGGCCGCGATTCCGCTGATGTTTGAGCCCGGCACCGTGTGGGAATACAGCCGTGCGACCGACCTGCTGGGCGCGCTGGTGGAGGCGGTCAGCGGCCAGACGCTGGGCGTGTTTTTGCAAGAGAACATCCTGGGTCCTTTGGGCATGGTGGACACCGCGTTTGTCGTGCCGCCCGAGAAACACCACCGCATCGCCGAGCCGTTTGAGAAAGATCCCGATGGTGGCGTGGCCATGCGCCTCATGGACATTCGCAAACCCGCACCGATGGAAGCCGGTGGTGCCGGCCTGGCGTCCACCGCAGCAGACTACGCGCGCTTTTTGCAGTGTCTGCTCAATGGGGGTGCGTTGAACGGCGTGCGCATTCTGGGTCCGAACACGGTGCGCTATATGACGGCCGACCACCTTGGGAGCGTCGGCGTACACCGCGCCGGGCGTTCCGGTGAGTTGCTGGCACCCGGCCACGGCTTTGGTCTGGGCTTTGCAGTGCGCCTGGAAGACGGCGTGGGCGCTGCGCCTGGCACCAAGGGCTTGTACTTTTGGGGTGGTATTGCGGGCACCACGTTTTTTGTGGACCCGGCCAAAGACTTCTTCGCCCTGATGATGATCCAGGCCCCCAATCAGCGCGACTACTACCGCCCGCTGTTCAGGAACCTGGTGTACGCCGCGCTGCTGGAGTAATTGCAAGCCAAATCGTGCTTGAGCCCCCGTGGAATATGCGCAAGCCGCTATTGAATATATAGCGGCTTTTGTTTGCGCCTGTGCTGCTTTGCGTAGGCTATCCTTACCGCAGTCACATCACCTGCAAATAGAAGACAGGCTCACCGGCGAGCTCAAAAGCAAAATCGAGCAGATCACCTACCTGCTCTTCCTGCGCCGCCTTGACGACCTGCACACCCTCGAAGAAAACAAGGCTAATCGGCTGAAGAAGCCCATGGAGCGTCGCATCTTCCCCGAAGGCAACGACACCCGGGGCAGGGCGTTCGAGACCCTGCGCTGGAGTCGTTTCAAGAACGAAGCACCGTCGGAGATGTTCGTCATCTTGGGCGAACACGTCTTCCCCTTCCTGCGCACCTTGGGTTCGGACGATTCCACCTACGCCCACCACATGAAAGACGCCCGCTTCACCATCCCCACGCCCGCCCTGCTGGCCAAGGTGGTGGACCTGCTGGACGCCGTGCCCATGGAAGACCGCGCCCACGCCGCTTGATGTCATTTGCGACCCCGCATCGGGGACATGCGGCTTCCTGGTGGCGGCAGGCGAATACCTGCGCGGCCACCATGCCAGCCTGTTCCACGACTCCAAGTTGAATAAACACTTCAACCACGCCATGTTCCATGGCTACGACTTCGACAACAACATGCTGCGCATCGGCAGCATGAACATGATGTTGCACGGCGTGGACAACCCCGCCATCACCTACCGCGACTCGCTGGGCCAAGAGCACGGCGCGGAAGAAGGCCGCTACAGCCTGGTGCTGGCCAACCCGCCCTTTGCCGGCAGCCTGGATTTTGAGAATGTGGCCAAAGACCTGCTGCAGACCGTCAAGACCAAAAAGACCGAGCTGCTGTTTCTAGCCCTGTTTTTGCGGCTGCTCAAACCCGGTGGCCGCGCGGCGGTCATCGTGCCCGACGGCGTGTTGTTTGGCAGCAGCACCGCGCACAAAACGCTGCGCAAAATGCTGGTGGAAGACCAAAAACTCGACGGCATCGTCAGTCTGCCCGGCGGCGTGTTCAAGCCCTACGCGGGTGTCAGCACGGCCATTTTGTTCTTCACCAAGACCAACAGCGGCGGCACCGACACGGTGTGGTTCTACGACATGCAGGCCGACGGCTACAGCCTGGACGACAAACGCCAGCCGCTCTCGCCTGAGCATCAATTGGGCCTGCAGCCCGCGCAGGATGTGCGCAACCAGCTATCAAAAGCAGAGCATGCAAAGAATAACTTGCCCGACGTGCTGGCCCGCTGGGCCAAACGTGACGAGGAAGGCGAGGGCGGTGAGCTGCAGCGCCCCCGCACCGCCCAAAGCTTCTGCG
>Ga0105047_10002465_pt1 | contig 32977 bp, 31 predicted proteins | sample MAT04_FD_78384 | JGI IMG/M metagenome (GOLD analysis project Ga0105047, IMG submission 78384) | Freshwater microbial communities from Lake Fryxell liftoff mats and glacier meltwater in Antarctica - MAT-04 (megahit assembly) | ecosystem: Environmental > Aquatic > Freshwater > Ice > Liftoff... | reverse complement strand
GGTTCGCGCCGCCGCTCGCGCGCTTCAACACCCAGGTCGTCGCGGCGCTCCCCGGGGCCAAAGGTGCCTTCGACAAGCTCGAGATCTACGTCCGCCACGTCCTCCTCGACGTGAACGCGGCCGCCGATCTGGCCCGCAAGCAGGTCGCGCTCCAGGTGCGGCTGCGCGGCCCGATCGATCTCGCCGACGTCTCCGATCGCTCCCACGAGGCGCTCGATCTCGAGCTGCGCCTGCACCACCTCGAGACCGCGCCCCCCAAGGTCGCCGCCGAGATGCGCGAGGCCGGCATCACCGAGGTCCCGCGCGAGCAGCTCGAGAGCCTGTTCCTCGTGCGCCTCGATGATCCGTTCGGCGCGCTGCTGGGCCACAAGCTCCAGGTGAGCGGCATGGTGATCGAGCATCGCGTCCACCCCGAGGCGCTCGTCGCGTGGAAGGCGTTCGCCGAGCGTCAGGTGCCGCCGCTCGAGAAGATCATCGTTCCTTGAACGCGACCGGGAAGGCGCGTTTCGGGCCTTTTTTCCGGGTGCACAGGGTCCTTCCGTCGAGATAGCTCACCGAGAACGCGCGCCGCGGCTTGCCGGTGAGCGCGCGACCCGAGCGGTGCCAGAGGTGGTTGTGGAGGAGGATCACCTCGCCGGCCACCGCGGGCAGCTTCACCACGTGCTGCTCGGCGTTCGCGGCGGCGACGCGATCATCGGGGACGAGCCCGCCGAGCGGCGCGGCGACGCCATTCACATGCGACCCGGGCACGACCTCGAGGCACCCGCCGTCCTCGGGCGCGTCGTCGAGCGCGGTCCACGCCTGGAGCTCGGGCTCGCGATCGAGGCCCCACAGCCGCCCACCGTCCTGGTGCCAGGGGAGGTTCGATCCGCCGTCCTCCGCCTTGGTCATCAAGATCGCACGGTAGATCGTGATCCGATCGGCCTCCGGATACGCTTCGCGCGCGAGCGCCTCGAACACGGGAGAGGTCAGCCAGCGGAAGAAGAGCGGATCTTTCTCCAGCTTCTCGACCTTCCGGTAGCGCAGCGACGGCCCGCGCCAGCCGAGGCCGCGCTCGAGGTCCTCGTAGCGGCCGGACTCGCTGTCGAGCTGAAAGAACATCCCCGGATAGGTGATCTCGCCGAGCATGATCGCGTCGGCGCGGGCGCGCAGCGCGTCGCGAAGCTCGGGGTCCAGGAGGACGCCCAGGCGGGCATAGCCGTCCTTCCTCCAGCCGGCGATGCCCGAGCGAACCGCGTCCACGGCCGGCGGATGTAGCTCGAAAAGCGGCGCAGGGCTATGGTTCGGCGGCCAGCGATGACCCTCGACGTGCAACCACCGCCCGAGCGGCAGCTCTACGTGAACCGAACTCTCAACCTCCGCGGCATCCGCGCGATCGGCTACGACATGGACTACACGCTGGTCCACTACAAGGTCGACGCCTGGGAGACGCGGGCTTATCTCGCGACGCGGCAGAAGCTCGCCGCCGCCGGCCTCCCCGTCGAGACGCTCGAGTACCGCCCCGATCTGGTGATCCGAGGCCTCGTCTTCGACACCGAGCTCGGCAACATCGTGAAGACCAACCGCTTCGGCTACGTGAAGAAGGCGCTCCACGGCACCAAGACGCTCGGCTACGAGGATCAGCGCTCCACCTACTCGCGCGAGATCGTCGATCTCGGCATCGACCGCTACGTGTTCATGAACACGCTGTTCTCGATGTCGGAGGCCTGCCTGTGGGCCCAGCTGGTCGATCTCTACGACGCGGGTAAGCTCCCCAAGATCAACAGCTACCGCGACCTCTATCGCAAGGTCCGCACGTCGATCGACGAGGCCCACTTCGAGGGCGCGCTCAAGGCCGAGATCATGGCGGCGCCCGAGCTGTTCGTGGAGCCCGACCCCGATCTCGGCCAGACGCTGATCGACCAGAAGCTGGCCGGAAAGAAGCTGCTCCTCATCACCAACTCGGAGTGGACGTACACCACCTCGATGATGAGCTGGGCGCTCGATCGCTACCTCCCGGACGGCATGCGGTGGCGCGATCTCTTCGACGTCGTGATCATCGGCGCGCGCAAGCCGGAGTTCTTCGAGCGCAAGTATCCGCTCTTCGAGGTCGCGAGCGAGGATGGTTTGCTGCGCCCTGCGCTCAAGGGCGTCGAGCTCGGCGGTAACTATCACGGCGGGAGCGCCGCGCAGGTCGAGCAGTATCTCGGACTATCGGGCGATCAGATCCTCTACGTCGGCGACCACATCTGGGGCGACGTGCACGTCTCGAAGCGCATTCTCCGCTGGCGCACCGCGCTGGTCCTGCGCGAGCTCGAAGACGAGGTCCGCGCGCTGCGCATGTTCGCCCCCGAGCAGGCCCGGCTCGACGCGATGATGCGGGAAAAGGAGGCGATGGAGCACGAGTACTGCCTGCTGCGCCTCAGCGCCGAGCGCGCCCGCTTCGCCAAGGAGCCGATCCCGCACGAGCTGGAGGAGAAGATCCGCTCCCGCCGCGCGCAGCTCCTCGCGCTCGACGAGAAGCTGGCCCCGCTGGCCCGCGCGTCATCGGAGATCGGGAATGCGACGTGGGGCCCGCTGATGCGCGCCGGTAACGACAAGAGCGCGCTCGCTCGGCAGATGGAGCGCTCCGCGGACATCTATACGTCGCGGGTCTCGAACTTCCTCTACCAGACCCCGTTCAAGTATCTGCGCTCGCAGCGCGGAAGCCTGCCCCACGACTCGGGCGGGCCGGGCGCTTAATTCAGCTTCACGATGACGCTGGAGTCGCGGCGGACCTCGTCGAGCCACGCCTTCATCTGCGCCTCGACCTCGTCCTGATACAGCTTGGCGCGGATCGCGTTCTTCGCCTCTTCGAAGCCGGTCGGCTCCTTGAGTCGGTTCTCCTCGAGCAAGACCACGTGGACGCCGTTGACCGTCTCGATGGGCTGGGAGATCTCGCCGACGCTCATCTTGCCGACCGCGCGGGCCATCTCCGGCAGGAGGTTCGCGCCCGAGAGCCAGCCGAGATCGCCGCCGTCGGTGGCGGTCGGACCCTCGCTGATCTGCTTGGCGACCTCGGCGAACGCCTCTCCCGACAGCGCGCGCTGGCGAGCCTCGAGCGCACGGGCGAGCACCCGCTTCTTCTCGGCCGGCGGCGCGTCCTCGCCCCAGCGGAAGAACACGTGGCGGAGCTTCACCATCTTCTCGCGCTTCTCGTGGCCGACCTGGCGCTCCCACTCGGCCTTCACGTCGGCGTCGCCGATGTTCACCCGCGAGCGCACCTTGAGGTCGACGATCTTCAGCCGAACGAGCTGCTTTTCCAGGTCCGAACGATACTTCACCATCGACATCCCGCGCGACTCGATCGCCTCCTGGAGCTGCTCCTTGGTGAGGTTGTTCTGCCGGCAGATGTCCTCGATGGTGCGCTCGATGTCCTCGGTCGTGACCTCGATGCGCGCCTCGCGGATCTGCTGATCGAGCAGCTTCTCGGCGATCATCTGGTCGATCGAGGCGGTCTGCACCATGTGCCTCCGCTCCGCCGAGGCGCCGGCGTCGATGAACGGGTTCGCCATCGCGTCGAGCTCCGACTGGGTGATGACCTCGTCGTTCACCACCGCGACCACGCGATCGAGCAGGACGCGCTCGGGCGCGGCGGTCAGAGAGAGTGTGAGTAGCAAAACAAGACTCATGATTTACTCGATGCGAGCCAGCGCTCGCTTGTTCGTCTCGACCTTGTGATGAGACATCACCTTGGCGACGTAGTCACGCTCGGCGTTCTCCAGCTTGGCGCGCAGGATCTTGGACTCCAGGGCCGCGCGGGTCTCGTCCAGTGTCCGCGGTCGTGCTTCCTCGCGCGCCACGAGCTTGAATACGTGGAAGCCATACTCGGACGACACCAGGCCCGAGACCTTGCCCACTTCCATCGTGAGCAGCGACTGGAAGCCGTCCGGCATCGAGGCCGGCTCGATCCAGCCGAGATCTCCGCCTCTCTCGACCTCGGGGCCGATGCTGTGGCGGGCCGCGACCTCCTCGAACGGCTTCTTCTTCTTGAGCTCGTCGAGCACCTGTTTCCCTTCCTCCTCGGTGATCACCACGATCTGGCTGGCGCGAACGCGCGCGGGCATCGACTTCTCGGCGTCGGGGAGGGCGGCCCAGGCGGCGTCGATCTCGTCCGGCGTCACCTTGATCCCGGCGTGCGCGACCTCGGCGAGGAGCTTCCCGACCGTCAGCCGATCGCTGAAGACGCGCAGGAGATCCTCCTCCGTCTGCAGCGTGGAGAGCAGCTTTCGCTGGAGCTCGGGCTCACCCATCTGCTGCCTCAGCGCATCGAGCTCGCGCGCCGCAGCGGTGGTGGACGCCTTCACGCCCAGCCGCTCGGCCTCGAGCAGGAGCACCCGCCGCTCGATCATGCGATCGATCGCCGCGCTCTTCAGCTCGGCCGGTAGCGGGGCGGCGCGCAGAGAGAGCCCTTCGCGCTCGAAGCGAAGCCGCGCCAGCTCGGCCCGCAGCTCGCGCTCGGTGATCGCGCCCTTGGTCTTCTTGCCCGACTCGGTGGAGTGGAAGTTGATGATCTCGCGGTCGCGGTCCGACTTCGGCGCCGGCTGACACGCAGCGGTGAAAAGAAGCGCCAGAATGAGCCCGCGACGCGTCACGGGGCTCGGGTCGACGTGCCGATCTTGCCCTGGTTCCCGAGCGGGATCCGGTTGAGCGCGTCGAGGTCATAGGTGACGCCATGCTTCTTCTCGAGCTCGGCGAAGAGCGCATCGAACGCCATGTTGCGGCGGTCGCGCTGCACGCGCGCGCGGAGCTGCGGCTTCACCATCTCCAGCGTGCGGACCACCGCGTTACGGAGGCCGGTCTTCTTGAAGAGCACGGTGGCGTCGCTCGCGTCGGCGATGACCATGTCGCCGACCGCAGCGTGCTCGAACATCATGTCCGCGACCTCTTTGCCGTACTTGCCGGTGAGCTCTTCCTTGTTCATGAACTGCAGCTCGCCGCCGCCCATGCGCGTGCCCTCGTCCTCGGAGTTGTCGCGGGCGGCCTCGCCGAAGGCGGTGGGCTTGTTCTTCTTCTCGGCGGCGAGGATCTCGGCCTTCAGCCGCTCGAGGAGCGCGTGGGCCTTCTTGCGATCCCCGTCGTTGTTCACGCGGCGCACGATCTGCGAGAGGCGGATGGTCGCCGGCTTGTTGTACTCGGCGTGGTTCGCCTGGTAGGTCGCCGCGAGATCGGTCTCGCTGATCGGCAGGCTGTCGACCCGCTCGTCGAGCACCGTGCGCAGGTATTTCTGGACGATCGCTTTCTTCAGCTCTGCGATCATGTCGGGTTGATCCTGAAAGCCCTTGGCCCAGGCCTCGCGGGCGAGCAGCTCGAACCGCACTTGCTCCTCGAGGAACTGCTTCCGTCGGGCGGGATCGCTCATGCGATCGATGGCCGACGGGCCCTGTCCGACGAGGCGCTTCGTGAACTCGTCACCGGTGATCTTCGCGTCGTCGAGCTTCGCCACCATGTCGCCGGTGCTCGCGAGCTCGGGCGCGGGATACGGGCGCACCGGAGCGGGGCCCGATGCCTGCGGCTTGCACGCCGACACGAGCGCCAGCGCGGAGACGGCCACCCACCCGGCGCACTTACGACCATCGGTCATGTCGCGGGGCTAGCACGTGCATCCGACTCTGCCAACGGTTCCGGCATCGGTGTATGGTCGTCCGACGATGGCGGGCGTTTCGCTCGATCAAATCCTGCGCGGGCTCGAGCCCCGGGGTGAGGTCAGCTTCGATCTGGGCGACGTGCCCGTCGACGAGCTGCTGCTCACGCTGCACGAGACGCGCTTCACGGGCGTCGTCGAGATGGGCCGCGAGGCGCAAGCCGACAAGGTGATCATGAAGGAGGGCAAGGTGCTCGACGCCGTGCCCACCCGCTTTTTGCACGTCAAACTGCTCACCGACGTGCTGCGGGACCTCGAGATCATCGGCGCCGAATCGCTCCGTCGCTTGCTCGAAGAAGACGCCGGGATGGACGGCGACACGTTCGGCCGCCGCCTCGTCGCGCGCGGTCTGATCAGCCGTGATCAGTACAAGGACGCGGTCCACGAGCAGGCTCGTCGGCGCCTCTTCTTCCTCTACGATCACTCCGGCGGTCCGGTCCGCATTCGCCACGGGCTGCCCGCCGCGTCCCCGGTGGACGCGATGCCGGTCGACATCCTCCCCAGCGTCGCCTACGGCGTGGTGGTCCGCGCAAACCCGCGCCGCCGCCAGGCGATGCTCGCGTTCGCGGCCAACAAGCGCGCACGCCTGATCGCAGAATACGATTTCGAGCGAAATCGCTGCGGCTTGCCCGAGCCTCTCCTCGGCGCCGCGGTGAAGCTCTCGACCCAGGCGGTCGCGCTCGGCCCGCAGCCTTGCTTGCCCGGCCTGACCCCCGACACCACCGCCGGGCTCTTGCTCCTGTTCCAGCGGATGTCGAACCTCGAGCTGATCGAGGGATCACAGCTCCCGGTGCAGCGCCCCGAAGCCCAGGAGACCGGCGTCGTTCGCCGCTCCGGCGTCGGCCTCCGTTCCTAGTCCATCGCCACGCCGCCGCACACGTTCAGGCTCTGCCCGTTCACTGCGCGCGCCGCGGGCGACATCAGATAGACGATCATCCCCGCGACCTCGCTCGCGTCGATCACCCGCTTCTGCGGTGAGTCCTGCGCGACCTTCTCGAGGAACTCTTCCGCGCTGACGCCGGTCATCTGCCCGCGCTTTGCCATCCCGTAGCGCACCAGCTTGGTGTCGACGAACCAGGGGCAGACCGCGTTGGCGGTGATGCCGAGCATCGCGACCTCCTTGGCGAGCGAGCGGGTGAAGCCGAGGATCGCGCCCTTCGACGAGGCGTACGCGGTGTTGTACGGCGCGCCGACCTTCGCCGAGACGCTCGCGACGTTGATGATGCGCCCGGACTTCTGGCGGATCATCGGCTTCATCGCCGCCTGGGTCAGGCGGAAGACGGCGAACACGTTGAGCTCGTAGACCGCGCGCCAGTCCTCTTCCTTCGTCATCACCAGGCTGCCGATGTGGTTGGTGCCGGCGTTGTTCACCAGCACATCGACCCGGCCGAACGCCTCGACGGCGGCCTTCACCAGCTCGACGGCGGCGGCGGGCGCGGTGAGATCGCACGCGTGCACCAGCGCCTCGCCGCCCTTCGCGCGCACCGCCTCGGCCACCTCGTCGAGCTCGCTCTTGCTGCGCGCGGCGAGCACCACCTTCGCCTTCTCCGCGCCGCACAGCTCGGCGGTCTCGCGCCCGATGCCGCGGCCCGCGCCGGTGATGATGACGACCTTGTCGGCGATTTCGATGTTCATAGTATCTCCGAGATCTTGAGCATCGCCTGGGACACCGCCTGGCGATCGCGCTCGGTGAGCGGCGCGAGCGGGGCGCGCACGTGCGGCTTGATCGGCATGCCGCGCAGCGCCAGCGCGTGCTTGAGCCGGGCGATGGTCGTGTCGACGCTGCCCTCGGGCACCTTGCCGTTCTTGAGCGCCGTCTGCAGGCCGAGCCGCGCGGCGGCCACCGAGCTGCCGAGCTCGACCATGCAGGGGAGCGCCTCGAACAGCTGGTTTTGCAGCTTCTTCGCGCGCTCCATGTCGTTCGTGAGCCAGGCGCGATGGAGCGCGACCGCGGTCCGCGGCATCACCACTGCGCCCGCCGAGATCGCCCCGTGCGCGCCGAGCCGCATCACGTCGAGATAGTCGAGCTCCGAGCCCGAGAGCACCGAGAAATACCTGTTCCCCGCGGAGCGGGCGATGTGCGCGGCGATCTGCTCGAGATCGAAAACCGACTCCTTGATGCCCACCACGCCGGGGAGGGAGATGATCTCGCCGACCTGGTCGTGGCTCAGTCGCAGGCGCGTCGCCGCGGGATAGTTGTAATAAAAGATTGGCCCGGCCGCGGCGGCCGCGAGATAGTGCTGTTTGACCCGATCGAAGCTCGAATCATAGTACGTCGGCAGCGCGACGAGCGACGCGGTGAGGCCGAGCGCCCGCCCGCGCGCGACCTGCTCGACGGCGTTCTTGGTGCCCAGCGCGGTGACTCCGGCGATGACGGGCACGCGGCCGTGCACCGCCGCGAGGGTGCGGGCGATGATCGCGTCGCGCTCGCCCTCGCTCACCAGCGGCGATTCGCCGATCGAGCCGAGGATCACCAGGCCGTTCACCCCATTTCCGATCAGGTCGTCGACCTGCGCCTCGAGCGCGGCTTCGTCGAGCCGATCGTCGTCGGTCCAGGGCGTGAGGACGGTGGGAAAGATCCCGCCGAGCATCAGATCTCGACCACCGGCGCGGCCTCGACGTGATCCGTCTCGAGCGCGATCCCCGACCAGGACAGCCCAGCGCCGAAGCCGAGCAACAGCCACTTGGTGGGTACGTCGAAGCGGTGGGTGCTGCGCATCCGCATCGTCAGCGGGATCGACGCGGAGGAAGTATTGCCGAACTCCTCGATCGAATAGGGCACCTTCTCCGGCGGCATCCCGATCTTTTTCCGGAGGAACTCCATGATGAACTTGTTCGCCTGGTGGAACACGGCGACGTCGACGTCGTCCTTGGTCCAGCCGGCCTTTGCGAGCACCTCGGTGACCAGCGGCGGGACGCGGCGGATCGTGAAGCTGAAGACGTCCGCGCCCTTCATCGTGAGATCGACCGGTCGCTTCCCGTCCGCGCCGAGCGCGAGGAGCTCGGGCGACCAGTACGACTTGTGGCCGCCGCCCGGGATGTGGATGTGCTCGTAGCCGCTGCCGTCCGCGCCGAACGCGTCGGCCTTCCACTGGTCGGGCCCGCCGTCGGCTTCGAGCGCCACCGCGCCCGCGCCGTCGCCGCACAAGATCGCGTTGCCCAGCTCGGCGTCGCGTCGCGCCTCACGAATCCCCGTGTGGAATCGGTGCGTGCCGGTGTCGGCGCAGACCAGCATGACGCGCTTGGCGTAGCCGGACATCATGAAGCTGCGCGCGATGATCATGCCGTGCGTGAAGCCGGAGCAGCCCAGCGTCACGTCGAAGCAGATGCTGGAATTGCGCATCCCCAGCTCCTTGTGCACGCGGTGCGAGGAGCCGGGCATGGGATGATCGGGGGTCTGCGAGACGACGATCAGCGCGTCGATCGACTCGCGCGGCCACTTGAGGTGATCGAGGAGGCCGTTGCCCGCGGCGATGCAGAGGTCCATCGCGGTCTGGCCCGGCATCACCTCGCGGTGGCGCTCGATGCCGAGGTTGCCGACGATGCGATCGACCTCGTTCTTGGGAAAATGATCGTACGCGGCGCTCGAGAGCACCGATGTCTTGGGGACCGCGGCGGTGAGTCCAACCAGTCGCATACTATCTCCTCGCAACGAACTCGATCACCGCAGCGACCAGCTCTTCCGGAGCGTCGAACTGGACGCCGTGCTGCCCAGGGACGCTCACGTGCTCGAGCTGGGAGATCGCGTCGAACACCTCGCGCGTGCGCGCGTTGTCGGTGGCGCGATCGTCGTCGGCCAGCACCAGCATGCACGGCACCTCGATCTTCGGCAACGAGCGCGGCGCGAAGAGCGCCATGCGATCCATGATCGCGCGGAAGCGGCGCGAAAAAGCCTTCAATCGCAGCGGATCTCGGAGGATGAAGTCATTCAAAGCGGGCCCGCTGGTGAACAGATCTTCCGACAGCGGCGAAGGGAAGCAGACCTCTTCCTCCGGTCCCTCGCCGGGGTGATCGAGCGCGGCCTTGCTCGAGACGCCTTCGGTCGGGCACAGCCCCGGCGCGACGAAGACGATCCCGTCGAGGCGCGACGCCAGCGCGGGATAGAGGTGGATCGCCAGCACCGCGCCCCAGCACCAGCCCACCACGATCAGCGTCGCGCCCTCGGCGTGCTCGGCCGCGGCGATCGCGGCGGCGTCGCCGACCAGGTGGCGCACGCTCGGCGCATCCCCGCGCAGCACGGTATTCTCTCCGGTGCCGCGGCGATCGGCGCCGACCATCTTGATCCCGGCGCTCGTGAGCCCGGCGGAGAGCGGCTCGAACCACCCGGAGTGGCTCATCACGCCGTTCAGGAACATCACCGTCGCGCCCGGCCCCTCCCTCGACGAGGACCACACCCGGTACTTCAGCTCGTAGCCGTCGGCGGTTTGCACCGCGCGGATGACGCTCGTGGAAGTCATGTCTGGATTACAGCTCGAGCAGCGGCAGGATGGTCACGTCCTTGGGCTCGAGCGCGACGCCCGACCAGGAGAGACCGGATCCGAAACCGAGGATCATCACCTTGCCGCCACGAGCCATCAGCTCGGGGATGCGGGAGGTGAGGGTGAGCGGCACCGAGGCCGACGAAGTATTACCGAACTCTTCGATCGACAAAGGGACTTTCTCCGGAGGGAGCTTCACCCTCTTTCGCAAGAATTCCAGGATAAATTTGTTGGCTTGATGGAAGACGAAGCTGTCGACGTCGTCGCGGGCCCAGCCGGAGCGGGCCAGGACCTCGTCGATCAGCGGCGGGACGCGGCGGATCGTGAAGTTGAAGATCGCTGCGCCGTTGATGCGCAGATCGATCGCGCGGCGCGGCTGTCCGCCTTCGTCGGGCTTGGCCTCGAACAGGCCGGGATGGCAAAAATCGCGGAAGCCGCCGCCTGGAACGGAGATGAGGCTCATGCCCGATCCATCGCTGCCCCAGACCGCGCCCTTGTAGTGCTCGCCCTCGCCGTCGAACGCTGCGACCGAGGCGGCGTCGCCGAACATCATCGCGTTGCCGAGATCGCCGTGCGAGCGCGCGTCCGCGGTGCCTGGGCGGAAAGTGCCGGTGGTGACGTCGCCGCAGCAGAGGATCAGCCGCTTCACGGCGCCCGACGCGATCAGCGAGCGCGCGAGGATCACGCCGTGGGTGAAGCCGCTGCAGCCCAGGTTCACGTCGAGGCAGAGGCAGCGATCCGACAGACCGAGCTCGTGCTGGATGCGGTGCGAGGTGCCAGGGAGATAGTAGTCGGGCGTCTGCGTGATGAAGAGCAGCCCGTCCACCGAGTCGCGCGCCCAGCCGATCTTCTCCAGCAAGGCGCTCGCGCCCGGGATGCAGAGATCGGAGGTGGTCGTCCCCGGCTCCGCCTCGCGGTGCTGCTTCACGCCGATGTTGTTGATGATGCGATCGACATCAGCCTTGGGAAAATGCGGATAGGCCGCGGTGAATTCCACCACCTTCTTAGGCACTACCGAGATGAGCCCGACCATCCGCATGGGATGCGGAGGTCATATCCCGGGGGAGCGCGCGAGACAACGCAGCGATTTCGCGCGATAAAGATCGAACGTGCGCGCAGTCGTTCTCGCGATGGTGGACGCGTGCGGTTCGGATCCGATCCGTCTTCTCCCCGAGTTCGACGCCGAGGCGCGCGCGGTCGCGGTGGTCTCGGGCGACAGCGGTGAAGGGTGGGTCCCGCCGCTGCCGCTGAGCGCTGCGTTCCAGATCCCGGAAGGCCGATCGAGGCTTATATTTACGCGGGAAACATCGATTGGGGCTCGGCGCCGACGCGCGTCGGCACCGCGCCCGCGCCCTGCAGCGCGCACGGGCTCCCCCAGCCCTACGAGGCGTGGGACCTCACCGAGGCCGGGCCCATCCCGCGATCCGGTCCGGGGCGCGTCCTCGCCGCGCCCGAGCTGCCGTGCCGTCCGGTAGCCGACGTCGCCGTCGCGCCGAGCGATTTTTTGCGTGGGTGCCGGCGGATCGCGCAGCAGCCTGCCGACTGCGGGCTCAAGATCGACTTCAGCGGCTGCTTCGCCGCGGAAGTCAAGCCGCTGGCCGGTCCAGCTGGACGCCACGGTGTGCCCCCCGGCCGCCGGCGATGCGGTCTGCAGCCCGATCACGCGCGTGGGAGGAGACACGCTCGCCGGGGGAACCTGCGGCGGCGCCGACTATGCGGTGTACCGCACCGGCGCGCTGGATCTCGCGATCGAGACCATCGATCTGGGCCCCGCGATCTCGGAAGGAGCCGCCAGCTGGATCACCGATCTGTCGGTCGACCGATCGAAGATCTTCGTCGCCCTCCTGCGCATCTCGCCGACCCGCGCGCTCGGCCTCGACGACAGCGGCGTGGTCTGGGCCGCGCTCGTCGACAGCAAGAAGATCATGGGGATCACAGTGCCCTGAGATCGGCGCGCAGCAACCCGTGGAAGTGCGCCACCCCGTTCTCGCGTAGCGCCGACAGCGGCCCCGGCTGGTGGAAGCGGGAAGAGAGCCGCGCCTGCACCGCCTCGCACAGCCCGATGTCTTCCTTCTGGATCTCGTCGCTGAACGCGACCGTCTTCTCGATCGCCTCGCTCGCGCCTTTCTCGGCGAAATACCACTCGAAGATGGTCAGACACTTCGCCGGACCGAGCGGCACCACCACGTTGATGGATAAGTTGTCGGGATAGACGTTGAGCATCCAGTTGGGATGGATCCAGTAATACTTCGCGAAGGCGCCCTGTGCGGTGATCGGCTTGATCGGCGCGTGCTGCAACGAGTGACGCGCGCGCGTCTCGACGCGATAGCTCGAGTAGTCGATCACGCGATTCAGCGAGGGGTGCGCGATCGGGACGTGATAACCTTCGAGATAGTTCTCGACGTAGATCTTCCAGTTGCAATCGATGGAATAGTCGCGCCGTGCGACCTTGTGCAGAGCCTGGGTCAGCCAGGGCGCGCACTCGGGAACGATCTCTCCGAGCGTCTCCGCGAGCGTCGGGCCGGGCCCGCTGCTCATGCGCACGAAGCCAAACGGTCCCCACGTGTCGGCCGCCACGCTCGCGAGCGAGAGCTCGGACGGCACGAAGCCCTCGCTCCCTTCCATCTCCGGCGCGTGCAGCAGGCGGCCATCGAGGCCGTAGGTCCAGCCGTGATAGCGGCACTGGAGGGACTTGCGCTTCCCGCAGCCCACGGCGAGCGCGCCACCGCGGTGGCGGCAGACGTTGGCGTGCACGCGGAGGATGTCCTGGTCGTCGCGGGTGAAGACGAGCGGCTCGCCGATGACCTCGGCGGCGGCGTAGCTGCCCGGACCTTCGAGCGCGGAGAGGTCGATCGCCGGCTGCCAGGAGCGCGCAAAGACCCGCTCGCGCTCCAGCGAGAGCACGCCCGGGTCGAGATAGTCGCGCGCGGAGAGCCCCAGAGGCATGCGCTGGGCTATCACGAAAATGCGCTTGCTTCGCGCCGGATTAGCAACGAAAGCGGAGGCGTGAAGGAAAAGCTCGGCGCCCTGTACAAAGAGTACGGCGGGATCATGATCGGCGTTTTCCTGACGATCTGGGTGATCACATTCTTCGGGACCCTGATCGCGATCCTCACCGGATTCGAGATCCAGGGGAGCTCGCCGAACATGGGCCTTCTCGCGGCGCTCGGGGCTTCGTGGGTGATGTTGAAGGTGACGATGCCCGTGCGAGTGATCATCACGCTGGCGCTGACGCCGCTGGTCGCAAAAGTAATACGGCGGCGCGCGCCCAAGAAGGACGCGCCGCCGCCGTCGTCGCAAAGCTAAATCAAAGTCTCAGCGAGCCTTCGAAACGGCGGGCGGGCCGCCGGTCTGCGGGCCGATCTGCTTGAGCGCGGCCTCGAGCGCAGCGCCCAGCTGCGGATTCTTCTCCTTGATCTGCTTGAGCACCATCTTCTGCGTGGCCGGATCGAGCTCCTGCATCGTGCGCAGGACGTCCTGGATCTGGCTCGCCTCGGGCACCGGCTGCTGCTGCGGCTGCTGCGCGGCCGGCGCGCCACCCTGAGCGCCCTGCGGAGCGCCGGCGCCCTGCGGTCCGCCTTGCTGCCCCTGCTGGCCCGCGCCCTGCGGCTGCTGCTGACCCTGCTGGGCCCCGAGGATCTGCTGCAGGAGCTGGAGCATCTTCGCTTCCGGTCCGTCCGGGTTGGCCTGCGCGGCCTGCATCATCTGCGCGAGGGGGTTGTTCTGTCCGCCCTGCTGGAGCTGACCGACGCCGCCCGGGATGTTGAAGCCGCCGCCGCCGCCGATAGCCGGAATTCCGTTCGCCATGTTGCTGTCTCCTTCGTCGAAAGTGTTGCGCGCTCAGGGGCGCGGTTGAGTCCGAGGTACCAGCATTCTCGGCTCGAAGAGAGACAGGTTGCGGCCAAAATCCCGCGAGATCGCGTGGTTAGGCCACACATGAGGGGCGATGTAGGACCTCCGAGTCAGCCGCGATGGATGTCGAAGCGCTTCGTCGTCGTGTCGATGATCAGGTGCTCCAGCCGCCCGCCCGTGCAGGTCCCGCTGTTCATGAACATCGAGCCTGCGATCTCGGTGCGCATCGCGCGATGGGTGTGACCGGTGATGACGACGTCGGCCTTCTGATGCTCGTTGGCGAAGGCGACGGCGGCGCGCGCGAAGCGGTCGGGCTCGTGGACCAGACCATCTTGGTTCACGTCGAGCTCGGCGCGGTGCAGCCAGTCTTCCCACGCGGTGATCGGCAGTCCGATGCGCTCGAGCCATCCGCCGAGCCACACCGCGATGCGCGAGAGCGGCGCGTGTCCGCGCGCGATCGGATCGAGCTGGTGGCCGTGGAAGAAGGCGAGCCGCAAGCCGTCGTCGTCGATGACGTGGAGGTCGGGCGTGCCGAGCGCGCGGGTCACGATCGCGTCGTGGTTGCCCTGGATCAGCTGATACCGGCGATCTTCGAGCGCGCGCTTCGCGATGCGCGGATAGCAGGCGAGCGCCTTCATCAGCTCGCTCTTCTTCGAGCCCGGCGCGGCGCCGCGCAGCGTCTCGAAGATGTCGCCGAGCAAGATGATCTTGTCGACGCTGTTTTCGAGCCGCTCGAGCAGCGACACGAAGGCGTCCTCTGCGCCGTCGTGCCGCCCGAAGCGATCAAGCCCGTCCTTCACGCCGAGGTGAAGGTCGCTGAGGACCGCGATCTGCACGCCGCGGATGGTACCCGATCGCGCGCTTGCGATCGAACCCAGCTCGTGATGTCGAGGGAGCGATGAAACGCGCCGAAAAGGCCGAGCGCATCGGCGCCCAGCTGAGGCATTTGTACCCCGATCCGGCGATCCCGCTCGATCATCGTGATCCCTTCACGCTGCTGGTGGCCGTCGTGCTGTCCGCGCAGACGACCGACAAGAAGGTCAACGAGGTCACGCCGCGGCTGTTCGCGCGCGCGCCCACCCCCGAGGCGATGGCCGGGCTCGAGATCGACGAGATCCGGTCGATCATCCGCGAGATCGGCCTCGCGCCGCAGAAGGCGAAGTCGCTGCGGGGCCTAGCCGAGGCGCTGGTCCGCGATCATGGCAGCGTCGTTCCTCGCGACCATGACGCGCTGGTGCGTTTGCCCGGCGTCGGCCGCAAGACCGCCAACGTGGTGATGGCGCAGGCCTTCGGAGTGCCTGCTTTCGCGGTCGACACGCACATCCTGCGGCTGGCGAAGCGCTGGGGCCTGTCGAAGCACGCAGATCCGGATCGCGTCGAGCGGGACCTCTGCGCGCTGTATCCGAAGGAGGAGTGGAACCGGATGCACCTCCAGATCATCTACTTCGGACGCGAGCATTGCCCGGCGCTGCGCCATGACATGGAGGCGTGCCCGGTGTGCTCGTGGGCGGCGTCGGCGAGGGCGAAAAGAGAGGGTTAGTTAGTTACTTCGACTTCGATCGCGGCTTGGCCGAGACCGGCTCGACCACCATGCCGAGGTGATCGCACTTCGAGCACTTCAGGTTCGACATCACCGTCTTCGCCGGCAGATCTTCCATCGCGGACTCGATCGTCTTCGCGACCTTCGAGGTGCGGACGACGCTGGTGCACGTGGGGCAGCGGGGCGGAGTGGCGAGATCGGCCACGTCGAAGAGCATGTGGACCGGGACGTGACGCTCGACGGTCGTCTCGCGGGCCTTGGCGCGCGCGGCGGCGATGGCCTCGGGCGGGGAGAGGCGGACCGCGGACACGAAGCGGTGGCAGTCGCGGCAGCGGAAGATCTCGTGACGGGCGAGCAGCGCGAGCTCGCCGGGGACGGGGCCGGTCTCGATCACGGTGGTGTCGTGGCAGGCGCGGCAGGTGAGATGGGCCTTGCGCGCGACGTCGGTGGGCGCCTCGTCGTCGTCCGGATCGACCGTCGGATCGATGGGGCTGCTACGGGTGGTGAGATCGGCCAGCGGGGTGCCGCGATCGGTGTCTTGCTCGGCGATCGGCACCTTGATGCGGCCGGTCGGATCGGGCGGCTTTTCTGCGGGATCCGGGGCCGTCGCGGGCTCGTCGTCGTGATCCGTCGGGTTGACGTCGGCGGTGATCACCCGGCGCGGCATCGGCGGCTGCGTCTTCTCCTTGAAGAGATCGCCGGTGATCGGATCCTGCGCGACCGGGAGCCGGGCTTCGCTGTCCTCGTCGTCGTCGTCGGTCAGCACCCTCGGGCGCGAGACGCGGCGAACGCGCGGGGCGGAGGGCGCGCGCTTCTCGACGACGTTGAGCTTCTGGGGCGTAGCCAGCTGCGTGGCGGCGCCGTCGACGGTCGGATCGTTGGTGCCGACCATCATCGAGGCGAGATCGACCAGCTCGGAAGGCAGCTCGTCCTCGTACGTCGCCGGGGTATCGGCGGGGTCGGTGACGCGCGGTAGATTGCTGGTCATCCGCAGGCCGCGCTCGGCGCGCAGCTCGGAGAGATCTTCGCCTTCGATCGCCGAGAGATCGACGTCGAGCACGAGATCCTCGCCGGCCTCGTCCCACTCGAAGCTGTCCTCGATCGCGATCTCGACGCCCTCCTCGATCAGCGGTCCGCCGAGATCGACCGACACCGCGCGCATCAGATCGCCGGTCGGCCCGCGCGGCGGCGACGAGCGATAGGGGTTCAGCGGCGGCGGCGCGGACGAGCGCAGGATCGGCGGGAGCTCGGGTGGAAACCGCGGGAATCGCGTCTCTGGCCCCGGCAGCGCGAACTCCTCGTCCACGTCGGGGAGCGTGAGGCTGGGCAGCGGGGTCGCGGCCAGCGGGTCCTCACCGGCGAGGAAGCGGCCGAACGAGGCGTGCTCGTAGGTGGGGAGGTGATCGATCTTCACTTCCAGGCCGCGCGGCCGCTCCACGCGCACGCGCGAGATCTGGCCGGCGAGCACGAACTCTGCCTCGGTCTGGGGGTGGATCATCACCACCGCGACCCGCGAGCCCACCGGGCGGAGCGCCTCCGTCACCATGTAGAGGCTCTGCATGCGCAGCGCGCGCTCGAAGAACTCGCGCAGCTTGTCGACGTCGGGGAGCTTCACCAGGAAGCTCGCCACCCGCTCCTCGCCGTCCGACGACATGCCGGCGCCCGCCAGACTGGAGATGAACGCGTCCCACCGGCGCTTGGCCCGCTCGGGCATCGCGAAGAACTGCACGCCCACGCCCGACTGCACCTGCCCGCCGTACGTCGGCGCGACGCGCCTCGATACGAAGGCGTTCGCGTAGAGCGGACCGTCGTCCATGTGCAGCGTGACGCGGACGAGGAACCGCTCCCGTGGCGGCGTCTCCGTCGCCAGGAACACGCCGTGATGGCTCACGTCGACCGACTGAACCCGCAGGGTGGTGGCGCCCTGCGTCAGGTCGACGTCGAGACGCGCACGGAAACGGCGGCTCCGGCGCGCTTCCGGTCCAAGATCCGGGCTCGACAACGTCGGGATAATGGCACTCGGCCGGGTCTACAGCAACTTACTCTGCAGGCACCGGCCGGGAGATCCACGCGTACAGGGCGAGGCCCACGCCGAGCGCGAGCGCGGCCTTCAGGAGCACCTCCGGCTTCTCGACGATCGGCCGCACGATCATCCAGGCGGTGAGCGCGACGAACGCGACCGGGGTCACGGGATAGCCGTGCGCTTTGTAGGGCCGCGGGAGGTTCGGCTCGCGGACCCGGAGCACGATCACCCCGAGCACGGTGAGCCCGGCCCAGAGCTGGAGCACGAAGCCGACGGCGGTGATCAGCGCCGAATAGTCGGCGTTCAGGACCATCGCCAGCGCGACGAGGGCTTGCAGCGTGATGGCGCGGCGCGGCCCGGTTTCGGGGCTGCGCTTCGAGATCCAGGCCAGCCGGGGAAAGTCGCTGCCCATGGCCTCGGCGATGCGCGGCCCGGTCATCACGTAGGCGCCGGTCGTCGCGACCAGGCCGATGGCGATCATCAAGGCGAAGCCACGCCCGGCGATCGGCCCGAGGAGCTCGCTCGCGGCGATCTGCCCGACCTCCAGCTGACCGGCGAGCTTCGCCGCAGGTGCGCCGGCCAGGTAGATCACGTTGAGGGCCAGGTAGAGGAACGTCACCACGATCGTTCCCCACATCGTCGCGCGCGGCAGGGTGCGCGCGGGGTCGACGACCTCGCCGGCCAGATACGACGCCGCGTTCCAGCCGCTGTACGCGAAGCCGACCCAGAAGAGCGAGATCGCGAACGGGCTCGAGATCATCGTCTCGAACAGCGGCGCGCGCGGCGGCTCGTCGAAGTGGACCAGCGGGCCGGTCGATCCGGCCACCAGGAACACCACGATCAGCACGATCTTTCCGTAGGTCGCGAAGTCCTGCCAGCGAAAGCCGGTGCTCTCCTTCGCCGAGTGGACCAGCGAGGTGACCAGCACCAGCGCGATCGCGGCGCGGCGCGGCGGGATCCCGGGGAACGCGGCCGCGAGATAGTTACCGAAGGCGATCGCACAAGCCGCGATCGGCGCGGCGAAGCCGACGATCACCGTGGTGATGCCGGCGAGAAATCCCACCGCGGGGTGATAGATCCGGGTGAGCAGCTGATACTCACCGCCATTTTTCGGGAGCGCCGCGCCGAGCTCGGCGTACGCCAGCGCGCCGCACATCGCGAGCAACCCGCCGACCACCCACGCGGTGATCACCGCCGGCTTCGAGCCGAGATCGCCGAGCAAGAAGCCCGACGTCGTGAAGATGCCGGTGCCGATCATGCTGGCGACCACCAGCATCGTCGCCGAGGAGGCGCGCAGCCCGCTCAAATGCGCTCCACCACCACCAAGAACATGGCCGGATAAACGCGGCGCCCCTGATCGCGGAGATACTTCTTTTCGAGCGTGCCCGCGTCGGCGAGCTCGATGACCTTCCACCCATTTCGCTCCAGGAACCCACCGACGTCTTCCGGGTGGATGCCGAAGGTGACGGTCTCGCCGAGGAAGCTGAGCAGGTGCGGCTCGAGGCGGTGGGCGATCGCGCGCAGATCGGGCGCGTCGACCAGGAACCAGAAGTCCATCGCGATGCGCGAGCCGGGGCCGGTGAGCTTGTGCAGCAGCTGGAGCGTGCTCTCGATCGCCCGGCGCGTGAGGTACATCGACACGCCTTCCCAGACCACGAACGTGCGCGGGCCCGCCGAGAAGCCGGCTTCGGCGAGCCGCTCGTCGAGCGCCTGGGTCTCGAAGTCGACCTCCACGCGGCGCACGTCGGCCGGCGGCAGGCCCTCGACCAGCGAGGCCTTGCGACCGCTGGTGGCGGGGTGATCGACCTCGAACACCGGGATGCCGCGCAGCTGATCGGCGTAGCGATAGGCGCGCGTGTCGTAGCCGGCGCCGAGCAGCACCACGCGCTCGGGCTTGTTCGGGAGTGCCTTTTCGAGCGCCTCGTCGATGAACTTGTGGCGCGCGACGATATAGGCGGTGAGGCCGGGCGAAAGTCGCTCCACCGCCATGCCCAGCTCACCGGTGATCTTGGCGCCGAACAGCGCCGCCGTGAGCAGCGGACCGAGGAACTTCTCGGCGTACGGGTCGTCGAGCGCGCGCTCGTTCGCCGGCCGGCGGCGCTCCAGAGCGCGCATGAAGCAGACGACCTCGGCGGTGATGCTCGGAATTCCTCGCATTTGCCGCGTACCCTACCAGAGGAGCCGGTAGAGCGCGCTCATCTCCGCCGGGTGATCCGTGCCGTCGACCCGGTGCACCGTGCCGTCGGTCTCGCGCAGCAACAGATGGGCGTTCGCGGCGGCCTCGATCTCCACCACCGTCGCGGTGCGCACGCGCTCCATTCCGCCCTCCACGCTGGCGAACGTGGCGGGTCGCTTGGGGCTGTCGAGCGTCCAGGTCCCGCCCTCGCCGTCGCGCGCTTTGCCCGGCGCGCCGAGCCAGATCTCGACCACGCGGCGCTGCTTCAGGCTCGCCTGGTCGGCGGGCGTCGTCAGCGTGGTGAGCGCGTCGGCGGCCTGCGGCACGACCGCTCCGGCGCGCGCCCAGATAGCGACCTCGCTGAGCGGGACCATCGCGTCGATCTCGCTCGGACCCTGGATGGGCGGGCCCCGATCGAGCGGGTACCAGGTGCCGCGCGGGATCAGCACGCTGCGATGGGTGGTCGACGCGGTGACGACCGGAGCGACCAGATAGTTGTCGCCGATCATGTACTCGTCCTTCACGCCCGCGAGCCGCGCGTCGCCCGGATCGACCAGCGCCAGCGGCCGCAGGATCGGCTGCCCGTGATCGGTCGCCTGGCGAGCGAGGCCCTTCCACATCGGCGCGTGCCGCACGTGCCAGCGGGCCCAGCGCTCGAAGTGCGCGATCGTCGCGGCGTCGCGCGACCAGCGCCAGTTGAAGTCGATGTCGCGGCCGTGGTGCGTGCGCATCACCGGGCCGAGCGCGCCGAGCGAGGTCCAGCGGTAGAACAGATCGCGCGACGTGGGTGGGTTGGTCGACGAGATATATCCGCCGATGTCGTGGGTCACGACCGGAAATCCGGTCATGCTCAGCCCGATGAGTATGGGTATCACGGTGGGAAAGCCGTCGTCGGTGTCGAAGCTGGTGCGCTGATCGCCGGCCCAGATCACGTGCGCGGAGGCCTGTGAGCCGGAATATCCGGAGCGATGGAAAATGACGACGTCTTTTCGGTCGCCGACCGCCTCCTGGTTCACTCGGGCCCACTCCACCGGATACATCTGGTGGGCGGCGGTCGGGGTCAGGCCCTCGGGCGCCACCACGTCGCGGCGCTCGGCCGGATACCACTCGGCGAAGTCGGCCATCCAGCCGTCGATGCCGCGATTGAGCGCATTCTCCAGCTCGGTTCGCACCCAGGTGCGAGCGCTCGGATCGAACAGATCGGCCAAGCCGGTGCGCTTGAATGTGACCCCGTCGAAATAGTACGGCTCGCCGTCGGGCTTCTTCACGAGCCGCTGATCGCGCACCGCTTCGGGAAAGACGTCGGCGTCCTCCACGACGAAGGTGTTGAAGTAGGTCATGAAGTGCAGGTTCTTGCCGTGGAGGAGCCCGATCGTGTCGTCGAGCATCGGATAGAGCACGTCGTCGGCGCGCCAGTCCTCGTCGAGCGCGTAGCTGCGGCCCTGTCGCTGTCCGCCGCGCCAGTCCTCGGTCCAGATCGCGCTGAACGGGATGCGCGCGTCCTCGAGGCGCTGCACCTCGTCGCTGACCGCCTGGCGGCCGCCGATCGCCTCCATCCACACGCCGAAGGTCCAGTCGGGGCCGAGCGGCGGGCGGCCGCTGAGCTTGGTCTGCTGCTCGAGCACGTCGAGCGCGGTGGGGCCGGGCGCGATCTGCACGGTGATGCTCGACTCCCAGGCCTCGATCAGCAGCGTGCCCGGGTCGGTCGCGCAGACATCCCAGATCGACCGCTCCAGCGTCGTGGAGCGCAGGCCGTAGCTGTGCTCGGCGCGCGGCGCGACGATCGAGGGGATGGGTAAGTAGCTCGAGTGGCGGGTGCCGACGAGCGGCCACAGCGGAGAATATTCGTTGGTATCGGTCTTTCCGATGCCCTGCTCCTCGACCCACAGCGGGACGATCTGGCCGCGGTGATCGACGTCGTGGGTCTGCGCGCCGAAGCCGAGATAGTCGCCATCCGACGCGGGATCGCAGGCGAAGGCGAGGGCGGTGCGGTCGGCGCCGGGCGCGGCGATGGTGATCTGCAAGCTGCCTTGCAACGCGCTGAAGCTGATCGTGCCCATGCTCTCGCCGGCCGCGTCGAGCAGCGCGGCGCTGCCGTCTTCGAAGTCGCCGATCGTGGTGGCGATGCGGGGCTCGGCGCGCTGCTGCTCCTGGATCTTGAAGGCCCCGAACTGCGCCTCGTAGGTCGCGACCGCGCTCCGGGTGCGGGCGATCTTGCCTGGCGCGGTGCTGAGCGTCAGGCCGGTCTTGGCCTGGGTGATCGTGAGGGTGCTTCCGTCGTGGCGCACGAGGAAGTCGGCGACCTCCAGCTCGCGCGAGTCACCGCCGCAGGCGGCGAAGGTCAAGGCGATGATGATCGCAGCGTGACGCACGAAAAGGGCTGTAGCAGAGTGCGCGCGGTGCGGGGAGCCTCGATCTGTCTGCTCGGGATCACGCTCGGGGCCGCGCTCGGGTGCGAGCGAACGAAGGTCCAGGCGCTGCCCAACCCTGACGCCGAGCCGCCGGTGGTGATCATCGGTCCGAGCGGGAAAAGGCCGGACGCCTCGCGCAAGCTCGACGCGGCGCGGCTCGAGGACGCCGCCGAAGCGCTCGGGGACGCGGGACTCGAAGCGGCGCTCGAGGACGCCGCGCCCGAGGTCGAGGCCGCTCCGACCTTCGATGACGCCGCCGTCGCCGCCCCCGTGGTGCTCGGCCCCACCCGCGGCCCGCTGATCATCGGCACCGCGAACGCCCTCGACGTCCTCTCCCGCAAGGCCGCCGCGATCGGCCGCATCCCGGTCCCCGGCGAGGCGATCCGCGCCGTGTCGCACGATCGCCGCGACGGTGACGGCGTATGGACGCTGGTCGCGAGCAGCCCGGCCCGCATCGCCAAGATCGGCTGGGATGGAAGCACGATCCGCACGCTCACGCTCACCCGCCCGCCGCTCGCCCGCGCCCGCGCGTTCCTCGGCCTCGATCACGTGATGGGCCACAGCGCGGCGTCGGATCTCTTGCTGGTCCTCTACGTGAACATGCTCGGCGTGCCAGTGGTCGAGGGCATCCGCATCCGCGACGGCACCATGCGCTTCAGCATCGGCTTCTCGAAGGAGGCCAACGTGACCGGCGTGCGCGCCGACGGCCTGCGCCACGACACCGTCGACGGGCTCCTGGTGCTCGACTGGTGGACCGTCCGCGACGGCGAGCGCTTCGAGCGCTGGCGGTTCTTCTACGGCTTCGTCGATCGGCTCGAAGATCGCCGGCTCGGCGCTCACCTCGACGCGTTCGACGTGCCGCCGTGGCGGGAGATCTGGGGCGTCGATCGCGCCAAGCACCGCGTGGTGCGCCTGGGGAGCGATGGCGCGCTGGTCGAGGTCATGCCGATCGGCGAGCAAGATCCCCAGTCCCTCGCCATCTCTCCGTAGCGCGCGAGCGCTAGACTTTTCCGCGCGCGCTCGGTAACCCGCCCTCGTGCCCGTCAGCGATCGCCTCGCCCCGCTGCTCGCGTTCCTCCAGCGCTCGGACGCCGACCTCACGCAGGCCTACGATCGGCGCTTCTGCAATTACATGCGCGGGTACGGCCACCCGGTGACGTTCCTCGAGCACCAGCAGGAGTCGTTCGGGCAGGCCCGCATGAGCGGCCAGACGGTGCTCGATCTGGGCTGCGGCTTCGGCATCATCGCCGCGGCGTTCGCGCTGCTCGGCGCGAAGAAGGTGATGGGTGTCGATCTCGACGGATCGATGATCGTCACCGGCAACCGCATCCTCGACCAGATCTTGCCGCCCGAGGTGCGGGCGAACGTCGAGATCAGCGTGCGCGACATCCTGAAGGAGCCGTTTGCGCCGGCGTCCTTCGACGTCGTGGCGACGATCGAGTCGCTCTCGCACATCCAGTCGGTCGAGGCGGCGATCACCGCGGTGCGCGCGATGATCAGGCCGGGCGGCCGGGTCCTGGTCTCCGACGGCAACAACCTCTTCTATCTCCCGGGCGTGATGCGGCGCCGCGCGATCTGGCGCGACGTCGAGGCGGGTGAGTACGGCCCGCTGCGCGAGTCGATCATCAAGGAGCGATTCCCCAACCTCTCGGCCGATCAGATCAAGAAGTACGGTGAGCTCACGCAGGGCCACGTCGCGCGCGACATCATCGGGCTGGTCGAGCACGCGCTGGCGACCGGACAGCAACCCACCCCGATCGCCGCCCGCCGGATGATGAACCCACTCACGCAATACTATGCCGAGCGCGAGCTGGATCCGTTCGAGCTCATGACCTTGTTCCGCGAGGAAGGATTTCTCGCGCAGCTCCTGACGCCGCACTCCAACTATCCGCCGTCGGTGACCCATCCGAAGCGGTGGTTGAAGCGCAGCCTGACTCGCCTTTATCCGCTCACTTTCGCCGCATTTCCGGGCTTCCGGTTGCTGATGACCGAGGTGCGCACCGCGACCAACGCGGCGGTGGGTGAGAGCCCGGTTTATACCGGTCGTTGACGCTGAGGCGCGCGCGCCCCATCGAATCTCGTCCATTCCGCAACCCGCGCGGTGGTGTCAGGCTCCTTCTCGATGCGAGGGCTGGTCTTCATCGCGCTCAGCGCGCTCGCTTGCGGGGCCGAACCGATCGATCCCGCGCCGGTCACGGCCAACCCCACCGGCTTGCTCGCCGAGCCCGCGTCGGGACGACAGGTCGTGACCGAGTCGCGCACCATCGCTGCGGGGCGCGAGCAGACCTACTGTTACTATGTCGACCTCCACGCCGATGCGCCGATCGACGTCGTCGCGTTCGAGACCGCGCACGCCGGGCCGCTGCACCACTTCAACGTGTTCGCCTCGACCCTGGAGCGCCCCGAAGGCTTCGCCGCGTGCCCCGACAGCATCGATCTGTTCGTCGGCGCGCGCCCGATCCTCGACGGCTCGGGCAGCGACGTGCGCTACGTGTTCCCCGGCGACGTCGCGTTCCGACTCGAGCCGGGCACGCGGCTCATCTTCCAGCTCCACTGGATCAACGCCACCCCTGCGCCGCAAGAGTCGAAGTACGTCGTGAACCTGGTGACGCGGCCCGAGCTGGTCGATCCGGTGCTCGCCGACGTCTATGGGTTCTCGCATTTCGGCCTGGAAATACCGGCTCATTCGAAGGCGACGTTCGAGAAGGGCTGCCGCGTAGACGACCCGATGCGCATCCTCTCGATGAGCGCGCACTTCCACGCGCGCGGCACCGAGGCGGTCGGCGTGGTGCAGAGGAAGAGCGGCGAAAACGAGCGCGTCTACAGCACCGATCGCTGGGATGACCCGCTGGTCGCGAGCTTCGACCCGCCGCTCACGGTGAGCCCTGACGACGTGCTCTCGTTCTCCTGCGCGTACGACAACCGCGACGATCACGTCGTGAAGTACGGACCGAAGGCGGACGACGAGATGTGCTTCATGTTCGGCTACTACACGCCCCGGCGCGGCCTCTGGCCCTGCCTGTGAGCGCGGGCTACGTCACTGCAGCTCGTACGTGAGGTGCCCATCGTTCGAGCCGTCGGGGAGGATCGTGAAGCGATTCCCGACACCGTCAGCCCACGCGGGGTGCTCGCGGGGGTGGGGCACGCCTCAGGAACGCAAGCGCCAGAGCACAGCTTCGATTCATCACACCCGGATCTCACGGCGCGGGGGCCGCCACAACGCGGTCACAGGCGCTGTGGCGGCGATCAAAGTCTCCGCGCATTCTGCTACCGTCGATCGGTGCGCCTTCTCCTCGTCCCGATCGCGTTCGCCGCGGCTTGTTCGGGCGGGGACAACTGGGTGCTCGATGCGCCCGCGGATCTGAAGAGCGTCCTCGCGGTGTACCCGCAGGGCGCGTCGTATGTCATCCACGCCTCTCGCGCGACGGATCCGCTGCGGCTGTTCCAGCTCACCGAGGTGCGCGACGGCGCGCCGATCACGATCCTCTTCTATGCGAGCGAGCTCGTCGCGCTCGGACTCGAGCCAGGGCTCGTTCCGGTGCCCGGGCCGGACGACGAGACGCGCGCGATCCCGCGCCCCGATCGCGGGGCGTTTCGGGCGATCGCAGATGATGGCACGTGCGTTCCGGCTCGTCGACGCCACCACCACTGCATCGGTGAGCGATCTCGCCATCCGCGGCGTGCGCAGCGCGGGGATCGGCGGGAGCGCGATCACCGTGGCTGGGGGCGCGGCGGCCGTGCTCTCGCGGGTGGACGTGCTCGACGCCGAGACTCGCATGATCGAGGATCGGGTGAGCTTCTCCTGGTACGGGCAGCTCTTCGTGGGTTTGTAGTCGTGTCGGGCGGCAGGCCGCCCGACGTGGTCATGATGCACCGCATGGCGAGAGATCTGCTCGAGTACATCCCCGGCTACTTCGACTGAACGTCGCAGACCTCCGCCCGCAGATCGAAGCGCGGCAGGATGTGTCGCACCAGATGGTCGACCGTCTCCCGCTTCCACGGCTTCAGCTTCTGCGGCGGACGACGGGGCGCCATCGGCTCGAGCTGCGGCTCGGCGAACAGCGGGGCGATCATCTTCTCGAAGCGCGCATCGAGGACCTTCACCCGACCCTCGATCCCGTCGGTGAAGATCTCGGCGATCTTCACCGGGCCTTTGCCTTTGCGCTCGCCCGCCCGATGGAAAACGTCGATCCGGCGGGAGGCCTTGAACACGTACCGGAAGGTCTGTCGCAGCATCGGTCTCATCGCGCGGTCTCCTTCGTGGCGGCGAGAGCCGCCTCCTTGCGCGCCTCTTCCATCTCCAGCGTCGCGAACGCGTGCTCGAAGGGCAGGTCGTTCAGCTTCTTCTGCAGCTCGTCGACCTTGGCGCGGCTGTTCGCGATCTCGGCCGGAAGCGCCTGGCGCCGCGCCACCTGGCCGGGAACGTCGTGGTCACCGAGCGCGCGCGCGCCGCCGGACTTCCCGGTCGCGCCGTTCCAGTGCACCGGAGCGTCGGCGGCGCCCGAGAAGCGGTACCAATCGCCGCTGTCTGCCTTGCCCCACCAGACGCGGCCGTTCTGCCCGGGCTCGGGGAGGGCGCTCTCGAATACCTTCTCGGCGTCCTTCGGCAGCGGCGTGGTCATCGACCCCCCGCCCCGGAAGTTCTCGTTCCCCAGCTCGTGGTGGCCCGGATTTTCGTAGGCTGGCTTCTTGGTGCCGACGTGCGGGCTCGACAGCGTTTCGAGCTGCGCCTCCTGCGCCGCGAGCCGATTGTTCGCCGACTCGAGCTTGGCGGGAGTCTGTGCCATATCGGCCTCGATCGCACCGAGCTCCTGCCACGGCCGGGTCTCGGTCCCCGGCCGGACCTTCGGGAGGATCTCGTAATCGAGCGCCTCGGGGGCCTTCGGCGCCTTGTCGCCGTACACGTTGTCGAGGATGAAGCGGAACTTCTTCCCGATGTCGGTGCCGTTGTCGACGTAGAGCTCGGGCGCGCCGGTGATCTGGTCCCACTTCTCGATCAACACCCGGTGGGTCTCGGCGAAGTCTTCGGCCGGGTTGAGGGCGCCATACGCCGACACGCTCTCTCCGTGGCCGAAGACGTCGTCGCTCAGCCCGCCGCCGAGGGTGTCGAGGTTGTGTCCGGTCTCGTGGGCGAGCATGTGGAGCGCCGACTTCGGGTCCTTCAGCGCGTCGCGCGACAGCGTCACGTGCCGGCCGTCGCCCGCCAGCCCGCCGATGCCGTCGGTCTGGTTGCCGGCCGCGTCGGTGATGGCGCCGATCTCGTTGCGCACGTGGACCTCGCTGGGAATGGCGCGATCCCCGCCGATCTCGCGCATCCGTTCGAGCGCGCTCTGCACGTTCGCGACCTCGGCCTGACTTTTTGCGCCGATCACCTTCACCGCGCTGCCGTCGGCGGCGGTCATCGACAGCGTCACCGGGGCCCGATCGAGCGCGCGGTTCACGGTGAGCACGTCGTCGTGGTTGCCGATGGTCTGCCAGTGGTTGTCGCCCTCCGAGAACTTCTTCACCACCTTCGCCTGATCGACGCCGTCGAGGCGGCGGCCGGAGAGATCGCTCACGCCGCCCAGCGAGCCGCCCACCACGCCACCGACCGCTGCGCCGCCCGCCGCACCGGCCGCGACGCGCTGCGCGCCGGTCGCGAGGCCGTCGTCCCAGGTCTTGTCGGAGAGGCCCGTCGACACCGCGCCACCCGCTGCGCCGCCGGCCGCTCCGTCCGCGCCGTTCTTGAGCGCGCCCACCGCCATCCGGCGGGTCACGCTGCGCTCCATCAGATCGCGCCCGGCCAGCTCGAGCACTTCTTCCGAAGCACCTTTGACGCCTCCACGCGCGAGCGCCCGCGTGGCCGAGCCTTGCACGGCTTTGCGCGCCAGCGCGGATCCCGGCCCGGTCACGCCGAACACGCCGTCGACCGCACCGACGGCGCCATCGATCACCGCGTCGCCCGCGCCGTATCCCGCGCCGCCGATCGCCGCCTTTGCCGTGACGTTGGCGGTGCCGCCCGCGAGACCCGCGAGCGCGATCACCGCGGGCGTCGCCGTTCCACCGCTCGCCGCGACCACCCCGATCGTCGCCACCGTCGCCGCACCGGTGCCTGCGACCTCGCCAGCGGTGTCCTTGGCCGCGCGATACGAGGACACGTCCTGCTCGACCCACCCGCCGATCTGCGCGAGCTCCGCCTTCTCCGCCTCGCTCAGCGGGCGCTCGGCGATCGTCGCGTTCTTCACGATCTCGTTCGCGCGCTCCTTGTTGCGATTCAGGGTCTGACCTTTCTCCGGCGACACCTGGTCCATCACCGCCCGGCTCACGCCGTTGATCAGCCCCGACCGCTCGAAGGCGTGGTTCTCGTTGATGCGCTCGACCGTCTCCTCCGCCGACTGCGGCGCGCCCTTCTGGAGCTGCGCGGTGTCGAACTCGAGGCGTCCGGTGACGTCCCACGAGATGTCCGAGCTCATCTCGCGGCCGTACTTGGCCTTGTAATCGGCGCTGATCTGCTCGATCTCGGCCTTGCTCTTGCCCTGGAGCGACTGCACCAGCGCGTCCTCGTCCGTCCCCACGCCCGCGATCGCGAAGCGCACCGCCTCGACGTCGCTCAGCTTGCCGCGCTCGATCAGCGCTTCGGTCTTGCCCAGCGCATGGACGCCCATTTCGCCCCGGAGGTTCTTGCTCAGCGCGCCCGCCCCGTAGCGGGCGTCGTAGGCCTGCACGATGGCCCGTCGCTCGCCGTCGCTCTTGCCCTCGAAGGCGTCCTGCACGCCCTGGACGTCGGTGCCGGCGCCGGTCCATCCGCCGTTCATCGCGTCGCGGACCTTGTGGGCGTCGGCGGTGCTCTGATCGTTGGCGAGCAGCGACAGCGCGCGGTCGCGCGTGGCCGAACCGAGCTCGCTCTTCAGATCGCGCTCGAGCGAGCCTGTGCCGTACAGCTTCCCGTAGGCCTCGACCACCGCGCCGCGCTCGGCGGGTGACTTCTGATCGAGCACCGCGAACACCGCGTCCTCGTCCGTGCCTGCGCCCGTCAGCCCGCCCTTCATGGCGCGCCGGAGCTCGGTGGCCTGCGCCTCGGGCGTCTTCGCCGCGTCGGCCTCGGCCGTCGATCCACCGAGCAGCGCCTGCGCCCGCACCTTCGCCGCCCCGCCCAGCTCGCCGAGCACGTCGGTGTCGAAGTCGCGCTTGTAGTGGGCGTTGTAGTCGCGGCGGACGGCGTCGAGATCCTTCGATTGGAGCACCGAAAACAGCTTGGCCTCGTCGGTGCCCCACCCGGTCATGCCGCCGTTCATCGCTTCGTACGCCTGATGCGCGAGAGACGATGCGGCCTTTGCGCTCGCGGCGAGCGGAGGCAGTGGTGTGGTGGGCGTCGGGTTGAGTCTCACTGTCACCATGTCGCTCTCGACGAGAGCAACCCGCGGGCCAGCGCGCGCGGCTCGTTCCCGTCAACTGCAGGAGACAACTGCGGTGGAATCGATGTCTCCGCCGGTTATCGATCAGAGCAGATCGAGCGACGTTCCGAGCGCGAGACCATCGCGAGCGCGTGTTCCGATTCGATACATCGAGTACCTCTGCATAGCCGATTGGACTGGTGAGTCGCGGAGGCCTGAGATCTGACGCCTGAGACCTGAAGACCTGAAACCTGTCTCTCAAACCTGAAGCCTCATCGCAGGCAAGGGCTTCAGGTTTCAGAGGCAGGTCTCAGGCTTCAGGCATCAGGCCGCAGCATCTCATTCTCTCGCCGCTCCATGAACCGCGCCACCACCGCATTGTCCGCGAGCGCACGCGCCGAAGCATATGCCTCCCGCGCCTCCTCCCGACGCCTCATTCGCCGCAACAGATCGGCGCGCGCCGCGTGGAAGGCCAGATACGTCTCCATCCCCTCGAGCGCATCGAGCAATACGAGGCCCGCCGCAAAGCCGTCGCTCATCGCCACCGCGATCGCGTGGTTCACGCGGACCACCGGAGAGTCGAGGTGGCGCAACAGCGCGGTGTACAGCGCCGCGATCTGGGCCCAGTCGGTCGACGCCGCGTCCTCCGCCTCGTCGTGGATCGCGGCGATCGCAGCCTGGATCTGGTAGGGGCCGGCGCGGCGCAGCGCGAGCGCGCGATCGAGCTCGGCCACGCCGACCGCGATGCGATCGCGATCCCAGCGCGAGCGGTCCTGGTCCTCGAGCAGCACCAGATCACCCGCCGCATCGAAACGCGTCGCGCGGCGGGCGTCGTGCAAGACGATCAGCGCCAGCAGGCCCCGGGCCTCGGGCTCGCTCGGCATCAGATCGACGAGGAGCTTCGCGAGCCGCAGCGCCTCGTCGACCAGCTCGCTGCGCACCAGCGCGTCGCCGGTGGACGCCCAGTAGCCCTCGTTGAAGATGAGATAGACGACCGACAAAGCCGCATCCAGCCGCTCCGGAAGCTCGTCGGCTTCAGGGACGCGATACGGGATGCGCGCCGCCGCGATCTTCTTCTTCGCTCGCACCAGGCGCTGGGCCATCGTCGGCTCGGGCACCAGGAACGCGCGGGCGATCTCCGGCGTCGAGAGACCGCACACCGTGCGCAGCGTCAGCGGGATCTGTACCTCGGGTGCGAGGGCAGGGTGGCAGCAGGTGAAGATGAGGCGCAGCTGGTCGTCGCGCACGGCCGCCGCATCCGGATCCGGCGCGACGGTGAGATCCTCGATGAGCTGCGGCTCGTGTTTCTTGGTGCTCGCGACGCGGCGCAGGCGATCGATCGCCTTGCGCCGCGCCGCCGTCATGATCCAGGCGGCGGGGTTCTGCGGCGTGCCGTCGATCGGCCAGCGATCGATCGCCACCTCGAGCGCGTCGTGGAGCGCGTCCTCGGCGAGCCCGAGATCGCGCGTGAGCCGCGCGAGGGAGGCCAAAACAGCGCCACCCTCGGCCCGAAACACCCGCTCGACCGCGTCCACGCGCGCCAGACTACTCTCAGTACTGCGTCACCGCACGAACCTCGATCGTCCCCCCGCGCGCCCCCGGAATCTCCGCAGCCAGCGCCAGCGCGTCGGTCTCGGTCTCCAGGTCGACGAGAAAGAAGCCACCCAGCTGCTCCTTGGTGTCGGCGAACGGGCCGTCAGTGTGCACCGCTTTCCCTTTTCGCACGCGCACCGTCGTCGCGGTGCCGACGTCGTCGAGTCCCTCGCCCCCGCAGAACACGCCGCGCTGTCGCAGCGCCTCGGCGAACGCCAGGTACTCGGCCAGCGTCGACGACCGATCCCCGCCCGTGGCTTCGCAGGCGTAGATCAGGAGGACGTACTTCATCAGTACTCCATGACCGGACGCACCTCGACCGAACCAGCCTTCGCGTCGGGGATCATCGCTGCAAGCTCGAGCGCCTCTTCGACGGTCCTCACGTCGATCAGATAGAAGCCGCCGAGCTGCTCCTTGGTCTCCGCGAACGGGCCGTCGGTGTGGATCGGCTTGCCGTTGCGCACGCGCACCGTCTTCGCCGTCATGACCGGCTGCAGGCCCTCGCCCGCGATGTGCGCGCCGCGCTTCTTGAGCTCGGCGCCGTACGCCATGTACTCGCCCAGGATCTTCTCACCCATCTCCGGGGTGAGGTCCGCCATGAGGGATTCAGCGTGGTAAATCAGCAGAAGGTATTTCATTTTTAGTACTCCATCACCGGACGCACTTCGACCGAGCCGGTCCGCGCGTCGGGGATCTTTGCGGCGAGCGCGAGGGCCTCGTCGAGGTCCTTCACGTCGACCATGTAAAAGCCGCCCAGCTGCTCCTTCGTCTCCGCGAACGGGCCGTCCGTCTTCACCGACTGCCCGCCGCGCACGCGCACCGTCTTGGCGGTCGTGATCGGCTTCAGACCCTCACCCGCGAGGAACGCGCCGCGCGTCTTGAGGTCCTGCGAGTAGGCCATGTATTCGGCCATCATCTTGGGGTACTTCATGGGTTCGTTCTTCTTTCTGGAGGGCGCTGCCCTTCATCACCCCGACGGGTGAGCGGGCGCCAGATCGACAGCCCCCAAAAAAAAGACCGAACGAGGGGAAGTGCTAGGCGGCGGCCGAGCCGCGTGTCTCGGCGACCAGCGCGTCGATCGACTTCTTCGCGTCGCCGAACAGCATGCGCGTGTTCTCGATGTGGAAGAGCGGGTTCTCGACGCCCGCGTAGCCGGCCGACATGCCGCGCTTCAGCACGACGACCATCGCCGACTTCCAGACCTCGAGCACCGGCATCCCGTAGATCGGTGAGCTGGGATCATCGAGCGCGCCCGGGTTCACGATGTCGTTCGCGCCGATCACCAGCACCACGTCGGTGCGCGGGAAGTCCGCGTTGATGTGCTCCATCTCGAGCACGATGTCGTAGGGCACGCCGGCCTCGGCCAGGAGCACGTTCATGTGGCCCGGCAATCGGCCCGCGACGGGGTGAATCGCGAAGCGGACCTCGATGCCCCGGTCCCGCAGGTTGCGCGTCATCTCGGCGACCGACTGCTGCGCACGCGCGACCGCCATGCCGTAGCCCGGCACGATCACCACCCGTTTGGCCTCGAGCAGCTTGCGCGCGACGTCGGGCGCTTTCATCTCGTGCACCTCGCCGGCGGGCGCGGCCGTGCTGGTCTTGTTTTCGGCGGTGCCGAAGCCGCCGAAGACGACGTTGAGGATCGAGCGGTTCATCGCCCGGCACATGATGATCGAGAGGATCGTGCCGCTCGAGCCGACCAGCGCGCCGGTGACGATCAGCAGATCGTTGCTGAGCATGAAGCCCGCCGCGGCGGCCGCCCAGCCCGAGTAGCTGTTGAGCAACGAGACGACCACCGGCATGTCGGCGCCGCCGATGGCCATCACGAGGTGAACTCCGAGGAGCGCCGCCAGCACCGTCATCGCGACG
>Ga0105047_10002463_pt1 | contig 32995 bp, 27 predicted proteins | sample MAT04_FD_78384 | JGI IMG/M metagenome (GOLD analysis project Ga0105047, IMG submission 78384) | Freshwater microbial communities from Lake Fryxell liftoff mats and glacier meltwater in Antarctica - MAT-04 (megahit assembly) | ecosystem: Environmental > Aquatic > Freshwater > Ice > Liftoff... | reverse complement strand
GGGCGGCAGCACGATGTTCTCAACCGAGAGGTTGAGCACTACGCGGACGGTCTCACCGCCCCCGGTCAGGTCGAGCACCAGGGCCGCCGGCGACGCGGCGCCCGCGGCGCCCTGGGGCGCATCGACCCAGGTCAGGGCGCCGCGGCCGAGCGCGCCGGAGCCGGCGCGCAAGGTGAGGGCCGCCCGGTAGAGCTGCAGGACCGATCCAGGATCCGCGAGCTGGGACGCGACGGTCAGATCCGCCCAGCCGGCGGGCTGGGGCAGCCAGGTCGGCGGCGAGCCGGGCGGCGAGAATCCGTACGGCGGGGCGTCGCCGGACCACGGCAGGGGGATCCGGCAGCCGTCCCGGCCGCGGGACGTGTGCCCGGAGCGCTCCCAGATCGGATCCCGCAGCGCCGCCTCGGGCAGGTCGTCCACCTGCGGCAGCCCGAGCTCCTGGCCGTTGTAGAGGTAGGCAGCACCGGGTAGCGCGAGCAGGACGAGGGCCATGGCGCGCGCACGACGGGTCCCCGTGTCGAACCCGGCGCCGGGGTCGCCGTCGGCCCCGGCCGTCCCGGTCGGGACGTAGGCGCCGCGCAGCGTCCCGCCGGAGGCGAGCCGGGTGACCGAGCGCGGCGTGTCGTGGTTGTCGGTCACCCAGGTGGTCGGCGCTGCGACAAGGGCGTTCGCGGCCAGCGACTCGTCGATCGCGGCCCGCAGGCCCGGCCCGTCGAGCCCGGCGTGGACGAACCGGAAGTTGAACGCCAGGTGCATCTCGTCCGGCCGGACGAACAGGGCCACCACCTCGTCGGGCGCGCCGGCCTCGACGACGGCCATCCGGTCGCCCGGGTAGGCGTCGAGCACGCGGCGCAACGCGCGGTAGATCCCGTGCACGGGCGAGTCGTCATCCTTGGCGATGACCGGCACACCGCCGGGGGTGTCCGGCCAGGTGTCGTCCTTGATCAGCGCGTCCGAGACGTCGATCCGGAAGCCGTCGACACCCCGGTCCAGCCAGAACCGCAGCACCTGCTCGAACTCGGCCAGCACCTCCGGGTTGCGCCAGTCGAGGTCCGGCTGCTCGCGGGCGAAGAGGTGGTAGTACCACTGGCCGGCGCTGCCGTCCGGCTCGGTCACCCGGGTCCAGGACGGCCCGCCGAACACCGAGAGCCAGTTGGTCGGCGGCTGGTCACCGCCCGGACCGCGCCCGTCGAGGAAGAGGTAGCGGGCACGTTCCCGGCTGCCCGGACCGGCGGCCACCGCCGCCCGGAACCAGGCGTGCTGGTCCGAGGTGTGGTTGGGGACGAAGTCGAGCGTGACGCGGATCCCGCGTGCGTGGGCGGCGGCGAGCAGCGCGTCGAGGTCGGCCAGGCTGCCGAACAGCGGGTCGATCGCACGGTAGTCGCTGATGTCGTAGCCGTGGTCGACCTGGGGGCTTGCGAAGCACGGGCTGAGCCACAGCGCGTCGACCCCGAGCCAGGCCAGGTGGTCGAGGTGCGCGGTGACCCCGCGCAGGTCGCCCAGCCCGTCGCCGTCCGCATCGGCGAACGAGCGCGGGTAGACCTGGTAGACCACCGCGTCTCGCCACCAGGGCTGAGGGCGCGCCAGCACCGCCTAGGTCCCCGCGTCCGTCCCGGCGGTGGGCTCCTGCCCGGGATGGTCACGGTCCTTGCGGCGGCGCTCCTGCTCGAGCCGCCACAGGAAGTCCGGGTCGTCGTCCGGCGCCAGCGGTCCTGGCCGGCGCGTCGGCCGCGGCCTGGACCCCGGGCTCGACGGCGCGCGGGGGCTGCGCAGCGTGCCGGGTCCGCCGCGTCGTGCGCGGCTGATGAGGATCCAGGCGAGGGGCCCGACCACGGGGAACAGCACGATGACCGCGATCCAGCCCCATCGGGTCAGGTCGGCGTACTCGGCAGGCTCGCTGCGCGACAGGTCGATGAGCGCGTAGAGGGCCAGCGCGAAGGGCACCACGTAGATCAGGGCCTTTGCCATCCCTACAGACTAGGCGTGGCAGGCCGTCAGCACCCGGATGAGTCGGGTCCGCCTAGGCTGGGCGGGTGCCCCTCGTCGTGTACTCCGCGCTGCGTCTGCTCGTGCTCGCGGCGGTGATGGCCGCGCTGGCGCTGGTCGGGATGGGCGGCTGGCTGCTTGTTGTCGTGGCGGCACTGGCGGCCTGGGCGGTCTCCTACCTCGTCCTCGCCGGACCGCGGGACCGCGCCGCGCTGTGGCTGGCGCGGCGGGCCGAGCGGCGCAGGGCCACGGGGACCCGGTTCAGCCCGGGGGTCGACGCCGATGCCGCGGCGGAGGACGCCGAGGCGGGCGGGCCCGAGCCCCGGGAGGCCTCAGAGGGCGAGGCCGAGCCCGAGCAGCACCCCGTAGCCGAGCTCGAGGACGGCTGTGCCGGCCAGGACGGGGCGCAGGAGCACGCCGCGGGCTCCCAGCCGTACCGTGGTGACGAGCAGGGCCGCCGGTAGCGCGAGCAGCAGGACGAGCAGCGACCACGGTGCCGCGAGCGCGCAGGCCATCGCGAGGAGAAGCGGGACGACGACGAACGCCCCGTACAGCTCGCGGGCCCGCTGCTCGCCGATCCGCACGGCGAGGGTGCGCTTGCCCGCGAGCACGTCGGTCGGCACGTCGCGGATGTTGTTGACCATGAGCAGGGCGCAGGCGAGCAGACCGACGCCGACCGCCCCGGCGGCCGCGGGCCAGGAGATCGCGTCGGCCTGGGTGAAGGTGGTGCCGAGCACGGCGACCAGGCCGAAGAACACGAAGACGCCGACCTCGCCCAGGCCGCGATACCCGTATGGCGAGCGGCCGCCGGTGTACGTCCAGGCAGCGAGGATCGCGGCGGCGCCGACGGCGAGCAGCCACCAGTGACCGCTGATCACCACCAGCCAAAGCCCGATGACCGCGCCGACGCCGAAGGCCGCGAACGCCGCCCGGCGCACGTGCTGGGGAGGGGCGGCGCCCGAGCCGGTCAGCCGGAGCGGCCCGGTGCGGTCCAGGTCGGTGCCCCGGATGCCGTCGGAGAAGTCGTTGGCGTAGTTGACGCCCACTTGCAGGGCGAGGGCGATGCCCGCGGCCAGGGCCGCCCGCCCGAGGGAGGCCTCGCCCAGCTGCGCGGCAGCGCCGGTCCCGACGAGCACGGGCGCGACGGCGGCGGGGAGGGTGCGCGGGCGGGCGCCCTCCAGCCACTCGGCTGCTGTGGCCATCGTGCTCCTGTCCTCAGTGCCGGGCGTTGGTCCCGCCGGCGATCTGCGCCACCGCCGACCGGTCGACCTTGCCCGGCCCGCGAAGCGGCAGCGCGTCCACCAGGACGAGGCGCCGGGGTGCGGCGGCGCTGCCAAGGGTACGGGTCACCGCGGAGCGCAGCGCCCCGAGCGTGACCGGCCCGGTGGGGTCCCGGGCGGCTCCCGACGCACCGCCGGTCGGGACGAGGACGGCCGTGACCACCTGCCCCCACTCGGGGTCGGGCAGTCCGACGACGCAGACCTCGGCGACACCGGGCTGGGCGGCGAGCACGGCCTCGACGTCGGCGGGCCGGACCTTCACACCGCCGGTGACCACGACGTCGTCGCGCCGGCCCCGTAGGTGCAGCCGGCCGTCGTGCAGCTCGCCGAGGTCCGCCGTCCGCAGCCACCGCTGCCCGTCGAGCACGACGAACGGGTCGTCCTGGGCCGGTGCCGCGTCGGGCAGGTAGCCCCGGGCCAGGACCGGCCCGGTGATCCGTACGACGCCCGAGTCGTCGACCGCAACGCGCACCCCGCCGAGCGGGACGCCGTCGTACACGCACCCACCGCAGGTCTCGGTCATCCCGTAGGTCGTCACGACGCGCAGCCCGACCGCACGGGCCCTGGCCAGCAGCGGCGGTGGGGTGGCCGCCCCGCCGACCAGGATGGCGTCGAGCCGGGTCAGGGCGACCAGCTCGGGCGGCAGGCCGGCGTCGCCGGTGGCGGCGAGCACGCGGTGCAGCTGGGTCGGCACCAGGGAGGTGTAGCACCGCGCACCACCCGCGGCCCTCGACGCGTGGTCCACCGCGCCGGCCAGAGCGGTGGCGGTGAAGCCGTCGCCGTCGACGACGGTCGGGACGTCGTCGCCGAGCACCGAACGGACGATCACCTGCAGGCCCGCGACGTGCGCCGACGGAAGGGCGAGTACCCAGTGGCCCGGGCCGCCCAACCGCTCCTGGGTCGCCAGCGCGGAGGCGAGGAGGGCCGACCGGTCCAGGAGCACCCAGCGCGGACGGCCGGTCGAGCCGGAGGTCCGCGCGACCAGCGCGACGGTGGCCGGGACGTGGTCGGGCAGCCGGCCCGCCGCCTCGGACGCATCGCGTGTCGGCCCGACGACGGCCAGCGCCGGACCACTGCCGTCCAGCGCCGCCCGCACGGCGGTGGCCAGGGACATCACCGCGGCCGAGTCGGCCGAGGTGACCGGCCACGGCAGGAGCTGGCGGTCCACCACCTCAGCCTAGGCGCGCCGTACAGTGATCCGTGGTCCGGCCCCGGTGGCCGGCCAGCAGGACCGTCAGACCACCCCGGCCGCACGGCCGGTGCGACAAGGAGCTGCCCCGTGGCCCGTTCGACCGTGCCCGCCGAGTCCCTTCCCGGACGGGTCGTCCACCGCAGCGGAGCGCGCGCTTCACGGCGGCTGCTCGCCGCGGTGGCGGCCACGGCGCTCGTCGGGCTGGCGGCATGCAGCGGCCCCGAGCCGCAGGCACCGGCACCGGTGACCGTCACGCCGACGATCGAGCCGTCCCGCACCGCCCCGCCGGAGCCCGTCGTCCCGATCGTCTGGCCGCTGACCGGGGTCGAGACGCCCGAGGTCGCGGCCCGGCCGGCCGTGGCGATCAAGGTGGAGAACACCACGCAGGCGCGCCCGCAGAGCGGGCTGGAGCAGGCCGACCTCGTCTGGGAGACCATCGTCGAGTTCGACGTCTCCCGGTTCGTCGCGGTCTTCCACTCCCAGGCCCCGGCCGAGATCGGGCCGATCCGCTCGGTGCGCCCGACGGACCCGCTCATCGCGAGCCCGCTGCACGGGCTGTTCGTGTTCTCCGGCGGGCAGGCCGGCATCCTCGCCCTGCTGCCGGGCAGCGGCATGCAGCAGATCAGCCACGATGCCGGGGCCGATGGCCTGTTCCGGGTGCGCACCCGGTCGGCCCCGCACAACGTCTACGGCGACATCCAGTCCTTCTGGGCGCAGGCCGACGCAGACCACAGTGCGGCGCCCGCCCAGCAGTTCGCCTTCGCCCTGCGCGCGGAGCAGGCCTCGGCCACGCTCGTCGGCACCCCGGCGACCACGCTGTCGTTCCGGCTGTCCTCGGCGTCGAACCCCAGCTGGACCTGGGACGCCGCCACCGGCACCTGGCTGCGCTCGGAGGGCAGCACACCCGCGACGGTCGCCAGCGGCGCGCGGCTGTCGGCCGTCAACGTCGTCACCGTCGTCGCGAAGCACCCGAACTCCGGCTTCGCCGCCCAGAACAACGCCGCCGTCCCCACCTACGAGCTGGTCGGCGAGGGTGAGGCGATGATCGCGACCGGCGGCAAGACGGTCATGGGCACCTGGCGCAAGACCGCCCAGGAGGCTCCGCTGCAGGTCTTCGGTGCCGACGGCGCGCCGCTGCTGCTTGCCCCGGGCAACACCTGGGTCGAGCTCGTCCCGGCCGGGTCCGGGTCCTACGCGATCAGCTGACGCCCCGGCCTTCCCGCTCGACAGGGGCAGCCCGCCGAGGGCGAACGCTCACCCGGCCGAGCGGGAGTCCGACGCCGCTCGCTGTGCTCCGCGAGCAGGGCGACGGCGCGGCCTGTCGGCTCAGAAGTGGTACGGGAAACCTGACCAGTCCGGCTCGCGCCGTTCGAGGAACGCGTCGCGCCCCTCGACCGCCTCGTCGGTCAGGTACGCCAGCCGGGTCGCCTCGCCGGCGAACACCTGCTGCCCGGCCAGGCCGTCGTCAGCAAGGTTGAAGGCGAACTTGAGCATCCGCACCGCCTGCGGGCTCTTGCCGGCGATCACCCGTGCGTACTCCAGCGCGAGCAGCTCGAGGTCCTCGTGCTCAACCACCTCGTTGACCGCGCCCCAGCGCTCGGCGTCGTCGGCCGAGTACTCCCTGGCGAGGAAGAAGATCTCCCGCGCGCGCTTCTGCCCCACCTGGCGGGCCAGCAGCGCCGAGCCGTAGCCGCCGTCGAAGGAGCCGACGTCGGCGTCGGTCTGCTTGAACCGGGCGTGCTCGCGGCAGGCGATCGACAGGTCGGCCACGACGTGCAGCGAGTGCCCGCCGCCGGCGGCCCAGCCGTCCACCACGGCGACGACCACCTTGGGCATCGTCCGGATGAGCCGCTGGACCTCGAGGATGTGCAGCCGGCCGGCCCGGGTGGGATCGATCCCCTCGGCGGTCTGCACCTCGAGGTCCGCGGTGTAGCGGTAGCCGTCGCGGCCGCGGACCCGCTGGTCTCCGCCGGAGCAGAAGGCCCAGCCGCCGTCCTTGGGGCTCGGACCGTTGCCGGCCACCAGCACGACGCCGACGTCGGGACTCATCCGGGCGTGGTCGAGCACGCGGTACAGCTCGTCGACGGTGTGCGGTCGAAAGGCGTTTCGCACCAGCGGCCGGTGGAACGCGACGCGCACGACCGGCAGGTCGCGCTCGCCGGCGGGCCCGTCCCGTTCGACGCCCCGGTGGTAGGTGAGGTCGGTGAGCGAGGTGAAGCCGGCGACCTCGCGCCAGCGCCGCGGGTCGAACGTCTCGGACACCGACGGCGGCAGGTCGCTCATGGCCGCAAGGGTAGTCAGCCCCCACCCGGTGGTGCGCACTACGGTGACGGGGTGACCACGCCGCAGGCCCGCCAGCACCCGCTGCGGGTGTACCGCGTCGGCCTGCGGACCCGGTTCCGCGGGCTGACCTCGCGCGACGGCGTGCTGGTGCAGGGCGAGGCGGGCTGGGGCGAGTTCGCGCCCTTCTGGGAGTACGACGTCGCCGAGTCGCTGGCCTGGTGGCGCTCGGCGCTCGAGGCGGCCGACCTCGGCTGGCCGGCGCCGGTGCGCGACCGGGTCCCGGTCAACGTCACCGTGCCCGCGGTCGACGGCGTCGCGGCACGCCGGGTCGTCGAGGCCTCCGGCGGCTGCCGGACGGCCAAGGTCAAGGTCGCCGAGACCGGCCAGACGTTGGCCGACGAGGTCGAGCGGCTCGAGGCCGTGCGCGACGCCCTCGGACCCGGCGGGGCGATCCGGATCGACGCCAACGGGGCCTGGGACGTCGACACGGCCCTGGCCCGGCTGCCGGTGCTGGACCGGGCCGCCGGGGGCCTGGAGTACGTCGAGCAGCCGTGCGCGAGCGTCGCCGAGCTCGCCGTGGTGCGGCGGACGGGTGCCGTCCGGGTAGCCGCCGACGAGTCCGTGCGGCGGGTCAGCGACCCGCTGGCCGCCGCCAGGGCCGGGGCCGCCGACCTGCTGGTGCTCAAGGTCGCCCCGCTCGGCGGGGTGCGCGCCTGCCTGGAGCTCGCCGAGCGCGCCGGGCTGCCCGTCGTCGTCTCCTCCGCGCTGGAGACCTCGGTCGGTCTGGCCGCCGGGATCGCGCTGGCCGCAGCGCTGCCGGAGCTGCCGTTCGCCTGCGGCCTGGCCACCGCCCAGCTGCTGTCCGACGACGTGGTCGCGCCCGGGCTGACCGTCCGCGACGGGGCGATCGCCGTCGGCGCGGTCGTGCCCGACCCGGACCTGCTCGCGGCCCACGCCGCGGAGCCGGGCCTCGACGCCCGGTGGCAGCAGCGGGTCGCGGCCGTGGTGCGGCACGGCGACGAGCGCGACCGGCACGTCGCGGCGGCGCCCGGAGGTCGACGATGAGTCCGTCCGTCCGCGCCGCGCGGGTGCTGGTCCAGGCCCTGGTCGACCTCGGAGTGCGGCACGTGGTGCTCGCCCCGGGCTCGCGCAGCGCGCCGCTCGCCTACGCCCTGGCGCAGGCGGCTGCCGCCCGCACCGGCGAGGGACCCGAGGTCGGGGGACCGGGCTGGTCCGTCCCCGGGCTCGAGCTGCACGTGCGGATCGACGAGCGGGCGGCGGGGTTCCTCGCCGTCGGGCTGGCCCGCGCCGCCAGGGCCGCCGGACGGGTCGAACCGGTCGCCGTCGTCACCACCTCGGGGACCGCCGTGGCCAACCTGCACCCCGCCGTCCTGGAGGCCGACCGCGCTGGGCTGCCGCTGCTGCTGCTCACCGCCGACCGGCCGCACGAGCTGCGGGGCACCGGGGCCAACCAGACGACGCATCAGGTCGGTCTGCTCGCCCCGGCCGTCCGGCTGACCCTCGACGTGCCAGCCCCGACGGGGCGCCCGGGCGAGGACCGCGACCTGAGGCACGTGACCTCCCGGGCGATCGCCGCGGCCCTGGGCACCCGCACCGCCGACCCGGGGCCAGTGCACCTCGACCTGGCCTACCGCGAGCCGCTGGTGCCCGGTGAGGAGGCCTGGCCCGAGCCCTCGCGCGACGGGCTGGTCGAGGTGGACGGGGCGCCGGCTGCCGGCGTCGCGAGCAGCTGGGCAGCGCGGGTGTCCGACCCGGCCGTCCCCGCGGCCCCGCCCGACGGGGTACGCACGGTCGTGGTGGCCGGCGACGGCGCCGGACCGGCGGCGTTCTGGATCGCCGCGGCCAACGGCTGGCCGCTGCTGGCCGAGCCGACGTCCGGCGCCCGCGAGGGGCGCAACGCGATCCCGGCCTACCGGCTGCTGCTCGACCTGCCAGAGCTCGGCGGCCAGGTGCAGCGCGTCGTGGTGCTCGGCCGCCCGACCCTGTCGCGGCAGGTCCAGACGCTGCTGGTGCGGCCGGGCGTCGAGGTGCTCGTCATCGCACCGGAGGGTCGGGACTGGCCCGACGCCGGCCGCTCGGCCGCCCGCGTCCTGTCCCACGTCCCGCCGGGCCTGCTGCGGGGCAACCTCGGGGCCGGGTCGGACTGGCTGGCCCGGTGGCGGGCCGCCGGGGTCGCGGCGGCCGGGGCCGTGACGATGACGCTGCGAGCTGCGATGGACGACGGCGGGCCGCTGCCCGCGGCGGTGCTCGCCACTGCGGTGGCTGCCCACGGGCTTGCCGGTGAGGTGATCGTCGTCGGTGCCAGCAACCCCGTGCGGGATCTCGACCTCGTCGCGGCGTGGGACGAGGCGCCGCTCGTGCTCGGCAACCGCGGGCTGGCCGGGATCGACGGCACGGTGTCCACGGCCGTCGGGGTGGCACTCGGGCTGGGCCGGCCGGTGCGCGCGTACCTCGGTGACCTGACGTTCCTGCACGACGTCGGCGGGCTGCTCACCGGACCGCTCGAGCGTGTCCCCGACCTGCAGGTCGTCGTGGCGAACGACGGTGGCGGCTCGATCTTCGCCACCCTCGAGCAGGGCGACCCGCGGTGGGCCGAGGTGGCGGAGAGGGTGTTCGCCACCCCGCACGGGGCGGACCTCGGGGCGCTCTGTGTGGGGTACGGGGTGGCGCACCGCCGGGTCGAGGACATGGCGGCCCTGCACGTCGCGCTCGCCGCGCCGATCGTGGGGCTCAGCGTCGTCGAGGTCGTCGTCGACCGCGCCGACCGCCGTGACCTGCACCAACGCATGGCTGCTGCGGTCTGGTCCGCCGTCGACACGGCCCTGGCGGAGTAGCTCGGCGGCGCCCCGGGCGCCGCCGGAGAGTATTCCCAGCGGGTTCTCAGGTTGCGCCCAGGGGCCGCCAAGGCAAGCGGTGTGTGCTGATGCCCTCGAAGGAGGAACCATGAGCACCGAGCACGACCCCAGCGGCGACCTCGCCGCCACCACCCCGTCCGCAACCGAGGCGGCCCGGTCCGCAACCGAGGCGGCCCGGTCCGCAACCGACCAGCCGGCCGACCTCTGGATCGCCCCTGTCCCGCCCGGAGCGTCGCCGTCGTCCGCGCCCGTCCGTGACCGGCGGTGGATGCCCCTCGTCGGCACCGCAGCCCTGGCCGCGCTGCTGGCCAGCCTCGGCACCGCGGGCCTGTCCGGCGCCCTCGACCGGGACACGACGGTGACGCCGTCCTCGATCGCGACGATCGGGGAGCAGGAGTCCACCACCGTCCCGGTGAGCGGCTCGTCGGCCGAGCTGCCCGACTGGCAGGCCGTCGCCGAGGCCGTACGTCCGTCGGTGGTGGCGATCGACGTGGAGACCGGCGCCGGGTCGGGCAAGGGGTCCGGCGTCATCCTCGACGCCGAAGGTCACGTGCTGACCAACGACCATGTCGCCGGTGATGCCGTCGAGGGCGGCCTGCAGGTGACCCTCGCCGATGGTCGGGTCTACGAGGCGACCCTCGTCGGCACCGACCCCACCACCGACCTCGCCGTCAGCCAGCTCGTCGACCCGCCCGACGACCTCGTGCCCGCGGTGCTCGGCGACTCGGACGCCGTGGCGGTCGGCGCGGCTGTCATGGCCGTCGGCAACCCGCTCGGCCTGGACAGCACCGTGACGACAGGCATCGTCTCGGCGCTCGACCGGCCGGTGTCCACCGCGGACGGCACCGCCGAGGCGGTCGTCACCAACGCGATCCAGATCGATGCGGCCATCAACCCCGGCAACAGCGGCGGACCGCTGTTCAACGCCGAGGGGGAGGTCATCGGTATCACCTCGTCGATCGCCTCGCTGTCCGCCGGCTCGTCGTCGGCCGGCTCGATCGGCCTGGGCTTCGCCATCCCGGTGAACCTCGCCGACCGCGTCGCGGCAGAGCTGGTCGACGACGGCTCCGCCGACCACGCGTTCCTCGGCGTCGCGCTGTCGGACGGCACGGCGACGGCCGACGGCACGACCCGGCGCGGCGCCGTCGTCGAGGGCGTCACGGGCGACTCGCCCGCCGCCGAGGTCGGCCTCATGGTCGGTGACGTCGTGGTGGCGATCGACGGCGATCCGGTCAACGGGGCCGAGGCGCTGACCGCCTTCGTCCGAGAGCGGGCCGCCGGATCCGACGCCACCCTCGCCGTCGTGCGCGACGGCAAGGCGCTGGACATGAGCGTGACCCTGGCGGTCCGGTCCGAGTCCTCGGCGGCGGCCGGCTCTTCCCAGGGCAACAAGGGCTGGCGCACCCCGCCACGGGACCCGCGAGGTTGAACCCCTGCTCAGCCCGGCACGGCCTCGGCCCGGACCTCCCAGGTCCGGGCCGATCGCCGTCTCAGCCGTCGAGCAGGGCGTGCCGCATCGGCTCGAGCTTCGCCTCGGACTCGGCGAGCTCGGCCGCCGGCACCGACGCCGAGACGATCCCGCAGCCGGCGAACAGTCGCAGCCGGTGCGGGTCGTGCGGGTCGATCTCGGCCGAGCGCAGCGCGATCCCCCACTCGCCGTCGCCGTCGGCCCCGAGCCAGCCGACAGGTCCGGCGTACCGTGCGCGGTCCATCTGCTCGAGCCGGTCGATGAGGGCGCACGCTGCGGCGGTCGGCGTCCCCGCCACCGCGGCGGTGGGGTGCAGGGCGGCGGCCAGGGCAAGGCTCGTCGGTGTCTCGCTGCGGTCGCCGGCGAGCACGCCGGTGACATCTGTCGCCAGGTGCAGCACGTTGGGCAGGTGCAGCACGAAGGGGGTCTCCGGCACGTTGGTCGACGAGCAGAACGGCTCGAGCGCGTGGGCGAGCGACTCGACGGCGTACTCGTGCTCCTCGAGGTCCTTGGAGCTGTGCGCGAGGATCCCCGCCCTCGCGAGGTCGGCGTCGTCGTCGCCGGTGCGCCGGATGGTGCCGGCTAGCACCCGCGAGGTGACCAGCCCCTTCTCGCTGCGGACGAGCAGCTCCGGCGTGGCGCCGAGCAGCCCGTCGACGGCGAACGTCCAGCACGAGCGGTAGTCGGCGGCCAGCCGGGCGAGCACCCAGCGCGGGTCGAGCGGACGCTCGGTGCGGGCGACGACGTCGCGCGCGAGCACCACCTTGTCCAGCCGGCCGGCCCGGATCTCGGCGACCGCTGCCGCGACGGCAGCCTGCCATCCGGCCCGGTCCAGGGAGCCGTCGGCGTAGTCGACCGTCCCGGGCGCGACGGGGGCAGCCTGCCGGGTGAGCAGCGCGTTGCTCGGTGCGCCGACGGCGGCCGCGTCGAGCGTCGTGATCCACGCGGCCGTCCCACGTCGCCCCACGACGACCCTTGGCACGATGAGCGCGCCGCCGGCCGGCGAGTGCGTAGCGAACGCGAACGAGCCGAACGCCACCGGGCCGCTACCGGGCAGGCGCACCTCGTCACGCACGACGGCGTGCGCGACGATCGTCCGCCAGGCGTCCTGCGCCTGCGCGAACCGCTCGGGACCAACGGTGTCGATCCGGACCAGCTCGCCCCAGGCGACCAGCCCGTCCCCGCGGCGCAGCCACGCCATCCCTCCGTCGGCCGGCACCAGGTCGAGCAGGTCCTCGGGCAGCGCGTCGCGCTCGACCGCGACCGTGCGCGCGACCAGCGGCTGGGGCAGGGCTCGACCGTTGTCGCTGGTCGCATTCGGTTCGGGGATCATCGCCGTACAGCGTAGGACGGCCCGACCGATGCCCCGTCCCGACCCCGAGTGGAGCGTTCGGTGGGGTGAACACTCTCGAGTGGAGCGTTCTGTGGGGTTAACACCCTCGAGTGGAGCGTTCGGTGCGCACACCGCTCCACTGAGGTGAGTGAGGCGACTGAGGTGAGGAGGAGGGCCGGTGAGGAGGAGGGCCGGGGCGGAGGAGGGCCGGGGTGAGGGATGAGGCGGGCCGGTAGGGATGGGCGGGGGGGCTGTCAGACTGGGGGCATGCCCCGCGCCAGCCTGGAGAAGCACCCGCACGAGGTCGCCGCGATGTTCGACGGCGTCGCGCGGCGCTACGACCTGACCAACGATGTGCTCTCGCTGGGTCAGGACCGACGGTGGCGCACCGCGACGATCGCGGCCGTCGGCGCGCTGCCAGGACAACGGGTTCTCGACCTCGCCGCGGGTACCGGGACATCGAGCGAGCCGTTCGAGGCCGCCGGGGTGCGCGTCGTCCCGTGCGACTTCTCGGTCGGGATGCTCCAGGTCGGCAAGGACCGGCGGCCGAGCCTGCCGTTCACCGCCGGGGACGCGACCCGGCTGCCCTTCGCCGACGAGTCGTTCGACGCGGTGACGATCTCGTTCGGCCTGCGCAACGTCGTCGACACGCCGGCAGCGCTGGCCGAGATGCTCCGCGTCACCCGCCCCGGCGGCCGACTGGTGGTCTGCGAGTTCTCCCGGCCGACCTGGGCCCCGTTCCGCACCCTCTACACCGAGTACCTCATGCGGGCCCTGCCGCCGGTGGCCCGCGCCGTGTCGACCGAGCCGGACGCCTACGTGTACCTCGCCGAGTCGATCCGCGCCTGGCCGGACCAGCGCGGGCTCGCCGCGATCATCCGCGGCGCAGGCTGGTCGGCCGTGGGCTACCGCAACCTGTCGGGCGGGATCGTCGCGCTGCACCGTGCCACCCGACCCGCCGACGGCCGTGCCACCCGACCCGCCGACGGCCGTGCCACCCGACCCGCCGACGGCCGTGCCACCCGACCCGCCGACGGCCGTGCCACCCGACCCGCCGACGGCCCTGCCACCCCACAGTCCGACGGCGACGGCACCTCGCCGAGGGCGCCGTGGCCCACCTCGACAACCCCCGACAGCCCTCGGCGACGCCTAGGACGATCGTCCCGACCCGAGGGGTGAGCCTGCGCGGACAGGCCCGTGGGGCGCCGTTAGACTGACCCGGTCGAGTTCGTGAAACCCTTCACAAGGACGGGGCAGGGCGTGGGAACGGAAGGTCTGGACGATGCCGACGTCATCGTCGTGGGCGCCGGGCCCGCCGGGTCGACGGCGGCCTTCTACCTCGCCGTCGCCGGCCTGGACGTCCTGGTCCTGGAGAAGGCCGAGTTCCCGCGTGACAAGGTCTGCGGCGACGGGTTCACCCCCCGTGCGGTCCGCGAGCTCGTCGCCATGGGCGTGCCGATGGCCCCGGAGGACGGCTGGATCCGCAACAAGGGTCTGCGGGTCTTCGGCGGGGGCCACCGCCTGGAGCTGCCATGGCCGCAGACCGACTCCTTCCCCAGCTACGGCGTCAGCCGCAGCCGACGCGACTTCGACGAGACCCTCGCCCGGCACGCCCGAGGCGCCGGTGCCCGGATCCAGGAGCTGACCGCCGTCACCGGGCCGGTGCTCAACGAGCGCACCGGACGGATCGTCGGTGTCACCGCCCGCCCGGTCGACGCCGAGGGCCGCCGGACGGGCGACGAGGTCACCTACCGCGCCCCGGTCGTCATCGCGGCCGACGGCGTCTCGGCGCGGCTGGCGATCTCGATGGGTATCGAGAAGGACGTTCGGCGCCCGATGGGGGTCGCGGTCCGGACCTACTTCCGCACCCCGCGGCACGACGACGAGTGGATGGAGTCCCACCTCGAGCTGTGGGACGGCGTCCCGGGACGGTCCAACCTCATGCCCGGCTACGGGTGGATCTTCGGCCTGGGCGACGGTACGGCCAACGTCGGGCTGGGCAGCGTGAGCTCGCGCGCGACGGCGACCAAGGTCGACTACAAGGACCTGCTGGCGAAGTGGGTCGCCAACACCCCGGCCGAGTGGGAGCTCACCCCGGAGAACCAGGTCGGCCCGATGCGCAGCGCGGCACTGCCGATGGCCTTCAACCGCAAGCCGCACTACACCCGCGGGCTGCTGCTCGTCGGCGACGCCGGCGGCATGGTCAGCCCGTTCAACGGGGAGGGGATCGCCTACGCGATGCAGGCCGCGCGTCGTGCGGCCGAGGTCATCGCCCAGGCGAAGGCGCGCCCCACGGCAGCGAGCCGTGAGCGCACCCTCGCGACCTACCGCACGATCATGTCCGACGAGCTCGGCGGCTACTACACGCTCGGTCGGATGTTCGTCCGGCTCATCGAGCACCCCGAGGTGATGCGGGTCTGCACGCGCTACGGACTGCCCCGCCCCGCCCTCATGCGCCTGACCCTCAAGCTGCTGTCCGACGTCTGGGAGCCGAAGGGCGGCGACCTGTCGGACCGACTCATCTCCACGCTGACCAAGATCGTGCCGGCCGCATGAGCCGGCGCACGCCGACGCGGCCCGAGAAGGGTTCGGTCTGTGCCCCGACGCCGGGTACGGTCAGCAGGGCTGTCCTGCGGCCCACCCGTCCTCACCTCCGGAGGGTTCGATGAGCAACCCGTACGTGCCGATCCTCGTCCTGATGGGCGTGGCCGCCGTGCTCGCCCTCGGCGGCGTCGGCGCGAGTGCGATCATCGGCCCGAAGCGTTACAACCGGGCCAAGCTCGAGGCGTACGAGTGCGGGATCGACCCGACCCCGCACGCCGTCGGCGGTGGGCGCTTTCCGATCAAGTACTACCTCGTGGCGATGTCGTTCATCATCTTCGACATCGAGGTGGTCTTCATGTACCCGTGGGCGGTCAACTTCGCCGAGCTGGCCCTGTTCGGCGTCGTGGCGATGATGACGTTCCTCGCCCTCATCACGGTGCCCTTCGTCTACGAGTGGCGACGCGGCGGGTTCGAGTGGGACTGACCAGCGGCGTGGCTCGCGCGCCGCGCACCGCAACGATCGAGCACGGCGCTCGGAGCACGGAAGGAGGGTCATGGGGATCGAGGACGCACCGTCCGGCTTCCTGCTGACGACTGTCGAGGGCTTCGCCGGCTACATGCGCAAGGCCTCGTTGTGGCCGGTCACCTTCGGCCTGGCCTGCTGCGCCATCGAGATGATGGCCACCGGCACGCCGCGGTTCGACATCTCACGGTTCGGCATGGAGGTGTTCCGCGCCTCGCCGCGCCAGGCCGACCTCATGATCGTCGCCGGTCGGGTGAGCCAGAAGATGGCGCCCGTCGTGCGGCAGGTCTACGACCAGATGCCCGGGCCCAAGTGGGTCCTGTCGATGGGTGTCTGCGCCTCCTCGGGCGGCATGTTCAACAACTATGCGATCGTCCAGGGCGTCGACCACATCGTGCCGGTGGACATCTACCTGCCCGGCTGTCCGCCCCGCCCCGAGATGCTGCTCAACGCGATCCTCACCCTGCACGAGCAGATCCAGGCCGAGCCGCTGGGCGTCAACTGCGAGGCAGCGGCGCGCGCCGCGGAGGAGGCCGCCATGGCCGCCACCCCGACGTCCCAGATGAAGGGGCTGCTGCGATGAGTGCCCTGACCCCGCCCGCCGGTCCGCCCGCGGGCACCGGCGCCGGCGACGTCGTCGCGACCACCGGACCGGGCCCGGTGCCGGTCGAGGTGCGGACCGGCATGTTCGGCGTCCCCGGGACGGGTGACACCTCCGGCTTCGGCGGGCTGGTCCGGACCGTGACGATGCCCGGGCCGAGCGAGCGCCCCTACGGCGGGTGGTTCGACGAGGTCGTCGACATCCTCGCCGAGGTGCTCGAGGAGGCAGGCACCACGTTCGACGACGCCGTCGAGTCCGTGGTCGTCGACCGCGGCGAGCTGACCCTGAACGTGCGCCGCGAGCACATCCGCACGGTCTGCCGTGCGCTGCGCGACGACCAGGACCTGCGCTTCGAGCTGGGCCTGGGCGTGAGCGGGGTGCACTACCCGCACCAGACCGGTCGCGAGCTGCACGCCGTGTACAGCCTGTGCTCGGTGACCCACGGGCGCCGCCTGCGCCTGGAGGTCGCGGTGCCTCAGGAGGACGCGCACATCCCGACGTCGGTACCGGTCTACCCCGGGCACGACTGGCACGAGCGCGAGACCTGGGACTTCTTCGGCATCGTCTTCGACGGGCACCCGGGCCTCGCCCGGATCCACATGCCGGACGACTGGCCGGGTCACCCCCAGCGCAAGGACTACCCGCTCGGCGGGATCCCGGTGGAGTACAAGGGCGCGAGCATTCCGCCGCCCGACGAGCGGAGGTCGTACCACTGATGGCTGACTCCCCACGGGCCGGTGCGGCGATCGTCGACGACGACGACGTGCCCGTCTTCGAAGCGGTCGGCGGCGACTGGTCGGACATCGCCGAGGAGGCCGCGCGCCTCGGCGAGGAGCGCATCGTCGTCAACATGGGCCCCCAGCACCCGTCCACCCACGGCGTGCTGCGGCTCATGCTCGAGATCGACGGCGAGACGGTGACCGAGGCGCGCTGCGGCATCGGCTACCTGCACACGGGGATCGAGAAGAACATGGAGTTCCGGTCCTGGACCCAGGGGACCACGTTCTGCACCCGGATGGACTACCTGGCCCCGCTGTTCCAGGAGACCGCGTACTGCCTGGCGATCGAGAAGCTGCTCGGGATCACGCAGGACGTCCCCGAGCGGGCCACCGTCATCCGGGTGCTCATGATGGAGCTCAACCGGATCTCCTCGCACCTCATCTGCCTGGGCACCGGCGGCAACGAGCTGGGCGCCACGACGATCATGACGGTCGGGTTCACCGCCCGCGAGGAGATCCTGCGAATCTTCGAGATGGTCACCGGCCTGCGGATGAACCATGCGTACGTGCGCCCCGGCGGCGTCTCGCAGGACCTGCCGCCCGGCACCCTCGAGCAGGTCACCGAGGCGATGGTCAAGGTGCGCCACTACCTCGGCCAGCTCGAGGACCTCATGCTGGCCAACCCGATCTTCAAGGGTCGCCTCGTCGGCATCGGCCACCTCAACCTCGCCGGGGCGATGGCCCTGGGCATCACCGGGCCGGTGCTGCGCTCGGCCGGCCTGCCCTACGACGTGCGCAAGGCCGAGCCGTACTGCGGCTACGAGACCTACGACTTCGACGTGCCGACCTCGACCGACGCCGACTCGTTCTCCCGGGTGATCCTGCGGATCGAGGAGTGCTACCAGTCGATGCGGATCATCGCCCAGACCGTCGAGCGGCTGGCCGCGCTGGGCCCCGGCCCGGTCATGGTGGCCGACCGGAAGATCGCCTGGCCGGCCCAGCTGGCCATCGGCTCGGACGGGATGGGCAACTCGCTGGAGCACATCCGCGAGATCATGGGCACCTCGATGGAGTCGCTCATCCACCACTTCAAGCTGGTCACCGAGGGCTTCGCCGTCCCGGCCGGGCAGGTCTGGCAGTCGGTGGAGCACCCGCGCGGCGAGCTCGGTGTGCACCTGGTCTCCGACGGCGGCACCAAGCCGTACCGGGCGCACTTTCGCGACCCGTCGTTCAACAACCTGCAGGCGGTCTCGCTGATGTGCGAGGGCGGCCAGGTGGCCGACGTCGTCGTCGCCGTGGCCGCGCTGGACCCCGTGCTGGGAGGGGTGGACCGCTGATGGCCACGCATGAGCCCTACACCGGGGACAAGCTCGAGCGGCTCACGGGCGATGCCGCCGCCGCCATGGCGCGCTACCCGAAGGCGCGGTCGGCCCTGCTGCCGCTGCTGCACCTTGTCCAGTCTGAAGACGGCTACGTCAGTCCCGACGGGATCGCCTTCTGCGCCGCGACCCTCGGGCTGAGCACCGCAGAGGTCTCGGCGGTCGCGACGTTCTACAGCCAGTACAAGCGGCACCCCAACGGCACCTACACCGTCGGGGTGTGCACCAACACGCTGTGCGCCGTCATGGGTGGCGATGCGATCTTCGACGAGCTGTCCGCCCACCTCGGGATCGGCAACGACGAGACGACGACGGACGGCGCGATCACGCTCGAGCGCGTCGAGTGCAACGCCGCCTGCGACTACGCGCCGGTGGTGATGGTCAACTGGGAGTTCTTCGACAACCAGACGCCCACCTCGGCCACGGACGTCGTCGACCGGCTGCGCGCCGGGCACGACGTCGCCCCCACCCGCGGGGCGCAGAAGGTCGTCACCTTCCGCGAGATGTCCCGCGTCCTGGCCGGGTTCACCGACGGACGGGCCGACGAGGGCGTCGGCGCGGGCGAGGCGAGCCTGCGCGGGACCCTGCTGGCCGAGGCGAACCACTGGTCGGCGCCCGAGCGCCCCGGCGCCGCGCCTGCCGACGCCTCACCGACGAGCACGACGAGCACGCCGAGCACCCCGACCGTCAAGCGTCCGGCCAAGGCGCGCACGCCCAGGGCACGCACCCCCAAGGCCACCGCACCGGCCCCCGGCGGCGAGCACTCCAGCATCGACACCCCGGCCGGCCCGCCCGAGGGCTTGGCCGACGTGACCAAGGAGTCCTGATGCCCCTCAGCCCCGTCCTGACCCAGCACTGGGACGCCGCTCGGTCCTGGACCCTGCAGACCTACGAGTCCACCGGCGGCTACAGCGCCCTGCGCACCGCGCTGACGATGGAACCGGCGGCGATCGTCGCTTCGGTCAAGGACTCCGGCCTGCGCGGCCGGGGCGGCGCCGGGTTCCCGACCGGGATGAAGTGGGGCTTCCTGCCCGCGCCCGACGGCGGCCCGCGCTACCTCGTGGTCAACGCCGACGAGTCCGAGCCGGGGACCTGCAAGGACACCCCGCTGATGATGGCCACCCCGCAGCTGCTCATCGAGGGCATCATCATCACGTCCTATGCGATCGGCTGCCACCAGGCCTTCATCTACGTGCGGGGCGAGGTGTTGCACGTCTACCGCCGGCTGCTCAACGCCGTCGCCGAGGCCCGTGCCGCGGGCTACGTCGGCACCGACGTCCTCGGGTCGGGCTACGACCTGGAGATCACCGTGCACGCCGGCGCTGGCGCCTACATCTGCGGCGAGGAGACGGCGCTCCTCGACTCGCTCGAGGGCCTTCGCGGCCAGCCCCGCCTCAAGCCCCCGTTCCCCGCCGTCGCGGGCCTGTACGCGCGCCCGACGGTCGTCAACAACGTCGAGTCCATCGCCTCGGTGCCCTCGATCGTCGGCAACGGCTCGGCCTGGTTCTCCTCGATGGGCACCGAACGCTCCACCGGCTACGGGCTGTTCTCGCTGTCCGGCCACGTCGTGCGGCCGGGCCAGTACGAGGCCCCGCTGGGGATCACGCTGCGCGAGCTGCTCGAGATGGCCGGCGGCGTCCGCGGGGGCCACGAGCTGAAGTTCTGGACTCCCGGTGGCTCGTCCACCCCGCTGTTCACGGCCGAGCACCTCGACGTGCCGCTGGACTACGAGTCGGTCGGTGCGGCCGGGTCGATGCTGGGCACCCGCGCGCTGCAGATCTTCGACGACTCGACCTGCGTGGTCCGCGCGGTCGCCCGGTGGGCCGACTTCTACGCCCACGAGTCCTGCGGCAAGTGCACCCCGTGCCGCGAGGGCACCTTCTGGCTCAAGCAGGTGCTGCACCGCATCGAGCACGGCCTGGGCACCCCGGGCGACCTCGAGGTCCTGCTGAGCGTCTGCGACTCGATCCTCGGTCGCGCGTTCTGCGCGCTGGGCGACGGCGCGACCTCGACGATCACTTCCTCCATCGCGCTGTTCCGCGCGGAGTACGAGGCCCACATCACCGGCGCCGGCTGCCCGTTCGACCCGGCCGCCTCCGCCCTGTTCGAGGCCTCGGGCGCCGGGACCCTCACCGGGACGTCCGCAGGAAGGGTGGGAGCATGACGACGACGACGCCGACCACGGCCGCCGCTCCGGCCGCCGTGCCCGAGGTGACGTTCACCCTGGACGGACTGGAGGTCTCGGTGCCCAAGGGCACCCTGGTCATCCGTGCCGCCGAGCAGGTGGGGATCGCGATCCCGCGGTTCTGCGACCACCCGCTGCTCGCGCCGGCCGGTGCCTGCCGCCAGTGCCTCGTCGAGGTCGCGGTGCCCGACCGCGAGGGCAACGTCCGTCCGATGCCCAAGCCGCAGGCCTCCTGCACCCTCGAGGCCTCGCCGGGGATGGTGGTCCGCACCCAGCGCACCTCCCCGATGGCCGACCGCGCCCAGCACGGGGTGATGGAGCTGCTGCTCATCAACCACCCGCTGGACTGCCCCACCTGCGACAAGGGCGGCGAGTGCCCGCTGCAGAACCAGGCGATGAGCAACGGGCGGGGGACCAGCCGGTTCGCCGACGTCAAGCGGACCTTTCCCAAGCCGCTGGCCATCTCCACCGTGATCCTGCTCGACCGTGAGCGCTGCATCCTGTGCCAGCGATGCACGCGGTTCTCCGACCAGATCGCCGGCGACCCGTTCATCGACCTGCAGATGCGCGGCGTCCGCCAGCAGGTCGGCACCTTCGACCCGTCGGTGCTCGGGTTCGACGGCGCCGCACCGGTGGCCGTCTATCGCGGCTCGCAGCCCGACGGCTCGCCGATCCCGGCGACGGGGACGACCACCCGCCCGATCGGCCGCGCCGAGCTCGACACGTCCGGCCGCCCGTTCTCCTCGTACTTCTCCGGCAACACCATCCAGATCTGCCCGGTCGGCGCGCTCACCGGTGCGGCCTACCGGTTCCGCTCGCGACCGTTCGACCTCGTCTCGACGCCGGGCGTGGCCGAGCACGACGCCAACGGCGCCGCGATCCGGGTCGACCACCGTCGCGGCGTCGTGCTGCGCCGCCTCGCGGGGCAGGACCCGGCGGTCAACGAGGAGTGGGCGAGCGACAAGGATCGTTTCGCCTTCACCTGGCAGCACGCCGCCGACCGGCTGGGCACCCCGCTGGTCCGTGACACCACGGCCGACGGCACCCGGGGCGAGCTGCGGCCCGCGAGCTGGTCCGAGGCGCTGGAGATGGCGGCCGAGGGGCTCGCCGCCGCGGGCGGGGTGGGTGTGCTGCCCGGCGGCCGGCTGACCCTGGAGGACGCCTGGGCCTACGGCAAGTTCGCCAGGGTGGTGCTCGGCACGCACGACGTCGACCACCGTGCCCGGCCGCACTCGGCCGAGGAGGAGGCGTTCCTCGCCCACTACGTCGCCGGTGCGCCGATGGACGTCACGTTCGCCGACCTCGAGAGCTCGCCGGCGACACTGCTGGTGGCCTACGAGCCGGAGGACGAGGGCGGGATCGTCTTCCTCCGCCTGCGCAAGGGAGTCCTGGCCGGCCGCACGCGCGTGCTGTCCCTCGCCCCGTTCGCCAGCCGCGCGCTCGACCGTCTGCGCGCGACCCTGCTGTCCGCCGCCCCGGGCACCGAGCCGGAGGTGCTCGACGCGATCGTCGCCGGCGCCGACGGCGCGCTCGGTGACACCGCGACCGCGCTGGCCGGCGGGGTCATCCTTGTCGGCGAACGCCTGGCGACCGTCCCGGGCGGGCTGTCCGCCGTGCTGCGCCTCGCCGAGCGGACCGGGGCCCGGCTCGCCTGGGTGCCCCGGCGCGCCGGTGAGCGCGGTGCGGTCGAGGCCGGAACGCTGCCGGGGCTGCTGCCCGGGGGGCGTCCGGTCACCGACCCGGCCGCGCGCGTCGACATGGCAGCGGTCTGGGGCGTCGACCGGCTGCCGGCCGAGCCCGGCCGGGACGCCAGCGCGATCCTCGCCGCCGCGGCGGACGGGAGCCTCGGCGCGCTGGTCGTCGGCGGGGTGGACCCCGGCGACCTGCCGGACCCGGCTGGCGCGCTGCGCGCGCTGGCCCAGGTCGGCTTCCTCGTCTCGCTCGAGGTGCGAGCATCGGCCGTGACGGCCCTGGCCGACGTCGTGCTGCCGGTCGCCCCGCCGGTCGAGAAGCCCGGCACGTTCCTCAGCTGGGAGCGCAGGCCACGGCCGTTCGCCCAGGCGCTGACCTCCACCGCGATGGCAGACCACCGCGTGCTCGACGCCCTGGCCACGGCGATGGGCGTCCCGCTGGGGCTGCGCACGCTGGCCCAGGTGCACGCCGAGATCGATCAGGCCGGTGCCTGGGACGGCGAGCGGGCGCCCGCGCCGCAGGTCGCCTACCCCGAGCCGCCCACGGTGGGTGCGGGTCAGGCCGTGCTGGCCACCTGGCACCTGCTGCTCGACGCCGGTCGCTGCCAGGACGGTGAGGCCTTCCTCGCCGGGACGGCGCACCGGCCGGTCGCGCGGCTCGGTCCGGCGATGGCCGCAGGGCTCTTCGTCGCCGACGGCGACCCGGTCACCGTGAGCACGCCCGCCGGGGAGGTCACCCTGCCGGTCGTCCTGACCCCCATGGCCGACGGCGTCGTGTGGCTCCCGGTCTGCTCACCGGGCTCGACCGTGCGCGCCACCCTGGGGGTCGACGCCGGTGCCGTCGTGCAGGTGGCCGCCGCCGTGCGGCCCGTCGTGGTCGGAGAGGAGAACTGATGGCTCAGATCCTCGGTCCCGTGCTGACGCAGGTCGTTGCCCCCGGCGCCGACTTCAGCAACGACAACGGCTGGATCGTGCTGCTCAAGGCCGTGGCCCTCATCGTCTTCCTGCTGGTCAGCGTGCTCCTGGCGATCTGGTTCGAGCGCAAGGTCGTCGCGCGGATGCAGGTGCGGCCCGGGCCCAACGTGCACGGGCCGTTCGGTCTGCTGCAGTCCCTTGCCGACGCGATGAAGCTCCTGCTCAAGGAGGACGTCAACGTCAAGGCCGCGGACCGGGTCGTCTACATCGTCGCCCCGATGATCTCGGTGTTCTGCGCGCTGCTGACCTTCGCGGTCATCCCGCTCGGGCCGTCGGTGAGCATCTTCGGCGTCGTCACCCCGTTGCAGCTGACGGATTTCCCGGTCGCGGTGCTCTACATCCTCGCCGCGACCTCGGTCGGGGTGTACGGGATCGTGCTCGGCGGCTGGTCCTCGGGCTCGACCTACCCGCTGCTCGGCGCGGTCCGCTCCACGGCGCAGGTGATCTCCTACGAGCTCGCCATGGGCATGTCGCTGGTCAGCGTGTTCATCCTGGCCGGCTCGATGTCCACGTCGCAGATCGTCGCCACGCAGGGCGAGACCTGGAACCTCGGGCCGCTCACCTTCGAGATCTGGTGGGCCTTCCCGCTGCTGCCGGCCTTCGTCATCTACTTCATCTCGATGGTCGGCGAGGTCAACCGCCTGCCGTTCGACCTGCCGGAGGCGGAGGGTGAGCTCGTCTCCGGCTTCATGACCGAGTACTCCTCGATGAAGTTCGCCTGGTTCTTCCTCGCCGAGTACATCAACATGATCAACGTCTCGGCCGTCGCGGTGACGCTGTTCTTCGGCGGGTGGCGGGCGCCGCTCGGCCTGCACATGGTCAACGACGGGATGTTCAACGAGGGCTGGTGGCCGCTGCTGTGGTTCCTCGCCAAGCTCTGGACCTTCATGTTCGTCTTCGTCTGGATCCGCGGCACCCTGCTGCGCTTCCGCTACGACCAGTTCATGAAGTTCGGCTGGAAGGTGCTCATCCCGGCCGCCCTGGTCTGGATCGTCGCCGTCGCCACCGTCCAGGGTGTGCGTCAGTTCACCGACATCGACCTGCGGACCCTGCTCACGGTGCTCGGGGTCCTCGCCCTGCTCGGCGTCGGCGTGTCCTTCCTCGTCCCGGAGAAGAGGGCAGCTGCGGGCCCGGTCGTCGCGCCGTCGAAGGCACCGTTCGACGCCTTCGCCGGTGGGTACCCCGTCCCGCCCCTGCCCGGTCAGGTCCTGCCGCCGTCGCCGCGCGCCGCCCGGCGGGCCACCCAGGCGCAGGCCACGGCTACCTCGGCGACCGCGATGCTCGAGGCGCCGCCGACCACGCCCGAGGGCGAGAAGGAGGAGCCCCGTGGCTGACGACCTCACCCGGCGTACGGACGCCGGCGGGCTGAGCGCGGGCGGGCCGGCGAGCGTGCCGGGCCCCTACCAGCCGCTCATCGAGCCCAAGAGCGGGCTGGCCGAGGTGCTCGCGCCGGTCGCCGGCTTCGGTGTGACGTTCTCCTCGCTGTTCAGGCCGACGGTCACCGAGCAGTACCCGTTCGAGAAGGCGCACACCAAGCCGCGCTTCCACGGCCGCCACCAGCTCAACCGGTACCCGGACGGCCTGGAGAAGTGCATCGGCTGCGAGCTGTGCGCCTGGGCCTGCCCCGCCGACGCGATCTACGTCGAGGGCGCGGACAACACCCCCGACGCCCAGTTCTCGCCGGGGGAGCGGTACGGCCGCGTCTACCAGATCAACTACCTCCGCTGCATCTTCTGCGGGCTGTGCATCGAGGCGTGCCCGACCAGGGCGCTGACGATGACCAACGAGTTCGAGCTCGCCGGGCCGAGCCGGCGCGGGATGATCTTCGAGAAGACCGACCTGCTCGCACCGCTCGAGGAGGGCATGCTCGCCGCCCCGCACCCGATGGTGCCGGGCACCGAGGACACCAACTACTACCGCGGCGAGGTCACCGGGCCGGTGCCGGAGCAGGTCGACTGGGTGGCCCGCTGGCGCCCGGAGGACCCGTCCGTCGAGGGCGCCCGGACCGCCGGGGGGAAGGCACGATGACCACCGCGCTGCTGTCCCTGGCACTGAGCCCCGCGCTCGGCCCGCTCGCCACCTCGATCGAGACCACCGGACGGACCTCTACCGGTGAGGCGACGCTCTTCTGGTTCCTGGCCCCGGTCATGGTGCTGGCCGCCCTCGGCCTGCTCTTCGCCCGCAAGGCCGTGCACGCAGCCATGAGCATCGTCGTCGTGATGATCTCGCTGGCCATCCTCTACGTCGCCCAGGAGGCGCCGTTCCTCGGGGTGGTGCAGGTGATCGTCTACACCGGCGCGGTGATGATGCTCTTCCTCTTCGTGCTCATGCTCATCGGCGTCGACGCCTCGGACTCCCTCGTCGAGACCCTCACCGGCCAGCGCTGGATCGGTGCGCTGCTCGGGGCCGGCCTGGCCGCCGTGCTCGTCGGCGTCGTCCTGGTGGCGGGCGACCTCACCCCGGTGGGGCTGACGGCGGCCAACGCCGACACGAACCCGGTCGGCGTCTCCCGGCTGATCTTCGGCGAGCACGTCTTCGCCCTGGAGATCGTGGGCACCCTGCTGGTCACCGCCGCGGTCGGCGCCCTCGTGCTCACCCACCGCCAGCGCCTCGGCCGACGGGTCGGCCAGAAGGAGCGGGCCGACGCCCGCGTCGCGCGGGTCGCCGCGGGGGAGATCCTCACCCCCCTCCCGGCGCCCGGCGTGTACGCGCGGTCCAACGCGATGGACACCCCGGCACTGGGCCCCGACGGGCGCCCGCTCGAGCAGTCCGTCTCCCGGGTGCTGCGGGTGCGCGGCCAGGAGCGCTCGGTCGCCGAGGTGCACGCCGACGTCGACCTGCTCGGCGGTCCGGACCCCACGGATCGCGGCACCGAACGGCGCTCGCTGACCGGGACGGAGGAGGACCGGTGAACCCCACCAACTACCTGGTGCTCTCGGCGCTGCTGTTCTCGATCGGTGCGACGACCGTCCTGCTGCGGCGCAACGCGATCGTCGTGTTCCTCGGTGTCGAGCTCATGCTCAACGCGACGAACCTCACGCTGGTCACCTTCTCGCGGATCCACGGCAACCTCACCGGGCAGGTGCTGGCCTTCTTCGTCATGGTCGTAGCCGCGGCGGAGGTCGTCATCGGGCTGGCCATCATCGTGGCGATCTTCCGCACCCGCCGGTCGGCCTCGGTCGACGACGCCAACCTGTTGAAGAGCTGAGGAGCGATGACGACTGCGCTTGTGGGGCTGGCGGCGGCCGAGGGGGTCGCGGGGGCCACCGCTGCCACCGGGGCGTTCACCTGGGCCTGGCTGCTCATCGCCCTGCCGTTGCTCGGCGCCGCCGTGCTGCTGCTCGCCGGCCGCCGGGCCGACGGGTGGGGCCACTGGCTCGGCGTGCTCGCCTCGGCATCGGCCTTCGCCGTCGGCGCCGTGCTCTGGGCCGCGACCCTGGCCCTGCCGGCCGCCGAGCGGGTCCAGGACCTGCTCCTGTTCCGCTGGATCCCCGCTGGGGCGCTGACCGTGGACGCCGGCCTGCGGGTCGACCCGCTCTCGCTGACCTTCGTGCTGCTGGTCACCTTCGTCGGCACGCTCATCCACGTCTACTCCGTGGCCTACATGGAGCACGACGTCGACCGGCGCCGGTTCTTCGCGTACCTCAACTTCTTCGTCGCCGCGATGCTGCTGCTGGTCCTCGCGGACAGCTACGTGCTGCTGTTCGTCGGCTGGGAGGGCGTCGGCCTGGCCTCCTACCTGCTCATCGGCTTCTGGAACCACCACACGCCCAACGCCGTGGCCGCGAAGAAGGCGTTCGTCGCCAACCGGGTGGGCGACGTCGGCCTCATCGTGGCGATCGGGCTGCTCTTCGCGACCTTCGGCGCGACCGACTTCAGCACGGTCTTCGGCGCGGCCGGGCAGGCGAGCGAGGGGGTGCTCACCGCGACCGGCCTCATGCTGCTGCTCGGGGCCACCGGCAAGTCGGCCCAGTTCCCGCTGCAGTCCTGGCTCGGCGACGCCATGGCCGGTCCTACCCCGGTCTCCGCGCTGATCCACGCCGCGACGATGGTCACCGCCGGCGTCTACCTCGTGGTGCGCTCGGCCCCGGTCTACGCCGGCGCGCCGGACGCTCTCCTCGTGGTGGCGATCGTCGGCGCGATCACCCTGCTCTTCGGGGCGGTCGTGGGGACGGCCAAGGACGACATCAAGAAGACCCTCGCGGCCTCGACGATGTCGCAGATCGGCTACATGATGCTGGCCGCCGGGCTCGGGCCGATCGGCTACGCCTTCGCGATCTTCCACCTGCTGACGCACGGCTTCTTCAAGGCGGGCATGTTCCTCGGCGCCGGGTCGGTGATGCACTCGATGGGGGACTCGGTCGACATGCGCCGCTTCGGCGGGCTGTCGGGGTTCATGCGGGTCACCTGGATCACCTTCGGGCTGGGCTGGCTGGCCATCCTCGGGGTGCCGCCGTTCTCCGGCTTCTGGACCAAGGACAAGATCATCGAGTCGGCGTTCGCGACCGCCGGCGGCGAGGGCTGGCAGCCCTGGGTCTTCGGCACGGTCGCGCTCGTCGGTGCGGGGATCACCGCCTTCTACATGTCGCGGCTGTTCTTCATGACGTTCCACGGCGAGAAGCGGTGGAGCGACGGGCACGGCGGCGGAGCCACCGATCCGGCAGCCCCGGTGCACCACCCGCACGAGTCACCGCGGCTCATGGTCTGGCCGATGATCGTGCTGGCCGTCGGCTCGGCCGGGCTCGGGGGGGTGCTGACGATCGGGGACGCCTTCACCACGTGGCTCGCCCCGGTCACCGGCAACGTCGAGCACCACGAGCCGGTGCTGCCGGTCCCGCTGCTCATGGCCCTGACGCTCGTCGTCGTGGCCATCGGCGCGTGGCTCGCCTGGCGCCAGTACGGCGCGTCCCCGGTGGCGGTCGTCCCGCCGACCGGGTCCGTGCTCACCCGTGCGGCACGCCGCGACCTCTACCAGGACGAGGTCAACGACGCCCTGCTCGTGCTGCCGGGACAGGTGCTCACCCGATCCCTCGTCTACGGGGACCGTCAGGTGGTCGATGGCGCGGCGACCGGCCTCGCCCGGCTCGTCGCCGGGACCGGGGAGGCGCTGCGCGGTCTGCAGAACGGCTTCGTCCGCTCCTACGCGGCCACCATGCTCGCCGGCATCGTCGTGCTCGTGGCGATCGTCCTGGCATTCCGGATCTGAGGGAAGAGAACCATGCCCGCACAGTTCCCCTGGCTGACCACGCTGATCGTGGTCCCGCTGCTGGGCGCCGTCGTCGTCTGGGCCCTGCCCGGCGCGGCCCGTCGCCATGCCCGCGCGGTCGGCGTCGGCGTCTCGCTCGTCGTGCTGGTGATCGGCGTGCTCACGGCGCTCGCTTTCGACCCCGCCGACGCGGCCGCCCACCAGCTGCCCGAGACCCACGGCTGGATCCCGGCGCTCGGGGTGAGCTACGCGCTGGGCGTCGACGGTGTCGGCCTGGCGCTCGTCCTGCTCTCGGTGCTGCTCGTGCCGCTGGTCCTGCTCGCCGCCTGGCGCGAGCACCCCGACGCGCCGCTGGCCGACGGCGAGGCGCCCACCGGCGGGTCGCGGATCCGCCACTACGTCGCCCTCGTGCTGGTGCTCGAGGCCCTCATGGTGGCGATCTTCGCCGCGCGCGACGTCTTCCTCTTCTACGTAGTCTTCGAGGCCATGCTCATCCCGGTCTACTTCATGATCGGCTCTTTCGGCGGCCTCCAGCGGCGCTACGCCGCGGTGAAGTTCCTGCTCTTCTCCCTCACGGGTGGCCTGGTCATGCTCGTCGGGGTGATCGCGCTGTACCTGCAGGGACCGCGCGGCCCGCAGGGGTTCCTCACCGAGAACCTCGTGGGCCTGGACCTGCCGGTGACCACCGAGCGCCTGCTGTTCCTCGCGTTCTTCCTCGCCTTCGCGATCAAGGCCCCGATCTGGCCGGTGCACACCTGGCTGCCGGACGCCGCCGAGCAGGCGCCGGTCGGCACGTCGGTGCTGCTCGTCGGGGTGCTCGACAAGGTCGGCACCTTCGGCATGCTCACGCTGTGCCTCCCGCTGTTCCCGCAGGCCTCGCAGTGGGCCGCGCCGGTGATCATCGTGCTGGCCGTCATCTCGATCCTCTACGGCGCGCTGCTGGCGATCGGCCAGGAAGACCTGCTGCGGCTCATCGCCTACACCTCGGTGAGCCACTTCGGCTTCATCGTGCTGGGGATCTTCGCCTTCACCTCGGTGAGCATCCAGGGCGCCTCGCTCTACATGGTCAACCACGGGCTCTCGACCGGGATGCTCTTCCTCGTCGCCGGGTTCCTCGTCGCACGGCGCGGCTCGGCCCGGATCGCGGACTTCGGCGGACTGCAGAAGGTGGTGCCGGTCCTGGCCGGGACCTTCCTGCTGGCAGGCCTGTCGGCGCTGTCGCTGCCCGGCCTGTCGACGTTCATCAGCGAGTTCCTCGTCCTGGTCGGCACCTTCGGCGCCCACAAGCCGGCAGCCGTCGTCGCCGCGCTCGGCGTCGTGCTCGCCGCGCTGTACGTGCTGCTCACCTACCAGCGGGTCTTCACCGGACCGACCCGTGCGGAGCTGACGAGCATGCCCGACCTGTCGGCGCGCGAGCGCTGGGTTGTCGCTCCGCTCATCGCGGCCATGCTGCTGCTCGGCTTCTACCCCGCCCCGGCGCTCGACCTGGTCCGCGAGCCGGCCAGCCAGACCCTGCAGGTGATCGGGGTGCCTGACGTGGCGCCCCTGGTCACCCTCACCGAGGACGGGAGCGACCTGTGACCGCGGCCTTCGTGGCTCCGACGATCGAGTGGGCGTACCTTGCGCCCGTCGCCGTCGTGCTCGGTGCCGGCGTGCTCGGCGTGCTCGTCGAGGCGTTCGTCCCGGCCACCGCGCGCCGCGCGGTCCAGCTGAGCATCGCCCTGCTGGCCACCGCGGGTGCCGTCGTCGCCGTCGCCGCCCTGTGGTCCGACGTCTCGGCCTCCGGCGGCACTGCCGTGCTCGGCGGCTCGATGATCATCGACGCCCCGGCGCTCGTGCTCCAGGGCGTCCTTGCCGTGCTCGGCCTGGTCAGCCTGCTCGTCGTGGCCGACCGCACCGAGGTGGGCGAGGACGCGTTCGCGCCGTCGGTTGCTGCCGTGCCGGGCTCGGACTACGAGACGCTGGCCACCACGCGGGGGCTGCAGCAGACCGAGGTCTACCCGTTGGTGCTCCTGGCGCTCGGCGGCATGATGGTCTTCCCCGCCGCCGGTGACCTGCTGACCCTCTTCATCGCGCTCGAGGTGCTCTCGCTGCCGCTGTACCTGCTGTCCGGGATGGCCCGACGGCGCCGCCTGTTCAGCCAGGAGGCGTCCCTCAAGTACTTCCTGCTCGGGGCGTTCGCCTCGGCCTTCCTGCTCTTCGGGATCGCGTTGCTCTACGGGTTCGCCGGCTCGATCCGGCTGTCCGACATCGCCACCGCCACGAGCGAGGTCGTGGGTCTCGACCCGCTGCTGCTCGGCGGCGTGGTTCTGGTGCTCGTCGGCCTGCTGTTCAAGGTCGGCGCCGTGCCGTTCCACTCCTGGACGCCCGACGTGTACCAGGGCGCCCCCACGCCCATCACGGGGTTCATGGCCGCCTGCACCAAGGTGGCGGCCTTCGGTGCGCTGCTGCGGTTCACCTACGTGCTGCTGCCCCCGCTGGCCTGGGACATCATGCCGCTGCTGTGGGGCGTGGCCGTGCTGACGATGGTGGTCGGCACCGTCGTGGCCATCGTGCAGTCCGACGTCAAGCGGATGCTGGCCTACTCCTCGATCGCCCATGCGGGATTCGTGCTCGTCGGGGTGGTCTCGCTGACCCGGTCGGGGATCTCGGGCGTCCTGTTCTACCTCGTCGCCTACGGCCTGGCGACGATCGGTGCGTTCGCCGTCGTCTCGCTCGTGCGCGAGACGACGGCTGCCCCCGGCGGGGCCGTCGTCGGCGAGGCCACCCGGATCACGCAGTGGACCGGGCTGGGTCGCTCGCACCCCGTCCTGGCCGGTGCCTTCACGCTCTTCCTGCTCTCCTTCGCCGGGATCCCGTTGACCGCCGGGTTCATCGGCAAGTTCGCGGTGTTCTCCGCCGCGGTGGACGGCGGGGTGGGCTGGCTCGCCGTCGTGGGTGTGCTCGCCTCGGCCGCCGCGGTCTTCTTCTACGTCCGGCTGGTCGTCCTCATGTACTTCACAGACCCGGCCGGAACCGATGGCGAGACCACGACCGTCGTTGCCTCCGAGGGCTTCGCCACCGTGGCCATCGGCGTGGCCGTCGTCGGCACCGTGCTGCTCGGCGTGCTGCCATCGCCGCTGCTGAGCCTGCTCGCCGACGCGGCGGTCTTCCTTCCGTGACGGCGCTCCCGCTCGCCGACGCCGCGCTGGCCGAGCTGCTGACGGCCAGGATGGCGCTCGTCGAGGAGCGCCTGCGCGACGCGGTGACGCACACCGACCTGCTCGCCGACACCGCGTCCCGGCACCTGGTCAACGCGGGCGGCAAGCGGCTGCGCCCGCTGCTGACCCTGCTCGCGGCCCAGCTCGGCGAGGGCAGCCGGCCCGAGGTGCTCGACGCCGCGGTGGTGGTCGAGCTGACCCACCTCGCGACGCTCTACCACGACGACGTCATGGACTCCGCGCCGCTGCGCCGGGGTGCGCCCGCCGCGCACGAGGTCTGGGGCAACCACGTCGCGATCCTCACCGGGGACCTGCTCTTCGCCAGGGCCTCGAGCATCGTCGCGGGGCTCGGCCCGGACGCGGTGCGGATCCAGGCCGCAACGTTCGAGCGGCTGTGCCTCGGCCAGCTGCACGAGACGGTCGGCCCCGGGCCGGACGTCGACCCGGTGGAGCACTACCTCCAGGTGCTCGCGGACAAGACCGGCTCGCTCATCGCGACCTCCGCCCGGTTCGGCGCGATGCTCTCCGGCTGCCCGGCGGACGTCGTCTCGACCCTCGTCGCCTACGGCGAGAAGGTGGGGGTGGCCTTCCAGCTGGCCGACGACGTCATCGACCTGACCTCCGACCGCGGGCAGACCGGCAAGACCCCCGGCACCGACCTGCGCGAGCGGGTGCCGACGATGCCCGCCCTGCTGCTGCGCCGGCTCGCCGCCGCGCCGCAGGGCACCGCGGCGGACCGTGCCCTGGTGGCGCGGCTCGACGCCGACCTCAGCTCCGACGAGGCGCTCGCGGAAGCGGTCGCGGCGCTGCGCGAGCACGCCGTCGTGGTCGAGACACGCGACCGTGCCGTCGCCTGGGCCCGCGCGGCGGTCGATGCTCTGGGTACGCTGCCCCCTGGCCCTGTGAGGGACTCGCTCGTCCTGTTCGCCGACTCCGTGGTCGACCGGGCGTCCTGAACTTTCACCCGTTTGGGCTCATGTCGGGCAGGCAACGCGCCGATGCCCCCAGTGCGGGGGTGCACACCCGGGTGCACCCGGCACCGACCGGGAGAGGTGGTGAGGCAGTGCGGACAGCATGGGGATCGGCCACCGATCGCGGGGTGCGTCGGTACAACGAGGACTCTCTGCTCGCCTACCCACCGGTCTTCCTCGTCGCCGACGGAATGGGCGGCCACGCCGCCGGTGACGTCGCGAGCCGGATCGCCGTCGAGGAGTTCTCCCAGCTCGCGGGCCTCGGCTCGGTGGCCCCCGACGACGTCCATGGCGCCGTCCACCGCACGTCCGAGCGGCTGCGCCGGACGGTCTCGGACGGCCGCACGGCGGGCACGACCGTTGCCGGGGTGGCGATCGCGACGCACGCCGGCGGCGCCTACTGGCTCGTCTTCAACATCGGTGACTCGCGGGTCTACCGCTTCGCGGCAGGTGTGCTCCAGCAGATCAGCGTCGACCACTCGGTGGTCCAGGAGCTGCTCGACCACGGGCTCATCGACCAGACCGAGGCCGTCGGCCACCCGGACCGGCACATCATCACCCGGGCGATCGGCACGACGGCCGAGCC
>Ga0105047_10002461_pt1 | contig 33000 bp, 33 predicted proteins | sample MAT04_FD_78384 | JGI IMG/M metagenome (GOLD analysis project Ga0105047, IMG submission 78384) | Freshwater microbial communities from Lake Fryxell liftoff mats and glacier meltwater in Antarctica - MAT-04 (megahit assembly) | ecosystem: Environmental > Aquatic > Freshwater > Ice > Liftoff... | reverse complement strand
TAGCGCTCGGCTTCTTCTGCGCTGACCTTGAGGGCCGGTGCGATCTCGCTGATCAGGTTGATGCGCGCCCGGTCGTACATGGTGCGCTCGGCCGCCGACAGCGACGCGTCACGGTTGCGCGCGGCGAGGTTCCGGACCACTTCGGCCACCTGGTACACGTCGCCGCTCTTCAGCTTCTCCTGGTGGTTCTTGAACCGGCGACTCCAGTTGGAGGGCACGCGCGGGTCGGCCTTCGACAGCACCGACACCAGGTCTTCTAGTTCGTCGCTCGACACCGGGGGACGTACGCCCACCTCGGCCGCTTTCAGGGTTGGCACCGACAGGGTCATCTCGTTGATGACCGTGCGCAGGATGAGGTACTCCTGGGTGGAACCGAACGCCTCCATCTTCTTGGTTCCCATCACGATGCATGCACCGTGCTGGGGATAGATGACGGTTTCGCCCTTCTTGAACTTCAAGGTTGACCTCGCTGGGTTCTGCTGGCTACAGCTGGCGTTCAAGGCGCGCGGCCGTTGATTCCGGTCATCGAAGGGTAGGCCCTGATCTGCCGAATCACTCCTCCCGCACCGCTGACGCCACATGGGGGCACGAGCCTCGCTGCAGGCCGCTGATCTCCGGCACGACGTGGGAAGCTGACCGGCATGTCCACCCTCGGGTTCTCCTCCACCACCGACACGGTGCTCGCCGGGCTCGACCTCACCGGTCAGCACGTCCTCGTGACCGGCGGGTCGACCGGCCTGGGCGAGGAGACGAGCCGCGCCCTGGCTGCCCACGGCGCCACCGTCACCATGGCGGTGCGCGATCTCGACCGCGGTCGTGCAGCGGCCGACCGCATCCGGGCGACCACGCCCCACGCCGCTCTCCACCTGCGCGAGGTCGACCTCGCCTCGCTCGCCAGTGTGCGCGCCTTCGCCGAGGCCTTTCTCGCCGACCACTCGTCGCTCGACGTACTGATCAACAACGCCGGGATCATGGCCTGTCCGCAGGGCACCACTGGCGACGGTTACGAACTGCAGTTCGGCACCAACCACCTCGGCCACTTCCTGCTCGGTGTCTCGCTCGCGCCAGCGCTCGTCGCAGGCGCGCCGAGCCGGATCGTCTCGCTCAGCTCGCGGGGGCATGCCTTCGCCGACGTCGATCTCGACGACTGGAACTTCGAGCGCACCGACTACGAGCCGTTCGTCGCGTACGGCCGGGCGAAGACCGCCAACGCCCTGTTCGCCGTCGGCTTCCAGCAGCGCTACGGCACCCAGGGTGTGCAGGCGTTCTCGGTGCACCCCGGCGGGATCCACACCGAACTCGGCCGCCACATGACTCCGGCGACGATCCAGTCGCTGATGGGACGCATCGCAGACAGCGGACGTGAGTTCGCCTGGAAGACCATCCCCCAGGGTGCCGCCACGACGGTCTGGGCCGCGACGTCGCCCGACCTCGACGGCCATGGCGGTGCCTACCTCGAGGACTGCGGCATCGCCGAGGTCAGCAACGACGACGGCGCGAACACCGGGGTGCGTTCGTACGCGCTCGACGAAGCGCGCGCCGATGCGTTGTGGTCGCTCAGCGAGCGACTCGTCGGCCTGGCCTGACCTGCGTCGGACGCCGACACGTCACGTCGCTGACACCGCTCACTCCTCGACGCGCTCCACCAGTATCGCCGACAGCTCGAGCGGCTCGCCGTCACGCAACACCGACAGCGTGATCGTCTCACCGGGGCTTCCGCCGCGGATCGCCGAGATCAACCCGCCCTGACCGCTCACGGGGCGGCCACCGGCAGCCACGACGATGTCGCCCACCTGCACGCCGGCCCGGTCGGCCGGGCTGTCGGCGGTGACCTCGACGATCACCGCACCCGCACCACCGTCGAAGCGCTCCTCGATCGCCACGCCGAGGAAGCCCTCGGCCACTGCCTCGCCGGCAGCAGCGGCACGCAGCACCTCGATCTCATCGAGCAGCACACGTGCCGAGATCGCGAAGCCGACATTGCTCGCCGACCGTGTGGAGTTACCCGTGGCGACAGCGGTGTTGATGCCGACCACCTCACCGTCGGCATTCACGAGCGGGCCACCGGAGTTGCCCGACGAGATCGCCGCATCGGTCTGGATCAGACCGCCGAGCGCGCCGATCTCGGTGACCAGCGTGCGATCGAGCGCAGAGACGACACCGGTGGTGACGCTCGCCCCACCGTCGAGCGCCAGGGCGAAGCCGATGGCGACGACGGGCTCACCCACCTGGACGCTGTCTGGCGCGGCAATCGTGGCCGCCGCGAGGCCTGTGGCGTCGATGCGCAGCAGGGCGAGGTCGTTCGGCGTGTCGGAGGCGAGCACCTCCGCACTGCGCGGTTCGGTCTCGCCGTCGAGTCGCACCCGCACCTCGTCGGCACCGGCGACCACATGGGCGTTGGTCACGATCTCACCATCACTGGTGATGATCACCCCACTGCCCGTACCGATCACACGGCCGTCCGCAAGACTGCTGACGGTGACGACGCTCGGCCCCATCTGCCGGGCCACGCCGACCACATCGAGGTCGGCCACCGTCGTGGTTGCGAGGGTACCGCTGGGCTCGTCGTCGGCCACGATCAGCGACTCCGACGAGGGTCCGACCCGGTTGGCGCCGTCGTCGCTCGCGAGCTGGGCGCCGATCACGCCGCCCACGCCGCCCGCACCCAGCCCGAGCACCACCACTGCGGCACCGACGGCCCATCGTGAGCGCCGACGCGGCTCGCGAGGGCCAGATGATTCCGGCTCGATCAGCGCGGGCGGGGCGAAGCCGCCCAACGGGCCTGTGCCATGCATCTGCGGAGGTGCAGCGAAGGGATCGAACGAGGCCGACCACACAGACGCGACAGACGCGGGTGTGGGCGACGGCGGATCGGTCGGAAGCGGGCGGAACTGCATGCTGTCCATGCTCCTGAGTATGGAGTCACCACCCGTCGCGGATGGTGAGAACCGGGTGTGAAGGGCCGTCGTGCGACGAATGACACCTGTCGACCCGGCGTGATGAGCGCCCCCGGAGAGACTCGAACTCCCAACCGACGGGGTAGAAACCCGCTGCTCTATCCATTGAGCTACGGAGGCAACGCCCGACAGCCTACGGCAGGCGCCTGCCCTGCCGATGGCGATCGACGACGGTCAGTCGAGCGCGAGCAGCTCGCGACGCAGCAGGTCGAGGGCGGTGATCACGCTCATCTGACGCATCTGGTCGCGCAGGCCCGGCATGCGGAACGTGCGCGTGATCGTGCGGTCGCCCGGCAGTGCCAGGCCCACGCAGAGGGTGCCGACCGGCATGCCGTCCTGCTCGGCCGGGCCGGCAACGCCGGTGAGGGCCAGCGCGACGTCGGCGTGCAGCACCCGCCTGGCGCCCTCGGCCATCTGCGCCGCCGCAGCTTCGCTGACCACCGGCCCGCGTGCGACGCCGAGCAGGTCGAACTTCACCTCGCTGGCATAGCTCACCACCGAACCCACGAACACCTCGCTGGCGCCCGGCACGTTCGTGATCCGCCCGGCCACCAGGCCACCGGTGACCGATTCGGCCAGGCCGAGACTCCAGCCGCGAGCACGCAGCAGCTGCAGCACGACCGACTCCATCGTGTCGTCGTCGACGCCGAACACCTGCTGGCCGAGGATGCCGCGAATGCGGGCCTCCACCGGCTCGAGCAACGCGGCGGCCTCGGCCCCGTTCGGCACCTTGGCGGTGAGACGCACCTTGATGCCCTCCCACCCGCTGGCCAGGAACGCCAACGTAGGTGTTCCGGCAGCCTCGAGCTCGTCGATCACCGGGTCGAGGCGTTCGTTGAGGCCGCTCTCGCTCTCACCCCAGGTACGCAACGTGCGGCTGACGATCACCGACGGATCGCCGTTGCGGCGGCGCAGGTCGGGCAGCACCGCCCGCTCGAGCATGTCCTTCATCTCGTGCGGCACGCCGGGCACCGCATAGACGACCTTGGCGACCCCGTCGACGACGATCGGGCAGATCAGCCCAGGGGCCGTGCCACGCGTCTGACGGATCAGTTCTGCACCCACGGGTACCAGCGCCTGACGAAGGTTGTTCGCAGCCATCACCCGGTTGCGCGAGGCGAACAGGTCGCGGATCACCTCGGCCACCGACTCGTCGTGCACCAGTTCGACACCCATCACGGCCGCGATCGCCTCACGGGTGAGGTCGTCGTGGGTGGGGCCGAGGCCGCCGCAGACGATGACGGCGTCGGCGTCGACAAGCGCCGTACGCAGCACCCGCTCCATTCGGCCGAGGTTGTCGCCCACCTTCACCTGCAGCAGCGAGTCGATGCCACTGGCCGCCAGCTGCTCACCGATCCACGACGAGTTGGTATCGACGATCTGGCCGAGCAGCAGCTCGGTGCCGATCGCCACGACGTCACATCTCATACGCGTACACCGACATCGACCACGTGCGCCACCACGTCAGCCGACCTGTGTGTACTCGACGGTGCGCCAGCCTGTACGAGCCCGCCACATGTACTGCCCGCCGCTGATCAGGGCGAGCACGACCGAGGTCCACAGCAGCCCATTCCACAGCCAGCTGGCGTCGAGCGCGGTGAGCGGGGCGATCGCGAAGCCGACCGCCAACTGCTGGGTGACGGTCTTCCACTTGGCGATCTTGCTGGCCGGCATGCTGATGCCCTTCGCACCGACGAAGGTGCGGTAGAGGCTGATGCCGATCTCGCGAACGGCGATGATCACCACCGGTACCACCCAGAACACGTCGCGGCTGACGAGGGTGAACATCGCGCCGAGCACCAGCACCTTGTCGGCCAACGGATCGAGGAAGGTACCGAAGTTGGTGACGCCGTGGCGTCGGGCCAGGTAGCCGTCGATGCCGTCGCTCGAGCACAGCAGGAACCAGAGCAGGAACGCGACCCACGAACCGCCGGGCTCCTCGGGGATGAGGAGGAACATCAGCGGCGCGATCAGCACGCGAGCGACGGTGACCAGGTTGGCCCAGGTGGCGATCTTGCTCGGGTCGACGGGCACGGGTCAGCCCCCCGTGAGCGCGTCGACCGGTTCGGCGATCAGGTCGGGCCCCATCGCGTCGACAATACGCACATCGACGAAGGTTCCCGCGACGAGATGGTGCGGCACCTCGATGATGCCGTCGATCTCGGGCGCCTCGCGATGGCTGCGCGCCGTGCCCTGCTCGTCGACCAACACGGTGGTGGTCGTGCCGATCAGGTGGTCACGGCGGCGGGCGGTGATGTCGTCCTGCATCTCGCGTAGCTCGGCCAGGCGATCGTTCATCAGACCCCGCTCCACCGCGCCATCGAGGGTGTACGCGTGGGTGCCCTCCTCGGGTGAGTAGGCGAAGAACCCGCACCAGTCGAGCTCGGCCTCTTCGATGAAGCGGAGCATCTGGTCGTGGTCTTCCTCGGTCTCGCCTGGGTAGCCGACGATGAAATTGCTCCGGAACGCTGCGGCTGGCTCGCGGTCACGGATGTCGGCGATGCGCCGCAGGAACCGGTCGCCGTCACCCCAGCGACGCATGCGGCGCAGCAGCGGCTTGCTGACATGCTGCAGCGACAGGTCGAAGTAGGGCACGCCCGTGTCGCAGATCGCGTCGATCAGGTCGTCGGTGAGATCGCTCGGGTACAGGTACAGCAGCCGGGTCCAGCGGGCGCGGGCGCTGACAGCCCGCACCAGCGGCACGATGCTGCCGGCACCCAGCTCGTCGGGCCGGTCCTTGCCGTAGCTGGCCAGGTCTTGTGCAACCAGAACGATCTCGTGCGCCTCGAGCTCGTCGACCTCGCGCAGGATCTGGTCGATGTCGCGGCTGCGCTGCGGGCCGCGGAACGACGGGATCGCGCAGAAGCCACACGACCGGTCGCACCCCTCGGCGATCTTGACGTACGCCCATGGGCTGTTGCTCTTCGGCCGCGGCAGGTTGAGCAGGTCGAAGCTCGGGATCGGTGCAGTGCTCACCGGGATGAGCCGCTTGCCGCCCGCCGCTGCTGGTGTTGCCGGATCTGCCGGCGCGGCCAGGACGTTGACGGACACACCGAACCCCGCCACCCGGTCGACCTCCGGCAGCGCCTCGGCCAGCTCGTCGCCGTAGCGCTCGGCCATGCAACCCGTCACCACCAGGCGCGCACCGTCCTTGCGCTGGTCCTCGAGGGCGAGGATCGTGTCGATCGACTCCTTGCGCGCCTCGTCGATGAAGGCACAGGTGTTCACCACCACCAGATCGGCCAGCGCCGCGTTGTCGGTGGCGGTCATCCCATCGGCCAGCAGGGTGCCGATGAGCTTGTCGCTGTCGACCTGGTTCTTGGGACAGCCCAAGGTCTCGACGTAGAAGCGCTGGCCCATGACCCGTGAGGCTACCGGTCCCCCGTTCGGCCAGGCAGGAGCTCGGTCGCTGCGCGACAGATCGAGGTTCCCTGGCGCACCAGCGACCGACGGTTCAGAGGTGGTTGAGGCGCAGGCCGTTGTTGGGCCACCGGGCGAGGAGCAGCTTGCCGGTGCCGCTCACGGTGATGTAGGCATCGCGGTACTCGCCGCTGCCGTCGCTGTCGCCGAAGCAGATGTTGGTGGTCAACAGGTCGCCCGTGGGGATGTGACTCGTCTCCCCCGACGGGCTGATCACGGTGATGCCGCCGTTGATCAACGTGGCCACACACACGTTGCCGTCGCCATCCACGGCGAGCGAGTCGAACAGCTGGTAGCCGGGCAGCCCGGCGAGCAGGCCCGGATCGAGCGGTGCAGCGGGGGCGAGCACACCGGGCGAGACGATCGCTCGCTGGAACACCCGACCGCTGTGCGTCTCGGCCCAGTACAGCGTGTTGCCGTCGGGCGACAGGCCGATGCCGTTCGGACCCTCAACCGGATGCACCTGCTCGTTGATGTGCGAGCCGTCGGCCTTCGCGTAGTAGATGCTCGTGAGGTCGCTGGTTCGGTTGGCACCGTCGCGGATGCCGTGGTCGGTGAACCAGAAGCCACCGTGAGCGTCGAACACGAGGTCGTTCGGCGCGCGCAGCGCACGTCCGTCGCACTCGGTGTACAGATCGGTCAGCTCGCCGGTGGCCAGGTCGAGGCGTTGGATGCGCCCGCCGATGTAGCGACTGGGGTCGAACGGGCCGGGCAGCAGCAGATCGCCCAGATCGACCGCCGTGAAGCAGCCACCGTTGTTGCAGATGTACAGCGCACCGTCGGGGCCGATCGCTGCACCGTTCGGGCCACCGGGAATCTCGGCGACCGTCTCCTTCGTGCCGTCGGGATGCACACGTGTGATGCGTGGTCCGAACATCTCGACCAGCACCACCGTGCCGTCGGCCATCGCAATCGGGCCTTCCGGGAATCTCAGTCCCGTCGTGATCTCCGTGAACTCCATGACGCTCATGTGACGCACCCCCATGCGATCGACGGCCTCGTCGCCGTGGGGGCATCATGGCACCATCGGTCGAGCACCGATGAGTCGGGTGCGACTCGTCCGTCATCCACCGCAACACCCTGCACAGGAGGTCCCATCACTGACCTTGCGCGAGCCGAACCCGCTCACGGGACTCGGTCAGGGGTGGAGGGTGAGGGTAGCGATCTGGAGGCCGCCGACTCGGCCGACGACCGTGGTGGCCTCGCGGTCGCGGCCGAACAGTCGCACCTTCGCTGCGGGCGAGGCGACGAGGTTCTTCATCCACTGCGAGTCGGGCCGCACCGTCGACACATAGACGGTGTCGCCGATCCGCGCCGACAGCAGCGGCACCCTGCGGGGCTGCCCGCTCACCCGCCCTGTGGTCTCCACCACCAGCGGGCCTATCCCGAGCCGCAACGGGTTGCCGACTCCGGCCTCGACGAGCGGGCGCACGACGGCGTTCAACGAGCGAAAGGCATGACGGAGCACAGCGGCAGGATCAGGAGCGGACACGCAGGGCTGCAACCACCCGGCCTCAACCGCCATTTCGTGACACGCGGCACCCGCGCCGTCCACGCCCGTCGGCCGGACAGGCAACATGTGCGCGCGACGCGCACGGAACTCGGTGTCAGTTGCCGGAGAGGAGTTCGTACTCCTCGACGGTCATCAGCACCGAACGGGCCTTCGAGCCCTCGCTCGGCCCGACGATGCCTCGCTGTTCGAGCAGGTCCATCAGCCGGCCCGCACGGGCAAAGCCCACCTTGAGCTTGCGCTGCAGCATCGAGGTGCTGCCGAGCTGGCTGCGCACGACCAGTTCGACCGCCTGGCGCATCAATGCCTCGTCCTCGTCCTCGTCGCCGCCGGACGACGAACTGCCGAACATGCCACCACCGGAGCCACCCTCGTGCTCGTCACCCTCGACGCCGCTGACGTAGGTGACCTCGGGTGCCTGGCGACGCCAGTGCGCCACCACCTTGCGCACCTCCTCCTCGCTCACGAACGAACCCTGGATGCGCTGGGCGACGTTGGAGCTGCCGGGCAGCAACAGCATGTCGCCCTTGCCGACCAGCTTCTCGGCACCGGGTTGGTCGAGGATGACGCGGCTGTCGGTGAGCGACGACACGGCGAAGGCCATGCGCGCCGGCACGTTGGCCTTGATCACGCCCGTGATCACGTTCACCGACGGGCGCTGCGTGGCCACGATGAGGTGGATGCCCACCGCACGAGCCTTCTGAGCGATACGGGTGATGCTCTCTTCGACGTCGCGGGCAGCAACCATCATCAGGTCGTTCAGCTCGTCGACCACCACCACGATGTACGGCATCCGCTCGTACTGCGGCGGTGCGTCGTCGTCGAGCAGGCCCGGCACGGCTTCGCCCTGCAGGTCGCCCCGGTCGTAGGCCGCGTTGAACCCGCCGATGTCGCGGAAGCCCACCTCGGACAGCACGTCGTAGCGACGGTCCATCTCCTTGCACGCCCACTGCAGCGCGTTGGCGGCCTTTTTCGGGTTGGTGACCGGCTGGGTGAGCAGATGCGGTAGCCGGTTGTACTGACCCATCTCGACCTGCTTGGGGTCGATGAGGATCAGCTTCACCTGTTCTGGCGTGGTGCGCATCAGCAGTGAGGTGATGATGCAGTTGATGCCGCTCGACTTGCCAGCGCCGGTGGTGCCGGCGATGAGCAGGTGAGGCGTGGTGGCGAGGTTGAGGAACACCGAACGGCCGGCGATGTCCTTGCCCACTGCCACGTCGAGCGGATGGGTGGCCACCTTGGCCTCTGGCGAGGTCATGATGTCGCCGAGTGCGACGAGCTGGCGGGTGTGGTTGGGCACCTCGACACCGATCGCCGAACGGCCGGGGATGGGGGCGAGGATGCGGACGTCGACCGCAGCCATCGCGTAGGCGATGTCGCGGTTGAGGCTGGTGATCCGGGCGACCTTCACTCCCGAGCCCAGTTCGAGCTCGTAGCGGGTGACGGTGGGGCCCACCGTCATACCCACCATCTTCGTCTCGACCCCGTGCGATGCCAGTGACTCGACCAGCGTGCGGCCTCGGGCTTCCACCTCGGCCTTGTTGATCGTCTGGTTCTCGCTGCGCATGAGGTAGCTCGTGGGCGGCAGTACCCATGCGCCCTTCTGGGCACCTGGGCCGAGTTCGAGCTCGGACTGCTCGACCTCGCCGGCATCGAACACGCCGGGATCGGCGAGCGGCTTCGCACGGGCCCGCTTGGCCTTCGAGGCCGGCTTGACGTCGCTCCAGTCGTCGTCGGCGTCGGCGTCGTACAGGCTCGGCCGGGCGTCGTCGTGGTGCTCGTCGTACGGGTCGTGGCCATCGTGGCCATCGTCGGCACCGCCGCGCTCGCTCTTCAGGGTGGCGATGTCGCCGATCTTCGAGCGCGCCGAGCGCGCCACCTTCCCGAGCGGCGTCGCCACAGCCGCCGCACCGCGCCCGGTCTGGGACATCAGCTGCCTGATCGTGGAGCCCGTGATGAGCAGCATGCCGAGGACGAACAGGGCGACGAACACCACGATCGCCCCGGCGTCGGCGATGAGGCTGCGCAGTGGTTCACCGACGATCGCGCCGAACCACCCGCCGGCGGTACCAAAGGCATCGAAGTCGGCCATGACCTTCTCGGGACCACGCACGACGTGCAACAGACCGAGCACCGACAGCGCCGACAGGAGCCACCCGAGCACGAGTCGCGGCCGGTTCTCGCTGCGCCCCTTGTGCACGAGCGCACCGCCCACGCCCAGCAGGGCCACCGGTACCACGTACCGGCCGAGACCGGTGAACCAGCCGATCAGGGTCTCGACGCCGCGGCCCAGCGGGCCGGCCACATCGAAGTAGACGGCCAACCCGACGAGGATGCCGGCGACGATGAGGCCGATCCCGACGAACTCGGGTTCACGACCGTCGATCGCGTCACGCAGGTCGTCGGAGGCCGCACGGCGGGTGCCGCCCGTGCGATCGTTCCTGCTGGGCTGATCAGCAGCCGCAGAGCGGGAGGAACGCGTACCGCTGGCAGCGCGCGGAGCCGAGCCCGTGGAACGGGAGGACTGTCGAGCATTCGATTGCTTGGAAGTGCGACCCTTGCCGGGGCCATAGTTGGCCATCGGGACCAACCTACCAATGGGGCGCGCGGCCCCTGGTGCACCCCCGACCGCCACCGACCTGCGCTGCCCTCCGACACCAGGGCGGCGATGACGCGATTGCATGATGCGAGGAGGGACGTCCGGCACTGGTAGACCGACGCCAGATCACGCACCATGGAGTGGTGGCCACATCCCATCTCACCGCAGTCGCGCCCACCGACTGGACGATGCTCCGGGCGATCGCCCGTCGCGTGCTGTCGATGAGCGGTCCGGAGCCATTCCGCCATCCGTCGTGCGACCAGTACTGGGAGGTCGAACGCTCGGCGATCCGCCTCTCCGGCTACCTTGCTAACGGCGAGATGACCATCGACATCGACGTGCCCGACGACCAGGATGTCGTCGTGCGCCTCTCGTTCGACGACGGCCTCGAGCCGATCGTCGTGCCGTGGCTCGAGCTCGAGCTGGCGCTCGAGCCAGCGCCCCGGATGCGCTGATCGTGTCGTCAGATCGTGTCGTCAGATCGTGTCGACGGCGAGTACCAGGCCTTTGCCGGTCACCTCGACCGACAGCTGGCCACCCTGCTCGTTCGACGTGAGCACGGTGTACTTCACCGCACCTTCCGGACCACCCTCGACGAAGAACACGTCGAGCACGCTCGCCGGCAGTTGGTCGGTGACGCACGACAGCACCAGCTGCGGATCGAGGTCGATCGCCGGCGCCACGAACGCATTGCCCGTGGCACCTTCGATCGCTGCCTCTGACGACAGCTCCCCACCGACATACGCGAACGGGGTGACGGTGGCCGCCGACGCGTCGGCCACGAACAGGTTCACGAGCAATGGCGTGGCGTTGATCTCGAAGTACAGCTGCGGCCCACCGAGCTCAGCCTCCACGGCCGCCACTGCATCGTCGATCTGATCGACGACGAGTGACGGTTCGGAGGGAGCACACGCCTGCGGTCCGAACGACAGGGTGGTGTCGGGACTGGCGTCGTCACCGCCGGCGCACCCGGCGAGCACCAGTGCGCCGACGGCGAGCCCTGACCACACCGCTCGCGCCACTCGCCGGCGCAGCGGCATCACGTCTCCATGACGACGGGCACGATCATCGGCCGACGCTTGGTGCGATCGCTGACGAACTTGCCGGCGGCGCGACGCACATCACGTTCGAGGCTCTCGACGTCGCGCACCCCGCTCGCGAGCGACTTCTCGACCGCTTCTGCCACCGTGTCGCACGCCTCGTCGAGCAGATCCTCTGCCTCGGGCGCGTACACCCACCCGCGAGTGATGATCTCGGGGCCGGTGAGCACCTTGCGCGTCTGCATGTCGACGGTGACCACGACCACCACGACACCCTCCTCGGCGAGCATCCGGCGGTCACGCAGTACGCCCTGGCCGACGTCGCCCACGATGCCGTCGACGTACAGGTAGCCGGCGGGGATGCGGCCGGCATGCGACAGGCCGTCGTCACTCAACTCGAGCACGTCACCGTCTTCGCACAACAGCACATGGTCGCGAGCGACGCCCATCAGCATGCCGAGCTTGGCGTTGGCGACCATGTGGCGGTACTCGCCGTGGATCGGCACGTACCACTCGGGGTTGGTGATCGACAGGTACATCTTCAGCTCGTCGGCCTGTGCGTGGCCCGTGGCGTGCACGTCGGCGACGCCACTGTGCACCACCTCGCATCCGGCGCGCAGCAGTCCGTCGATGACGCGGTTGACGTTGCCCTCGTTGCCAGGGATCGCATGGCTCGACAGGATCACCGTGTCGTGCTCGCCGACCTTCACCCACTTGCTCTCACCGCGAGCCAGCAGTGCGAGCGCGGACATCGGCTCGCCCTGCGATCCGGTCGAGACGATGCACACCTTGCCGGGCGGGTACTTGTCGATGTCGTCGATGTCGACCAGCGAGGCGTCCGGGATCTTGATGATCCCGAGGTCGCGACCCATCCGCACGTTCTTCTTCATGCTCAGCCCGAGCGTGGCCACCACCCGGCCAGTGGCGACGGCGGCGTCCATGATCTGTTGGATGCGGTGCAGGTGGCTGGCGAAGCTGGCGGTGATGATGCGCCGGTCGGGCTGTTCCATGAACAGCTGGCGCAGCACGCCACCCACGCTCGACTCGCTGGGCGCGTGGCCGTGCTCCTCGGCGTTGGTGGAGTCGGCGAGCAGCAGCCGGATGCCCTCGGTCGTTGCGAGCGCGCCGATGCGGCCGAGGTCGGTGCGACGGCCGTCGACCGGGGTGAGGTCGAGCTTGAAGTCTCCGGTGTGCAGGATCACGCCCTGGGGTGTGTGCAGCGCGATCGCATGTGCGTGCGGCACGGAGTGGGTGACGGGGATGAACTCCACGTCGAACGGACCGATCTTGCGTCGCTCACCGTCACTGACCGCGATCAACTCGGTCCGGCCGAGCAGGCCGGCCTCTTCGATGCGGTTGCGTGCGAGCCCGAGGGCGACCGCAGAACCCCAGATCGGAAAGCTCAGGTCGCGCAGCAGGTACTGCAGGGCACCGACGTGGTCTTCGTGACCGTGGGTGACCACGCACCCTTCGATGCGGGCTGCGTTGTCGCGCAGGTACGTGAAGTCGGGCAGGACCAGGTCGATGCCGTGCATGTCGGCATCGGGGAACATCAACCCGCAGTCGATGAGCAGGATGCGATCGTCGTGCTCGATCGCCATGCAGTTGCGGCCGATCTCACCGAGACCGCCCAGGAAGGCGATGCGGACTGGCTGGCTCACGAGACGGTGACCGCGTCAGCGGTCGGGGCGATGGGGGAAAGCATCCCGCCAGCGTTGCAGATTCGCCGCCACGAGAGGTGCTCGCTGCTCGACGAATTCCGGAGCGTCGCCCATCGGTAGGCGCGCCTGGCCAACGGCGATGCCCAGATGACGCATCATCGCCTTGGTCGGGATCGGGTTCGGGGCGTCGTCGCCGGTCTCGAACGCGAAGCTCTCGAGCAGCCGGCTGTTGACGAGTCGTGCCCCCACGAGGTCGCCCTTCTCCCACAGGTCGATCAGCTCCTGATGGTCCGAGCCGGTCCAGTGGGTGGCCACGCCGACCACGCCCACGGCACCGCACGCCAGCAACGGCAGGGTCATCGCATCGTCACCGCTGTAGACCTCGGCATCGAGGCCGGCGTCGGCGATGGCGTCGATCAGCACGGCAGTCTCGGCCGGGTTACCAGCGGCGTCCTTCAGCGCGACCACGTTCGACACCTCGCGGAACAGCGACAGCAGCGTCGCCGTGCTGATCTTGCGCCCCGTTCGCACGGGGATGTCGTACACCAACACCGGCAGAGCGGTCGCCGCGGCCATCGCCCTGACATGCGCCGAGATGCCGGCCTGCGACGGGCGGTTGTAGTACGGACAGACCGCCAGTACGCCGGCGGCACCGAGTGCCTGCACCTCACGTGTGAGATGCACCGAGTGAGCCGTGTCGTTGGTGCCGGTGCCGGCGATGACGGGGATGCTGACGGCCTCGATCACCGCAGCGAACAACGACAGCCGCTCGTCGTCGGTGAGCACCGATGCTTCGCCGGTGGTGCCGGCCACGACGATGCCGTCGTTGCCGTGGTCCTGCAGATAGCGAGCGAGGGTGCGGGCGACATCGAGGTCGAGCCGGCCATCGGCGTCGAACGGCGTCACCATCGCCGTCAGCACCCGGCCGAACCTGGCCATCAGAACGATCCCTCGGCCGAGCGGTCGATGCCCTGGGTGAGGATGAGGTCTTCGTGCAGTTCCATCCACACATCGTGGTAGCTGCCGCACATGACGCCGGTGAACATATTCGTTTCACCTGCCACCATTCGCTGGCACGTCGATGCCAGTCGGGGACCGTACGCGTGGAGCCGCTCGAGCTGTACCGCCATCGCCGCGACCACCGGGATGGCGTCGTCGTTCAGCGCGACCAGCCGCGCGACGACCGCCTGGTCGTAGGCGCTGTCGCTGTGGTCGTTGGGCGCGCCGCCCTTCAGTTGCCAGTCGCCGCAGAGCGCCTTGAACCGCTCGTTGATGCCGAGGAACACCTCGTAGGAGTCGTGGAGCCGTTCGGCGATGTGCAGGTGGCCGACGTCGGCGACGAGTGCCGTCTTGTGCTCCTCGCGTCCCACGGGTGTGAGCTGCCAGAGCTGGCGGGCCTCGCGGAACATCGCCCATTCGCGCGCCTGGAGGTCGGCGAGGTGCTCCTCGACGATCGAGCGCGGGAGATCGGCCACCTCGGCGATCACCTCGGCCTTCGCGAAGCCCTTGATGCGCAGCGCGTGGAAGGTGCGGAAGAAGGGATCGGAGTGCAGTGCCATACGCGACGAACTGTAGTGAGCCGGCGCTGGTCCGGTCACGTCCGGTTCATCCACTCCGGGACGGCCGCCGCCCGGCACCGTCCGACCAGCGCGCTGACGTCGATGACCGGCTACTCGCCCGCCGATCTGCCGGAGAGCAGTCGAGTCGTACGGTCGTCGATCGCGCTCATCAACCGGTCCTCGTCACGAGGAACCCAGATCCCCTCGGCCGAGCGAGGGAGCTGCTCACGAACGGACGCAAGCGTTCGCTCGATCACGTCTCGCGCATCGGGCTCGCGCACCTTCCATCGCCGCGCCTCTGCCACCAGGTCATCAGCGGTGACCTCGTGAATCGAGGTCACCCCGTTGATGCTCATCGCGAGCGCCGCACTGCGAGCCTGCTCGAGCACCGTGTTGGCCACGTCGTAGACGGGTGCGAGCTGCACGCTGCCGTCGGGCGGATGCAGGATCGAGACGTTCTTCGCATGCGCATCGGCGTTTCCGATCGCCACATGGAAGGTGACCTGCGCCAAGAGCCGACGCACGTCGGCCACGGTGGCGTACCTCGACAGCATCTGGGCGACGCGAACCAGCAACGACTCGTGTGGCTGTTCGTACTTCGCTCCTGGCGCCCGATCGAGCGCTTGGCACATGTCCTCCTGGTGCACCCGTTCGAGCGCCCCGGCAGCGTCGTATCGCCGGTCGTATCGCGAGGTGACGAAAGCAAGCCTGCCGCCCGGAAGGGTGAGGAGCTCGCTCTCGCACGGCGTCAGTCCACAGAGGCGAGCGAGTCGGGTGCACACCGCCTCGTTCGCCGACGATCCGAACGGCACATCGAGCGGTTCGGGCTTGAGGATGTGGGTGGACGGCGCACCGTCGACAGGAAGTTGCCAATCACCGTCTCGACCCGCGGCCAGCATCAACTTGCCCTGCACACCTGCGAGCGACGCCCGCATCCGGCCATCGTCGCCGAGCGGGCGACGCGCCAGGTCGAGCACCAGAGCGGCAATGCCTTCGAGGTCGACAGGCCGATACGACCCGATGACGGCGTCGTGCGGTTCATCGATGTCGTGAATCACCAAGGCGCCGGCCGAGTCCCGTCCGATCACCGCCAACAGGTCGAACAGCCGGGTGGTCGTGGCATACGTGGCGGCGAGTTCCGGTCGACCGATTTCTGGCAACAGGTTGTCGAACCATCGGCTCACGACCTCGTCAGGCGCGAACCGCCGATCGATCAGGGGTCGAGCGACGGAGACGATGCGTGACCCGAGGCCCCAGCGTTGCAGCGCGTCTGCATGCACCGTGGCAGCCACACGGTCGGCCCGCCCGCGCAGTTCGAGCACGGCCGTTCCATAGAGGTCTGCGACCAGGATGCGGTCGACCATCAGCGGGCGCAGCTCACTGACCGTTCAGGCGTTCGAGTCGCAGCTGCCACCCGAGCTCGCGAAGCACCGTGAAGACGAGTTCGAGCTGAGCGACCGCATGCCCGTTCTCGAGGCGTGAGACTGCCGGACGGTGGACACCGATGCGGTTGGCGAGTTCCGCCTGGTCGAAGTCCGCGTCTCGGCGGAGCTGGGCAATGGCAAGGCCGAGGGTCTGGGTGTCGCGGATCGGAGACCAACCGCTATACGTACCGATTTCCATACATCAAGAGGCTATGCCCTGTGCGTACGGAAATCAGGACAATTGTCCGCAACACGCCAGGCGTCTCGAAATCAGGACATCACTCGCCGGCGACGGGCGACAGTTCCTCGCCCTCGACCGGCACGTCGAGACCGAACGAGGCGTACTCCTCGCCGGTGTCGGCCCAGTCCTCGAACTGGATGACGCCCATCTCCTCGAAGCGATGGCGCAGCCACTTGTCGTTGCGATCGAGCAGGCCGAGCTTCTTGCAGTTCGGCACGATCTTCGAGAACAGCATCGACTGGAACACGACGCGCGTGGGGTCGGCGAGCACCATCGGGGCGATCTGGTTGACGTTGACGCCCATCCGCTCCCACACCTCCTGGCTCATGAACCGGTCGCGCATGCGGATGGCTGCCTCGAAGGCGAACTCCTGACGGTCCTTCATCTCGACGTCGGTCATGCCGTCGTAGACCTCTTTCAGGCTGAGCACGCCGAAGGCCACGTGGCGAGCCTCGTCGCTCATCACGTAGCGGAGGAGCTGCTTCAGCAGCGGCTCGCTGGTGGTCTGGTGGAGGAAGCCGAACGCAGCGAGCGCGAGCCCCTCGACCATCACCTGCATGCCGAGGTAGGTCATGTCCCACCGACTGTCGTGGATGATGTCGTCGAGCAACATCCGCAAGTGGGCGTTGACGTGATAGCCGCCGCCGAGCTTCTCCTCGAGGTACCGGGCGAACACCTCGACGTGGCGAGCCTCGTCGACCACCTGTGTGCTGGCGTAGAGCTTGGCGTCGTACCACGGCACCGTCTCGACGATCTTCGCGGTGCACAACAGTGCACCCTGCTCACCGTGGAGGAACTGGCTGAGCGTCCAGTTGCGACTCTCGATGCCGAACGCGAGCCACTCCTTCTGCCCCCACTTCTCGACGGCGGTGCCGTCGTACACGGTCGGGTCGAAGCCCGTGCCGAGCACGGCCTGATCGGCGGCAACCGTGCGCTCGACGTCGACCTCGGTGTGCCACGGCAGGTCGGTCGCACCGTTCCACTGGCCGGTTTTCGCCTTCTCGTAGAGCTTGCGCAAGGCGGGCCGGCTGAGTGAGTAGTCCCACGTGAAGATCGCGTCGGCATTGTCCTTCACCACGTGCTCGATCTCGTGTGGGTCGGTGCCGGGAATGGCGAGGATCGCGTCGATGTCGTTGATCTCGGCCCGACCGATGATGTCGGCGTTGGCGTTGAAGTCGATGCTCATGAGGTGGCTCCAGATGCAGAGGGAACGGTCGCCGCGGGGACGAACGTGGGCAGGATGTGGGTGGTGATGAAGGTGCGCGCCGAGGTTTCGTCACCCAGGTCGACGTGGTCGGACGGCGCCAGGAAGTAGGAGATGACGAGGCGGGCGAGCAGCTCGACGAGGCGCTGCGATCGGCTGCGGTCGAGGTACGGCTCGACCTTGCCGGCCAGGAACAGCGACGCCATCCGGATGATGCGCGGCAGCCCCTGCACGGTGAGGTTGCTCAGCGTGTCGCCGGGCTCGGAGGCGAGCATCACCGCGAGGTGCTGGTCGCTGCGCAGTTCGGTGGTCGCGTACACGACGGTGCGCACGAGCAACTCCTCGAGATCGTCGACGCCGGCGATGTGGTCGCTGAGGTGGGTGAAGAAGTCCTCGAGCTCGTGCACGCGGAGGGCGTCGAACAGCACGTCCTTGCCACCGGGGAACATCCGGTAGAGGGTGGCCCGGCTGACACCGGCCTCGGCTGCGATGTCGTCGATGGTGACCTTCGCGATCCCCCACCGTCCGCAACACGCCTTGGTGGCATCGAGCACTCGGAGCTCCGTCGGGGTCATGGATGAGACACTAAGACGATTTCCGTCTCAACGTCAAGGGTGTGTGGTCGAACAAACATGACCAGCCAGGTCGGGATTACCGGTCCCCTGCTAGGATCCCCGCCTCAGCGTGAACACCTGAAGAGGAGATCCCCATGACGCGAGTCCCCACGACGAGGTTCGTCCTCGCTGCAGTCATCGCCGGCACCATGGTGCTGGCAGCCTGCGGCGACGACACCGAGGAGAGCACGACCGAAGAGACCGAGGCCACCGAGCCTGCCGCCGAGACCCCGGCGGACACGACGGCAGCGGCTGCGGCCGACCCGGCTGCGTGCGCAGCCGGCAACACCATCACCGATGGTGTGCTCACCGTCGCCACCGGCGAGCCGGCGTTCCCGCCCTACGTGATCAACGACGCCACCCCCGAGGACGGCCAAGGCCTCGAGGCCGCCGTCGCGATGGCCGTGGCGAAGGAACTCGGCTTCGAAGGTGCCGCCGTCACCTGGGTGCGCACCCCGTTCGAGACCGTGATCGCCCCGGGTCCGAAGGACTTCGACTTCAACCTGCAGCAGTACACGATCACCGCCGAGCGCGCCGAGGTCGTCGACTTCAGCGATGGCTACTACAGCGCCGCCCAGGCCGTGTTCGGCCTCGCCGACTCATCCGCTGCCGCCGCCACGTCGGTGAGTGAACTGAAGGACCTCAACATCGGCGTCGCCGCCGGCACGACGAGCATCGCCTACGTCGAAGACGTCATCCAGCCGACGAACACCGTGCAGGTCTTCAACGACAATGCGGCGGCCAAGGTGGCGCTCGAGTCGAACCAGATCGACGCGATCGTCAGCGACCTCCCCACCGCGCTCTACGTCACGGCCGTCGAGATCGAAGGCACCAAGGTGTTCGGTCAGATCGAGGGCAGCGGCACCGACCAGTTCGGTCTGCTGCTCGCCAAGGACAGCCCGCTCACCGAGTGCGTCAACCTGGCGCTCGCCAACCTCGAGGCCAGCGGTGAACTCGCCGGCATCACCACCACGTGGATGTCGGAGTACACCGAGGCCCCGCTGATCAGCGCAAGCTGAACACATGAACCGAGTGTCCGAAGGGGCCGACGCCGACGCGTCGGTCCCTTCGCGCTCGGACTCGCACCCCGACCAGCTGCGGCCGACCCAGGGGCAGAGGCCGGGGCGGAGCCGCCGCGCCGCATACGACCTGCGCCAGCGACGACGCAGCACCCTCGTTGCCGCGGTCAGCACGGTGCTGGTGGTGTCGGCGATCGCGATGATCGTGCCGCTCACCCCCGGCTGGGACCGGGTACGGGCGTCGTTCTTCGACTGGGACACCTTCGTCGACTCGCTGCCCCAGCTGTGGGATCCGTTCCTCCTCAACCTGCGCATCTTCGCCATCTGTGCGCCGTGCATCATCGTGGTCGGCATGCTCGTGGCGGTCGCCCGCAACGTCAGGTCACCAGCGTTGTTCCCCCTCCGGCTGTTCGCGACGATCTACACCGACGTCGTGCGCGGGGTGCCCGTCATCTTGTGGATCCTGCTCATCGGGTTCGGCGTGCCTGGCCTGTTCGACGAGCGCGCCTGGTACACGAAGTCGGTCGTGTGGGGCGGGTTCGCCCTCGTGATGTGTTACTCCGCCTATGTCGCCGAGGTGTTCCGAGCGGGCATCGAAGGCATCCACGAGAGCCAACGCGCCGCCTCTCGCTCGCTGGGGCTCAGCTCGTCACAGACGATGCGCACGGTGGTGCTGCCCCAGGCCGTGCGCCGCGTGGTGCCACCGCTGATGAACGACATGGTGAGCCTGCAGAAAGACGTTGCACTCGTGAGCGTGCTCGGCACCGTCGAGGCGCTAAGGCGAGCACAGATCCTGGTGTCGCAGAGCTTCAACTTCACTCCCTATGTCGCCGCCGCCGTGCTGTTCCTGTGCGTGAGCATCCCGCTCACCCGCCTCACCGACCACCTCATGGCACGCCAGCGACGCCGCACCAGCGGGACGGCAGTCGCGTGACGCTGCCCATGCCGGTGAAGCTGCGCGTCGAGCACGTCCGCAAGTCGTTCGGCTCGAAGGTCGTCCTCGACGACGTCACCCTCGACGTCGGCGCGCACCAGGTGGTGTGTCTCATCGGAGCATCCGGCTCGGGCAAGAGCACCCTGCTGCGATGCATCAACCTCCTCGAGCCGATCGACGACGGCAGCATCTGGCTCGACGGTGTCGACATCGCCGAACCCGGCCACGACGCCGACCCTGTCCGCCGCCGCGTGGGCATGGTGTTCCAGAGCTACAACCTGTTCCCGCACATGTCGGTCCTGCGCAACATCACCCTCGCTCCCACCAAGGTGCTGAAGCGGCCGACTGCCGAGGCCGAGCGGTCGGCGATCGAGCTGCTCGAGCGGTTCGGTCTCGACGACAAGGCATCGGCGTACCCCGATCAGCTGTCGGGCGGCCAGCAGCAGCGCGTCGCGATCGTGCGCGCCCTGGCGATGCAGCCAGAGATCATGCTGCTCGACGAGGTCACCGCGGCGCTCGACCCGGTGCTCGTGGGCGAGGTGCTGAACGTCATCCGCGACATGCGCAAGCTGGGGATGACCATGGTGCTCGCCACCCACGAGATGGGCTTCGCAAGGGAGATCGCCGACCGGGTCTGCTTCCTCCACCAGGGGCGTGTCGTCGAGCAAGGGGTGCCAGAGCAGATGTTCAGCGAACCCGAGCGCCCCGAGACCCGCGACTTCCTCGCCCGCGTCATCGCCTCCGGTCGTCTCTGACATTCACCGGTCACCGGTCAGCGGCCGCCGACGTGGAGGCCGTGGAGAGCAGCAGGCGACACACCCACCGCTTGCAGCGCATCGATCAGGGCGTCGACGTCGGTGCGCCAGTTGCTCCCCTGCGGTACACGCGCCTTCGGCGACGTCGGGACGGCGACGCTGAAGCACGCGACGACCCCGTCGTTGGTTGCCAGGCGGAGGTACGCCCACCTGCTCCCGGGCTGCCAATCGACCCGCACCACCCGCTCGGGTGCGATCGTCGAGCGCCGCCACCAGCCCTGCACGATCAGCGGACCCTTCGGGCGCACGATCAGCAACGCCCGTCGCTGGTAGCGCAGCAGCATCACGAGCGGCACGACGATCAGGATCGCCGCGGCGGCCAGGCGACTGAACGACAAGGTCGCCGCCGCCACGAGCCCCACCAGGGCTACTGCGGACTTCAGGGGTCGGCCGTCGCCACCGAACCGCACCAGCAGTACCGAGGCGCGCGATCGAGTGGGGGCGGCGTCGTTCATCGCACCATGGTGCCGACGCGAGGTGTGCTCGGTCCAATCAGCCGGCGCAGCGCGCGATCGCACGAGGGGGAACCACGGGCACCGGGTGCGAGGTCGGGCACGCCCCCCTGGTGGCTGGAGGTGACGTGACCCCGACATCATCGCCTGCCTTGACATGAGCCCCGCCCTGACATCACGGGCGGGGATAGCCTCCCTCTGATGTCGGCCACCCCCGTCCCCCCCGCAGGCGCGTACCCGCCTGGATCGGTGGTGCCTGCGCCCGACCTGCAGGTCTCGCCCGGCAAGCGGCGATTCGTCCTCGTGCTCTCCATGAGCCTGTTCGTGATCGGCACGATCGGTTCGAACGTGGGGCCCGCCTGGGTCGACGAGCGACCCGCGATCGTGCTCGCGATGTCGTCGCGCAACCGGAACCTGCTCGGGTCGGTGCCGTTCATCGACGTCCTCCCCTACTCCATCATCGGTTTCGCCCGCGTGCTGCTTGCGGGTGGGGCGTTGTACTTCCTCGGCAAGTGGTACGGCCAGAAGGCCATCCAGTGGGCCGAGGGCCAGATGGGCGAGCTGCCCGCGATCTACGGCTGGTTCCAGCGGGCGATCGACCGTGCCGGCTGGCTGATGGTCATCCTCATGCCGGGCAGCAACCTGGTCTGCCTCATGGCCGGCTATCGGCGGATGGCGTCGAAGCTGTTCTTCGTGTGCATCGCGATCGGCATCGCGCTGAAGCTGATGGTGCTGTGGTGGGGTGGGAAGCAGTTCGAGGACGAGATCGTGTGGTTCCTCGATGCGATCAACGACTACCAGTGGTGGATTGTGATCGGCCTGTTCGGCATCACGTTCCTGCAGTCGGCGAACAAGGTCCGCAAGGGTCTGCCCGAGATGATCGACGAGATCGAGACACCCGATGGCGTGATCGAGCCGCACCAGCCGCATCACCCGCAGCAGCCGGACCGCTCCCACGAGGGTTGACCCGGCCCAGTCACGCAGCGCCCACGGCGAGCTGTCAGACTCCACGGCCATGGCACAGACAGCACTCGGCGGCAACCCCGTCTCCACCGTCGGCGATCTCCCCTCGATCGGCTCGACCCCCTCGTTCACGCTCACCAAGGGCGATCTCAGCGACGTCACCCCGGCAGACCTGGCCGGCAAGAAGGTCGTGCTGAACATCTTCCCCAGCATCGACACGCCCACGTGCGCGACGAGCGTGCGGACGTTCAACGAGCGCGCGTCGAGCCTCGACAACACCGTGGTGCTGTGCGTCTCGGCCGACCTGCCCTTCGCCCAGGGCCGCTTCTGTGGCTCGGAGGGACTCACCGACGTGCAGACGGCGTCGAGCTTCCGTAGCGACTTCGGCCAGACCTTCGGCCTCACCCTCGCCGACAGCGTGCTGTCGGGGCTGCTCGCTCGCGCGGTGGTGGTTCTCGACGAGAGCGGCACCGTCACCTACACCGAGCTGGTGCCCGAGATCGCCAACGAACCCGACTACGACGCCGCCATCGCCGCCCTCGGCTGACCGATCAAACGCCGAGGAACGAGTCGAGCCCCAGGGTGAGCCCCGGGTGCTCGGCGACGTGCTTGCACGCCAGCACCACCCCGGGCATGTAGCTCGAGCGGTCGTAGCTGTCCTGGCGGATGGTCAACGTCTGGCCGAGCGCACCGAGGATCACCTCCTGGTGGGCCACCATGCCCCGCATCCGCACCGAGTGCACGCGGATGCCCGCCGGACCAACGCCGCCGCGGGCTCCGGCAACCACCTCGTGCTGGGTCGGGTCGGCCGCCCAGTCGGGCGACGACGCCGCCATCCGCTGCGCCGTCGTCATCGCGGTGCCTGACGGAGCATCGATCTTCTGGTCGTGGTGGAGCTCGATGATCTCCGCGGTGTCGAACCACGGTGCCGCCATTTCGGCGAAGCGCATCATCAGGACAGCGCTGATCGCGAAGTTCGAGGCGATGAGGCAGTTGCTGGCGTTGAACGTTGCACGGAACGTGTCGATGTCGCCCTCGTCGAACCCGGTGGTACCCACCACTGCGTGCATGCCGCGCGCTGCCAGCCACGCCAGGGTGATCCGCGACGCTTCGGCCACGGTGAAGTCGACCACCACCTGGGCCCCGGCATCGGCCAGGGCGCTGAGGTCGCCGGCGATCGGGATGCCCTGCATGTCGTCGCCAGCCGATCCGAGGTCGACGGCCGCGACCAACTCGAGCGCAGGATCGGTCCCCACTGCCGCACACACGGTGCGCCCCATGCGCCCACCAGCGCCCACCACACCCACACGGATCGCGCTCGTCTCGCTCATGACCTCGACGGTAGCCCGCAGGCATGCGCTGCCGGTCGCACTGCGCTGCAACCGTCGAACCCGCCGCAGTCGGTCGACTACGGTCGCCATCGGGGATGACGTTCTGGGGGAACTCACATGGCTTACGAGGCGACCGATCAGGTCGAGATGCCGCCGGTCACCGATTGGGTGAACGACTGGGACTGGCTCGACGATCAGTGGGGATCGAACGCGATCGAGATCTGGAACTCGGTGCGCGAGCAGTGTCCAGTGGCCACCACCGAGCGCTACGGCCGGGCCTTCATGCCGGTCACGATGGAGGGCGTTGCGGCAGTCGCCAACGATACCGAGCACTTCTCGTCGATCTGGGTGAACGTCGGTCGGCCCGACGCACCACGTCGACCGGCGCCGCCGATCACCTCCGATCCGCCAGACCACCACGGCCATCGCCGCCTCCTGCTGCCGTCGTTCAGCCCCAAGAAGATCGCTCTGATGGAGGACGACCTGCGCCAGTACTGCTGTGGATTGATCGCTGAGCTCGCCGATCTCACCGATGCCGCATCTGCCGCAGATGCCGCCACCCAGTACGCCCAGCACATCCCGGTGCACGGCATCTGCCAGCTGACCGGCATCCCCGAGGGTGACGCCGACCTGTTCCGCGACTGGATCCACCGCAACTTCCAGTTGGCGCCTCGCGACAACGCCGTGCGCATGCAGGTGATGGTGGAGATGACGCAGTACATCGATGGCATCCTGCGCGATCGGCTGGTGAACCCGCAGGACGACATGCTCACCTTCATCGCCAACGCCGAGATCGACGGCGAGCCGGTCGACTGGGAGCTCAAGCTCGGCTACATCCGCCTGCTGATCATCGCCGGGATCGACACCACCTGGAGCGCCATCGGCTCCGGGCTGTGGCACTTCGCCCAGCACCACGACGAGGTGGCACGGCTGGTCGCCGTGTCCGACGACGACATGCTGTGGCAGACCGCCTCCGAGGAGGTGCTGCGCTACTACGCACCGGTCACGATGGCCCGTAAGGTCATCGGTGAGACCACGGTGGCCGGCTGCCCCGTGCACCCGGGCGACCAGATGCTGGTGACGTTCCCGGCCGCGAACCACGACCCCGAGGCGTTCGACGACCCGCACCTGTTCCAGATCGATCGGGCCAAGAACCGCCATGTCGCATTCGGACTCGGTGTGCATCGCTGTGTGGGGTCGAACCTCGCACGTCTCGAGCTCCTCGTCGGTCTCCAGGAGTGGCTGCGGGCGTTTCCCGACTACTCCCTCGATCCGAGCCGCGAGACGACGTGGGCCAACGGTCAGGTGCGCGGTCCACGCAGCATCCCGGTGCTGTTGCGCCGCTGACGTGTCGACCGAACCTCAGCAGTCCAGCACGTGCGGGCTCACCTCCCACCTCGCAGACCAGTCCCACACGGTGATGCCGTGAGGACGCGCTGGTGATCGACTCACCGCTCGTCTCCGACGTCCCACGACCCGTCGGTCGCGATGCCGTTCGTGGCGCGCTGGTGAAGGCCACCACCGAGCTGATCGTCGAGCGTGGCCTGTCGATCTCCGTGCGCGAGATCGCTGCCCGCGCAGGCGTGAACCATGGTCTCGTACACACGTACTTCGGGAGCAAGGACGCGCTGTTCGCCGCCGCGATCGCCGACATCAACGATCGAGCCTTGGCGGAACTGGCGTCCGACGGCTACCCGCCCATCGACCTCGCGTGGCGGCGCGGGGGCGAGATCGCCAAGGCGGTCGCACGAGTCATCCTCGAGAGCGACGGCGACATGTTCTCTCCGCACCCCGTCACCCGTGGTTGGCGGGACGCCCTCGTGCGCGATCGTCCCGACCTCGAACCGGATGAGGCCAGCGAGCGGGTGGCCCTCGCTGCCGCGGTCGGGCTCGGATGGGCGCTGTTCGCCGATCACATGTGCAGGGCGCTCGGGATGGACTCCTCCTCCCGGTCGAGGGTCGACGAGCGCATCGCTGCCCTCGTGCACGACATCGGCGGTGTGCCCGTGTCGTCCGACGTCGCCTCTCCCTCGTGACAGCAGGCCGCGACACGACCGACGGCGGCCGGAGGTGCAGAATGGGGTCATGAGCTTCCTCGACAAGGCCAAGGAGAAGGCGACCCAGTTGTCGCAGCAGGCGAAGGAGAAGATCGACGACCTGAAGGACACTCGAAAGGCCGACGATCTGCTCGACGACCTCGGCAGGATCACCTACCGACAGCGCACCGGCCGGGGCGAGGCCAACGACGAGGCGGGCATCGCCGCACTGGTCGCACAACTGCAGCTGTTGGAGGCCGACGGCACGCCGGTGCTCGAGCCCAAGCCGCTGCCCGAGCCCTCCGTGAGCAACTTGCCGCCACCGGGTTCGCCGATGCCGCCGCCCCCGATGCCCGGCTGATCCGCGTCGCCCGAACCACACACCCCGTCTTCGCTACGTGGGGCCGACGGTGACGACGATCGGTTCGGCGGCGAACACCCGGTCGATCACACGCCGCACAGCGGTCTGGTCGACCGCCATCCAACGCTGCACCTGCTCGTCGACGGGCAGGATCTCGCCACGGGTGCACAGCAGTCCGCCGTTGCGGGCCATGCGCGAGCCGGTGTCCTCGAGGCCGAGCTCGTACGAGCCGGTGAGGTAGCCGCGGGCGATGTCGAGCTCGTCGTCGGTGATGCCGTCGGCCACGAGTTCGTGCAGTGCGGCCATGATCAGGCTCACCACCTCGTCGGCATGACGCAGGTGGGTGCTCGTACTGATCGAGTACGAGCCCGTGTCGCTGAAGGATGCGGTGCCCGAGAACACCGAGTACACCAGGCCGCGCTGTTCGCGGATCTGTTCGAACAGGCGACTCGACAGGCCGCCACCCAGCACCTGGTTCACGACGTCGAGTGCTTCGCGATCGGGATCGGTGCGGTGGAGGCCGCGGCCGCCGATCACGAGATGCACCTGCTCGGTGTCGTCGACGACGGTGACGTGCTCGCCCGCCGCAGTCGGTGCCGTTCGAGTGATTCGCCCGTTCCCAGGTCGCACGGGCGCAAAGGCGTGCTCGATCATCGACAGCATCTCGTCATGGCTGCGCGGCCCGGCCACCGACACCACCATCGAGCCGGCGGTGTAGTGCTGTTCGAAGAACGAGCGCACCTCGGCGGCGGTGATCGCGGCCACGGTATCGGGGTCGCCAGCCGTGTCGCGCCCCAGCGGATGATCGAGGAAGAGCTGCTCGGCGAACCGCTGTTGGGCGACGTCGTCGGGACTGTCGTCGTCCATGGCGATCTCCTCGAGGATCACCTGGCGCTCGACGTCGACGTCGAGCTCGCGCAGCGACGGGTCGGTGAGCACATCACCGAGGAGGTCGATGCCGGTCGCCGCGTGCCGCTCGGGCAAGCGGCAGTAGTACGCCGTGTACTCCTTGGTGGTGAACGCATTGATGTCGCCGCCGTAGCGGTCGATGGTGCGCGAGATGTCGAGCGCGCTGCGACGCTCGGTTCCCTTGAACAGCAGGTGCTCGAGGAAGTGACTCACCCCGCTCGTTGCAGCAGGTTCGTCGCGAGCACCCACGGCCGCCCAGACACCGGTGGCCACCGACAGCGCGCCAGGCACGCGTTCGGTGGCCACCGTGAGGCCTGAGCTCAGTTGTGTGATCCGGAGATCGGTCACCGATGCAGCTGTTCAGCCGGAAGTCGGAGTGCCGGATCAGCGATGACGCCGGCCGCCGCGGTCACCGCCGCGGTCGCCGCCACGACCGCCACCGCCGCGGGGCGCACGGCCACGGTCGCCACCGGCACCGGCGTTGCCGCCGGCCTCGCCACCGGGGCCGAGGTCACCCAGCTCGCCGGCGAGCTCTGCGTCGAACGCATCGTCGAACGACACGACGTCACCGACCGGAGCCGCCGACGATCCGCCCGAGGACGAATCGCTCGACGAGGAACCGTTCGATGACGATCCGCGCGAGGACGAATCGCTCGACGAGGAACCGTTCGATGACGGGGCGCCATCACTCTCGCCCTCGGAGCCCGACCAGGCAGCGGTCGGGGTGAGGCTGACCTTGCCCTTCTCGTCGATCTCTTCGACCACGACCTCGATCTCCTGACCGAGCTGGAGCACGTCTTCGACCGAGTTGATCCGCTTACCGCGGCCCAGCTTGGAGATGTGCACCAGACCGTCACGACCGGGGAGGATGTTGACGAACGCACCGAACTTGGTGATGTTGACGACCTTGCCCGGGTACGTGGCGCCCACTTCCGCCATCGGCGGCGACACGATCGCGAGGATGCGTGCCTTGGCCTCTTCCATGCGGAAGGCCTCGACGGCACCGATGGTGACGATGCCGACCGAGCCGTCGTCGTCGACCGCGATGTCCGCGCCGGTCTCCTGCTGGATGGTGTTGATGACCTTGCCCTTCGGCCCGATCACCTCACCGATCTTGTCCATCGGGATGGTGATCGAGATGATCTTCGGTGCCGTGGCGGCCACTTCGTCGCGCGGGGCGGCGATGCAGGCGTTCATGTTCGCGAGGATCTCGGTACGGGCTTCCTTGGCCTGGTCGAGCGCGGCGGCCAGCACATCGGCGGGGATGCCGTCGATCTTGGTGTCGAGCTGAAGGGCCGTGATCACGTCGGCGGTGCCGGCGACCTTGAAGTCCATGTCGCCGAAGGCATCCTCGGTGCCGAGGATGTCGGTGAGGGTGATGTACTTGCCCTCGGCGTAGACGAGGCCCATCGCAATGCCGGCGACGGCGGCGCGGATCGGCACACCGGCATCCATCAGCGCGAGCGAACCCGAGCAGACCGAGGCCATCGAGGTCGAGCCGTTCGAGGCGAGCACCTCGGCCACGAGACGCAGCGTGTAGCTGAAGTCGTCCTGGCTGGGGAGCACGGGGATGAGCGCACGAGCGGCGAGCGCACCGTGGCCGATCTCACGACGCTTCGGCGAACCGACGCGGCCCGTCTCACCGTTGGCCCACGGGGCCATGTTGTAGTGGAACAGGAAGTACTTGTGGGTCTCGGGGCTGAGGGTGTCCATCAGCTGGTTCATGCGCGGCATGGCCATCGTGACGACGTTCATCACCTGGGTCTCGCCGCGCTGGAACAAGCCGGTGCCGTGCGCCGTCGGGAGCACAGTGACCTCACTGCTCAACGGGCGCAGGTCGCGAGGACCACGGCCGTCGATGCGGGCGCCCTCGTCGACGATGCGCTTGCGCACCGCCTTCTTGGTGAGGCTGCGCACGGCTTCTTTGATCTCGCGTTCGCGGCCGGCGAAGGCGCCACCCTCTCCGGCGAGCGTGGCGATGGCGTCGGCAGCGACCGCGTCGGTGGCGGCGTTGCGCTGGGCCTTGCCGGCGATCGCAGCGGCGAGGGCCAGCGGCGCGGTGGCCGCGGGGGCCACTGCGTCCATGACGTCCTGGCCGTAGTCGAGCTGCGGCGTGTAGGTCATCGGCACGATCGGGCCCTTGGTGGCGATCACCGAGGCGACGAGCTGACGCTGCAGGGCGATCGACTCCTTGATGTACTGCTTGCAGGCCTCGAGGCCACCGGCGAGGGCAGCTTCGTCGACCTTCGGTGCGCCGTTGGCGTAGTAGTCGAAGCTCTTGGCGGTACCGCCGGCCTCGACCATCATGATCGCGACGTCGCCGTTGTCGAGCTGACGGCCGGCCACGACGAGTTCGAACGTGCTGGCCTCGCCCTCTTCGTAGGTCGGGTGCGGGATCCACTCGCCGGTCTGGCTATGGGCGATGCGCACTGCGCCGATCGGGCCGTCGAACGGGATGCCCGAGATCATCAGCGCAGCCGAGGCGGCGTTGATGCTGAGCACGTCGTGCGGGTTCGCCATGTCGGCGCCGAGGATGGTGAGCACCACCTGGGTCTCGTTGCGGAAGCCCTCGGGGAAGGCCGGACGCAGCGGACGGTCGGTGAGGCGGCAGGTGAGGATCGCGTCCTCGGTGGGACGGCCCTCACGACGGAAGAACGAACCCGGGATCTTGCCGGCTGCATACGAACGCTCTTCGACGTCGATGGTGAGCGGGAAGAAGTCGGTACCCGGACGGACGTCCTTGGCAGCGTTCGCGGTGGCGAGCACGGTGGTGCGGCCCAGGGTGGCCACGACGGCCCCCTGGCTCTGCAGCGCGAGCTTGCCGGTCTCGAACGACAGGGTCTTGTCGGTGCCCGCAACGGGACCCGACACTCGAATGGCATCTGCCATGTCGAGCTCCTTTCGGTCGGGCGAGTTGTGTCCCTCGCCTCGACGGTTGGAGCGGAGGCCGGTTCCCAGTCGGCACGGTCGAAGCTGCTACCGGTGGTGGCGTCGGTGTGACGATCCTCCCACGGGAGCCTCGGCTGAGGCGACTGACAACCGATCCAGTGATCCGCTCGGTTGATGTATCGACCGGACGATATCAGCGCACTCGACGAAACGGGCGGATCCCCGGGCGCGCCGAGGGCCACCGCACCGCTGTTGAGCTGGTGAGATGGCGGGCTGACCCGGTCGAAAACGAGAACACGGGCCCCGTCGGAGGCCCGTGTTCGAGTTCGTGAGTGGCGAGCGACCCGCCGGTGCTCAGCGGCGGAGGCCGTTGGCGGCGACGATCGCGCGATAGCGCTCGATGTCGATGTTCTTCACGTAGTCGAGCATCCGGCGGCGACGGCCGACCATCATCAGCAGACCACGACGGCTGTGGTGGTCCTTCTTGTGCTTCTTCAGATGCTCGGTGAGCTCGTTGATGCGAGCGGTGAGCAGCGCGATCTGCACCTCGGGCGAACCCGTGTCGCTCTCGTGGAGCTTGTGCGCGCCGATGGTGGTGTTCTTGTCGACCATGTGTGTCATGCCTTCCAGAAGGAGGTCGCCGGCACCGGGTGGTGCTGCGGCATCACGCGAGAGGCCTGGTCTCACCAGCAGTGCGAGGTGAGCAGGTCCCTGACGGACGCAGCGATGCTATCGGTGCCGTGCCCGCCTTCCCAACGAACCCCTCGACCCGCACGTGGCCCAACGGACCAAGCGACCCACATGCGCTCCAACGAAGGCACCGGGCGAGGGCTGCGTACACTCGGCCCGATGTTCACCGGGATCGTCGAAGAGTTGGGCACGGTGCTCGACAGCCGCCCCCACGTCAGCGAGTGGGGCGAGGGGGTGCGGCTCACCATCGCGGCCTCGGTCGTGCTCGACGGTTCGGACCTGGGCGCCTCGATCGCGGTGAACGGCTGCTGCCTCACCCTCGTCGAACAGGGCGTCGTAGACGACGGCACCGCGTGGTGGAGCACCGACGTCAGCAACGAGACCCTCGGCCGCACCAACGTCGCTGCGCTGCAGCCGGGTGACCGGGTGAACCTCGAGCGGCCGATGGCGCTCGGCGACCGGCTCGGCGGGCACATCGTGCTCGGTCACGTCGACTGCACCGGCACCGTGGTCTCGGCCGCGCCCGACCTGGTGGTGCGCATCCCAGCCGAGCACATGCGCTACCTCGTCGAGAAGGGGTCGGTCACGGTCGACGGCATCAGCCTCACCGCGTTCGACCTCACCGACGACACGTTCCGCGTGGCCGTCATCCCACACACCGCCGACGTCACCACACTCGGGGTGAGGGGGCCGGGTACCGTGGTGAACATCGAGACCGATGTGCTGGCCAAGCACATCGAGCGGCTCGTGCTCCCCTACCGGGCCTGACAGCGGGGTCGAGATGAGTGTGGGTGTCGAGCTCCGCGGGTTGAGCAAGTCCTTCGGCGACCTCCCTGTCGTGGCGAGCTTCGATCTCGACATCGCACCCGGATCGTTCCTGTCGCTCGTGGGGCCGTCGGGGTGCGGCAAGAGCACCCTGCTACGCATCATCGCCGGGCTCGAGCAGCCCTCCACCGGCACGGTCACCATCGGCGGCGCGTCACCGGCCGAGCTGCGCCGTACGAAGCGGCTCGCCATGGTGCCGCAACAACCGGGCCTGCTGCCCTGGCGCACCGTTGCCGAGAACGCCCGTCTCCTGCTGCAGGTGAACCGTCGTCACCAACCGGCCGATCATCCCGATCCGGTCGACCTGCTGGCCGAGGTGGGCCTCACCGACTTCCTCGACGCATACCCGCACGAGCTGTCGGGTGGCATGATCCAGCGCGTGGCGCTCGTGCGCGGGTTCGCTCTCGGTGCACCGCTGGTGATGATGGACGAGCCCTTCGCCGCGCTCGACGAGATCACGCGCAGTGAGATGCGCGACCTACTGGCTCGACTCCTCGAACGGCACCCGGCCACCGTGGTGTTCGTCACCCACTCGATCAGCGAGGCCGCGTACCTGAGCGACCGGGTGCTCGTGTTCTCGCCTCGCCCGGCCACGGTGGCTGCCGACGTATCGGTCGAGCTTGCTCGACCAAGGCCGGCAGACGTCGAGGACACGCCGGCGTTCCTCGGGGTGTGCACCGACCTCCGCCACCGGCTGCACGGAGCGATGCGGTGAGCGATCGCGCCCCGAGCACGTCACACCGGTTGCGCGTGGTGGCCCCGGTGGTCGGCATCATCGTGTTCCTCTCGGTGTGGGAGGCGTTCGTGCAGTGGCGCGACGTGCGGCCGTTCGTCCTCGCCGCGCCGAGCGACATCCTGCGGTACTTCGGCCGTGCACCCGGCGACTTCGTCGCTGCCTCGCTCATCACCACCAGGCACGCGCTGGTGGGTTTCCTCGTCGCGCTGGTGGTCGCGCTCGTGGTCGGTTCCGCGTTGGTCGCTTCACCGTTCGCCGAGCGAGCCACGCAGCCGGTGCTCGTGCTCGTGCAAGTGGCCCCGTTCGTGGCCTACATCTCGTCGATCGTGGTGTGGCTCGGTGCCGGCGACCCGCCTGCGTACTTCACCACTGCGTTGGTGTGCCTGCCTGCGTTCGTGTTCGCCGCCGTCAGCGGCATGCGCAGCGCCGACCCCGCGAGCCGCGAGCTGTTCGCCTCGGTCGACGCCTCTCGATGGGAGGTGATGTGGCGGCTGCGACTGCCCTCGTCGATGCCGTCGCTGTTCACCACCGCCCGCTACTCGATCGGCCTCGCATTGATCGTCGCCTACCTCGTCGAGGGCAGTAACTTCGCCGACGAGGGCCTGGGGGCCATCGGCAAGCGGGCTGCGGCCAACAACATCGGCGATGCGCTGTGGGCGACGGTGTTCTGCATGGTGGTGCTCGGCACGCTCGGCCTCGGCCTGATCGCGCTGCTCGAGCGATGGCTGCTCCACTGGCACGCCTCGCAGCGCACGATCTCGTGAGGTCGGTCAGGTGAGGTCGGTCAAGTGAGGTCGGTCAGGTGAGGTCG
>Ga0105047_10002460_pt1 | contig 33012 bp, 33 predicted proteins | sample MAT04_FD_78384 | JGI IMG/M metagenome (GOLD analysis project Ga0105047, IMG submission 78384) | Freshwater microbial communities from Lake Fryxell liftoff mats and glacier meltwater in Antarctica - MAT-04 (megahit assembly) | ecosystem: Environmental > Aquatic > Freshwater > Ice > Liftoff... | reverse complement strand
GCCGCCAGCCGCGCGCGCGCCTGGGGCTTGGGTTTGAATTGGTATCTGACATCCAATCTCAAGCTGGTCTTCAACCACACGCATGCAAGATTCGATGGCGGTGCAAGAGCGAGCAAGGATCGTCCCGACGAGAAAGGAGTCTTCTCACGCATTCAAGTGGCGTTTTAAACATGTTTAAATAAATCGGCCGGAAGAAGGCAAATCGACTTTAACGAGCAGTTTGAAAAACCTTAAGCGAGCGGGTCGAGGGACGCGCAAAGTAACCGCAGCGGACGTCGGCCTCGCCGCCCACGTGCCAAAACGGATCGGGACCGTTCGAGTAGGCCGAAAGGCGAGCAAGGGGCCCTGTAAACGGGGCGACACCACCCGTCGGCTGCGATCGCGCCTCAGCGCAGGCTGACAACCAGCGCCGCGTGGTATTGGCGCCAGGAGATTGGGATCACAAAGGAGCGGTCGGAGAAGCTGTAGCGGCCGAAATCGGGGGGGCCGGCGTAGACGCTGGGGACCGAAATCATGAACTCTTGGCCGAAGGCGCGGCGCGCGTTGGCGGAGATCGTGTTGGCCACCTCGCCGACCACGTCGCTCATGAAATGCTGGGTAACCTCGGTTTCGCCGTGGGTTACCAGAATATGGCGCAGCATGATTGAGGGCGCGGTGAAATACACCGACCCATTGCGGGCGCCCGAGATCTGAATGATCCCGGTAAAATCCGACACCACCCGTTCCGCGCCTTCAACCAAATACGGCGCGCCGACTTCGGCGGTTTTGTCAAAGCTGGTTTGAAAATAGTTGACGGTGCCGTCGATCAGCACCTGGATATCTTTTTCATCCACGGGCAAACCCCTTGAGCAGCAGTTTGAGTGCGTCGTTCAATTGATCGTCGGTAAAGGGCTTAAGTAAAAAACCGTTGGCGCCGGCCATCATGGCGTTGATCGCGGTGGGTTTATCGGCGACCGCGGATACCACCAAGATCATCACCTTCGGATTGAGCCGAACCAGTTCCTTGGTGCACTGTACGCCGTCTAGGTTAGGCATGGTGATGTCCATCGTGACCAGTTCGGGGTTTTCACGTTTGAAAACCTCAATGGCCTCCAGACCGTCTCCGGCCGTCAGCACTTGGCTTAGCTTATGGAGCTTAAGCGAGCGCACAATCCGGTTGCGAATGAAGTGCGAGTCGTCAACAACCAGCATCTTCATGAGGCAGGGAGGGCGAAGCGGAACAGGGTGTACTCGTGGACGCCGGTGGCCAATGACACGCGCCCGTTGAGGCGCTTTAAGTGCTCGCGCACGATGTCAAGGCCCACGCCGCGCCCGGCCAGATCGCTTACCTCATCGGTGGTTGAAAAGCCCGGCTCAAACAAATATCCGATCAGCTTCTTGGCCTCCAGCTTTTCGGCGTCAGCGATGCTGACTTTGCCCATTTTGACTGCGCGCGCGCGGACTCGGGCGAAGTCGATGCCTTGCCCATCGTCGCGAAAACTCAACTCCACGGTCTTGTCTGCATTGAGTTTGACTTCGGCTTTGAGCTGTCCCACTTCGGGTTTTTTGAGCCTGTTTCGCTCGCTCGGCAGCTCAATGCCGTGGGCGATTGCGTTGCGGATCATTTGCAGCAAAATGTCTTGCACAGCGCCGCGCAAATGCGTGGGGATCTCGCTGTCCGTCAGGCCAGTGCGGCTGTACTTGGCGTGTTTTCCTGCTTTGCTCGCGATCTTGTCGGCGATGTCTTCAAGCTGCGTGGGTGCGGCAACCACATGGGCTGGCGCTGCGGCGCTGGGCAGGCTGACCAAACGATTGACCAAGGCACGCACCGTGTGGAACTGCGCAAACAGCTCCTCCAGCCGCACGGTGACCGGCAGAAAGTCGTTGCCAGTCAGATCGCTCTTGGTGCGAAGCTCCGCCAACTCACGTTCGATTGCGCTCGCGCGCTGCGCCATGAAGGTTAAGTTCAGCGCGGCGGCCTCACCTTTGAGGATATGCATCGGCCTGAATACGTGGTTAATCAGGTCCGAGAACTCGGTCTGGGTGCGGCCGGAACGTTTAAGCGCGTCATTGGTTTGGGTAATCAGCGCCTCCCATTTGCCGAGGCGTTCTTTCAGGACTTTGGCATCGACCTTCATCAGGCTCTGGATCATCTCGAGCGTGCGTTCGGTTTGCTGGTCGGCTTCGGCTTTGATCCGTTCGAGCTCTTGACCAAGCAGCACCCGGTCGGTGTTGTCGGTCACGCTGACCAGCAAATGCTTGAGCACCGTGCCATCAAGCACGCGGCGAAACGCAAACCCCAGATAGCGCTTCTCCATGCGCCCGGCTTCACCGCGAATCTGTACTTCAACCTTGTCGAGTGGGTTGAGGTAAACCACCAGCGACTCAACCACTCGATCGGAAAACAGCAAACCCATGTAGTTGCGCGCGGTCTCGACGCTGCCTTCGGGAATCATGGATTTCAGCAGCTCGAAAAAATCTTGGCCGTTGAGGTCGGAGCGGCCAAGAATCTGTTCGAGCTGGGCTGAATGCTGCTCGCCCAGTTTGAATTTGCGATCCAGCAAGAAAAGCCCGCTGGGCACGGTTTGCAGGATTTCGTCGGTTTCCTTTTTGGCTTCGCGGACGGCCTTGAGCTGACGCGAAAACAGCCAGATCAGAAAGAAGAAAAACCCAATCCCAAGCACCGCGCCGATTGCTTGCACGGTGCGCAGGCGGCCAGCCACGGCGAAAGAATCAACCGAGATTTCGCCGATCAGCTTTGATTCAAGGCCGAACAGCGCGCGCTCATTGCTGCGCATCAGCGCAATGGCGCGGTCGACGGCCTCTGGCGCTGCGTTGTCGGTGGCCAGCAATGCGGCAAGCGACGTCTGAATCGGTCCCCAGACTTGCTCCAGCGCCAAGGCTGTTTTTTGCGCAGGCGCGGGCAGGTCGCTCGGCTTAATATCAAACACGGTGCCCGGCTGAAGTTCGGCCGTGCCACCGCGTACGAAGGCCTCGAGAATGCGGTTAAAGCCGTCAAAGTCGCGGCGCAACTCGGTCAAGGCCTCGGGGTTGCCGGGATTCTCTTTGAGCTCCAGCAGCCAACGCGGTATCCGGGTCGCCATCAGGCGCTGGCGGCCGGCGATCTGGACCGTGGTGCCATTGACATCAATGCCCCGCCCGATGGTGTAGTTCGCGAAAAACAGCCCGCTTGAGAACGCCACAAACAGCGCAATCAACCAAAACTCAGGACCCAACCATTTTTGGCCTTTCAACATGGACAATTCTCGACGCGTCAGCAAGGGGGAGCAGGGCTGTTAAATTGGTGTCAGCACTAGGTTTAACTTAACAGAATTTGATTGAAACGCCTTTTTTTGGCCCCATATGGCGTCCAACCCACTCGCACAGGCACTGGCTATGGAATCTTTTCACGGCACCACCATCGTTTCTATCCGACGCGGCGAGCACGTCGTCATCGGCGGCGACGGCCAGGTCACGCTGGGCAATACCGTTATGAAATCGAACGCACGCAAGGTGCGGCGCCTGGGCAAGGGCGATGTTATCGCGGGTTTCGCCGGCGCGACTGCCGACGCTTTTACCCTGTTTGAGCTCTTCGAGGCCAAGCTCGAAAAACACTCAGGCAATTTGGTGCGGGCGGCGGTTGAGCTCGCCAAAGATTGGCGCACCGATCGACGCTACGGTCGCCTCGAAGCCTTGCTCGCAGTCGCTGACAAGGAAACCTCGCTGATCGTCACGGGCAACGGCGATGTACTCGAACCTGAAAACGGCCTGATCGCGATTGGCTCCGGCGGCCCGTTCGCCCAAGCTGCGGCCAAAGCGCTGCTGGAAAACACCGATCTGGACGCGCGCACGATCGTTGAACGTGCGCTAAAAATCGCAGGCGACATCTGCATCTACACCAACCACCAGCACACGATCGAGGAGATCTTGCCGGCGGCGGGTTAGGTCAAGCAGGGAGTCAGCGCAGCGCCGGCAAGATGCTAAGCGGCCTGCTGCAGCAGCTGCAGTGGAAACGACTGCGCCAGGCGCGCGTTTTCCAGGGTTTCAAAGGCGAAAGCAAGGCAAGAGCCGCAGCCTGAGCCAACGCCAGTGGCCATGGTCAATTGCGCAACGGTGCTAACGCCGGAGGCGGCGGCACGACGGACATCAGATTCAGTGACAGCGTGACAAACACAAATGTACATGGCGGCTAATTGAGAATGATTCGCAAGTGCGTTGATCTTTACGCAAATGCGAATCATTGTCAATCAGCACTTTCGTCAGCGCGCGGAAATGTCCACAAACGCGCGTTCGTCTGGCCCCGTGTAGTTGGCCGATGGACGGATGATCTTGCCGTCTTGACGCTGTTCGATCACGTGGGCCGCCCAGCCCGAGGTGCGCGCCAGTACAAACAGCGGCGTGAACATGGCGGTCGGAATGCCCATCATGTGGTAAGTCGAGGCTGAGTACCAATCGAGGTTAGGGAACATCCGCTTGCTGTCCCACAACAGCGTTTCAATGCGCTCTGAGACGTCAAACAGCACCTGATTGCCGCCTTCAACGCAAAGCGCGCGCGAGATTTCCTTGATCACTTGGTTGCGCGGGTCGCCCGTTGTGTAGACGGGATGGCCGAAGCCGATGATGATTTCCTTGCGCTCGACGCGGGCGCGGATATCGGCTTCGGCGGCGTCAGCTGAGTCATAGCGGCTGATGATTTCCATCGCCACCTCATTCGCTCCACCGTGCTTCGGCCCGCGCAGTGCGCCGATGGCACCCGTGATGGCAGAGAACATGTCGGAGCCGGTGCCCGCAATCACCCGAGCGGCGAAGGTGCTCGCGTTGAACTCGTGCTCGGCGTACAGAATCATTGAGCGATCGAGCGCACGCGCATGCAGTTCACTCGGGCGTTTGCCGTGCAGCAGATGCAGAAAGTGCGCGGCGATCGAGGCGTCGTCGGTTTCCACGTCGATCCGCCGCGCGTTCTGGGTGAAGTGATACCAGTACAGCAGCATCGAGCCAAAACTCGCCATCAGCTTATCTGCAATGTCGCGCGCGCCGTTTAAGGAGTGCTCTTCTTTCTCCGGCAGAATCGCGCCCAATACAGAACAACCCGTGCGCAGCACATCCATCGGATGCGCCGCCGCCGGCAGCAGTTCCAGCGCTTCCAAAACGAGCGCTGGGAGCCCGCGCAGGCGCATCAGTTTTTGGTGGTAGGCCTTGAGTTCGGCGGTGGTCGGCAGTTTGCCGTAGACCAGCAAATAGGCGATCTCCTCGAAGGACGCTTTGTCGGCCAGTTCCAAAATGTCGTAGCCGCGATAGTTGAGATCGTTGCCACTGCGGCCCACGGTGCAAAGCGCGGTGTTGCCGGCGGCAACGCCAGACAGCGCCACCGACTTTTTTGGCTTGAACGGTTGAACGGTTTCTTGCGACATGACGTCCCCACGATTGCGCATTTTTGAAGGTCGCGGATGGTAGCAGGGCGGGCGACGGCTGGCATGTTTACGCCATCTCGGCTGATCATTGCTTGATCGCCCCGCGCAACTCGCTTACTCTTCGCGCCCCTTGCCGGATGCGAGGGACAGTGGAGAGGTGTCCGAGTGGTTGAAGGAGCACGCCTGGAAAGTGTGTAAACGTCTAAACAGCGTTTCGAGGGTTCGAATCCCTCTCTCTCCACCAGTTCCACCAAAGTCAGAAGTTTCAAAAGTCAGAAGTTGCTATGGCACCTTCCGTCGGTTCTCCCGCGATGATTAGCTGCGAACCCCGCCAGGCCCGGAAGGGAGCAACGGCAGTAGCGACATCATGCGCCGGGTCAGGGCGGGCGGAAGGGGCCACCTCTGTCTGCTCATCCATGGGTGTGTCTGCTCATCCATGGGCCATCCTTGGCCCAGGATTCGAGAGCCTGAAGGTGGCGCCGCGTCAGCGGCGGTGGCGGGTTGTGTGCTCATCTGTTGGTCATCGTGACCGAGGATTTGAGAGCCTGAAGGGCTGCGCCGCGTCGTTGTTTGCTCATCCATGGGCCATCCTTGGCCCAAGGCTCGAGCGCCTGAAGGTGGCGCCGCGTCAGCGGCGCTGGGCTTTCGGGGCTTTACAGCACCGCTATTTCTCGGCGTGTTTTGGCTGGTAGCTGCCGACGAAGTGCAGGTTTCTGCCGAATAGCCAGGATGCCCAGGGGGGATAGATGGGGACTTGGCTGGTTTCGCTAATGGTGGTTAGAGTGGCTTTTGCGAAGGCGTTTTGCCACTCGTTTCGGCTGAAATAGTTGTAGGGCAGGGCGACGCCGTGGCGGGCGTTGCCGACCCAGTCCATGAAGCGCAGCGTGTCGTTAGCGAGCCAGCCTTCGCGGAAGTGGTCTTTGATGACCACGCATTGGCGGCTTACGCGGGCGGCCTCTTTAAGCAAAACCTGTGCGTCATCGGCGTGGTGGAGGACATCCACAAACAAGGTGGCGTCGATTGACTGGTCGGCAAGCGGGAGGGTGCGACCGTCAAAATGCGCGACTGAAATGTGGGCATCTGGCCTCACGTGGACGTCGATTCCGGTGATGCTGAGATCGGGTCGCAGGCTTAAGATTAGCTCGGCCAATGCGCCATCGCCCGCCCCAACATCAAGCACGCTCGCGTTTTTTGGCAGCGCGGCGGCCAGCATCTCGGCGAGCACGCGAACTCGGCGCGAATGCACGAAGCGGCCGTGTGTGTGGTCAAAAATTTTCACGTCTAGTCCTGCGGCTGTCCGCTCGGGCCGGTCGGTGGGCCCAAGCGGGTAATAGTGATGCCGCTTAGCGATACGGGGCCGCTGCCATCGCTCCAAAGGTTGAATCCGGCGATCGGCCAAAGGTCGCCATTGCCAACGTTGAACTCAAATTCCGTCTTGCTGTTCTCAAAACCGTTGCGAGTCAGTTCAGAGGTCGAAGCCAGCGGTCCGGTATCGATTCGGTGGGTTGTGCCCATGCGGATTGCCCGGCGCAACTCCCAGGCGGCCCCGCCAAGGGGCGCCAGATAGCTGTAGCTGACCCGATAGCGACCGGGCGGCAAGCGGAAGACCATCGCGTATCCAACATATCCTGATGCGCCGGTGGGGCGGGTTATTGCGCCCTCCTTGACAGGGAACTCGGTGTAAATCGCATTAACGCCAAATCGCCACTCTTGTTCATCAAAGCTTCGATTCAAGCCCCAGAGGCTGGCCAACACGCCGCTCAACACCAGCAAGCAAGCCGCTGCGATCTGAGCGGAGGGCCGCGTACGCAGCAGCCTCGTGAGTGGTACCGCGGCCAGCGCAAGCGCAACCATCGCCATCCACCAGGCATTCAAGGGGTTGCGAAAGCTGCTGCCTTCGAGATTGAACCAAGGCAGCAACCAGCGCAGTTCAGCAAAGATATTCGTCTCAAAAGCGACTTTGGGCGCCGTTGCCATCAGCAGCAGTTCGCCGGTTTCGGGGCTCAGCCATCGGACCGCCATGACGATCTGGATTAGCGCGCCCACGCCCAGCGAAATCGGCAAGAATCGGCGGCCGGCGCGGGTTTCGCGCAACCAGTTTGCGCTTGCACAGAGCGGCAAGAACCACAGCCAAATGAAGTTCCAGCTGTAGCGGCCGCCAATGCCGTGCGCGCCGTACTTCATGTCGGTGATGCACTGCGGAATAAACAAAACCAGATACAGCGCGGCGATCAGCACAACGAGGGCTCTGTTCTGCCGCCACAGCAGATACCAGCCGGGCAGGGCCAGCCACAGCAGGGGATTGCGCCACAGGATGCCGTGATTTTGGTCTAGGTGATGTCCCACAAAGGGCTCAACCCAAGCCCACACCGGGGTGATATAAAAAAAGCCATCGCCGCGTGAGGTCAGCTTGTAGAGAAGAATGTACGCCGTGGTTGCCGCAACCGTGAGCGTCAGTGTGACAAGCACGGCCAAATCGGCTCTGACCGTTGGCAACCGAAGCAGCCTGCGCAGATCAAACTCGGCGAAGCTGCGCACTCCGTGTAAATGAAGAGACTGCGCCAGAAAGGCGAGCGCGAGAACGCCCAGCACCGGCAGATGGCGCCAATAGACCAAGCAAATCATGCTGGTGGCGAGCGCAAAAGCGATCCGACTTGATGCGTTCCACTTGGCGTCACGGCGCAGCAGCATTGCCGCCAGAGCGGAAAAAGTCAGCGCGCCGGTGATCGTGTCGGGGAAAACCAGTCCTGCGCAGACCAAGAATGGCAGGGCCCACAAAAATCCGCCGCTGAGCGCAAGAGCCCAGTTTTGATCGCCAAGCGTATGCAGCGCAACGCGGTAAACCGGCCAACATAAAAGCGCCATCAAGAGCGCCAGCGCGACCCTTGCACCCACCGGGCCAAACCAATCGGCTGGCCACGCAACGATTAAGGGGACACCCAGGCCGCGAAAGGGGTACCAGCCATCAGCGGTTGAATAAGCGTGAGGGAACATCGGGCCGATCGCGAATGCGGTCCATTCCCTATAGTTGTTGTCGAGCTTGAGATCACCATCGCGCGCGATCGACAGGCCGTTGATGATGTAGTGCGGCTCGTCGCCGGTGACGTGGTACATCCCTGTGCGATCAAAATAGATCGGTACCGCGGCGTACAAAAGCGCAGTCAGCAAAACAAACAATAGGGCGCGAAGGCGATGGGTCAACTGCCAATCTCAGGGTTTTTGCGGGCTTTTAGTCTAACCGCAATCCCGCGGAGGCTATCTCGACGCTATTGCGCGTTGAGGGTTTGGGTGAGATTGACGAACTGATCGATGACTTCGCGCCCCGTCACGCCCGGCGCCGGCACAACCCCGAAGCGCTCATGCATACGCCTTGAAATCTCATACACCAGCGGCCCGTTGCTGGCCTTTTGTGGGCCAAATGCGCGCTCGCCTAAGTCTGAATAAAAGCGATGTAGATCGAAAAAGTAGCGTTCCTGGCCCGCGGTGAGAAATTGCAAACAGGGCAAGGCCGAATCTTCAGCCAACGCAGGTCGGCCACAGCGGGATTCGCGTTCGAGGCAAAGCCGCACTGCGCTCTCGCCTAACAGCCGCAGTGGCTCTCCAACATTGGCGGTGTCCAGATCGGAGGCGAGCAGGGTTAAGCGAACGCGCCGCCTGAGCACGGGATCAGATTCCCATTCGGGCACGGCTTTTTTGAGTTCTTTGACGATCGTGGGTGCCAAGGCGCCGACTGCGGTGGTCGCTTCAGCGGCCGTCAACAGCATCGGTTTGTGCAAGCGCGTGTCAAAGGTGGAGCCCGCGATCATCATTTCTAGGCAGGTCAAGAATTCCTGATCGTGCTGTTCATCAAGCCCGCAGGCGATCAGGATGCGCTTGCCTTCGTCGATCGATGCCGATTCATTCGCGCCGACGGGGCGTTCGAAATTGGGTGATTCGCGCTGGCGCAAGTCGTGCATGCTGCCAAACAGCGTGAGCAGCAGCCACTCTTGCGGGCTAAGCGCCTGCGGCCCCACCACGCTACACAGCCGACCAATGCGACGATCCATGATTTCCATCGCGTGGTGTTCGTTGTGATACTGGTGCAGGTCCTCGCCCCAGGTACCGTGACGCATGGCGAAACGCACGTAGGCTACGCGCAGTGCGTCCATGGATATCTGCTTGAGGTGCTCGCCTTCAGATCCGAACGCCGCCGTGTAATCGGCCGCCCGCTGCGCCAGAAAGGCGTCGAATTCAGGCGCGCGCAGCCTAACCTGTTCGCGCGCATGGGCGACCTCGGATACCGATTGTTCGATCGCATCCGCAAAGTAGTGTTGTCGTTCGATCAAAAGCACGCGTGGCCGTTATCTAGCAGTGGCGTCTCGCCGATGGACTTGAGTATAGAACAGCGCAGCGCTCAGCCCGCAACAACAGCGCCCAAGCGGATGAAGTGCGCAAGCGTCTGGGTGGCGCGCTTGCTTGAATCGGCATCGACGAGGGCCAGCGCTTCGAGCACATGGGCGATCAGAAGATCTGCGCTCATCGGACCCGAGGCGCCAAGCGAGGCAAGCAGGCAATGGGCTGCGGGCTGCAAGGCATGAAACTGCACCTGGAAATGACGATCGCGATATGCAAGCAGCAGTGTCGGCGCGGCACCGGCATGCAGCGGCAGGAATCCGGGCTGGATTTGCTGAACCGGAAAAAGATAGGCCAACGGTTCTGCGTATGCAGATAGGGCGAGATCACCTTGAGCGGGCTTGCATTCAACGGCGTCCGACAGCGCGAGCTTGAGCTCGATCCATTCGTAGTGGAGCAGCTCCAGCAAGAATGGCCAGCGCGGATCGGGCCGCTCAGAAACGTATGCCATCAGCTCTTGCGGCAGCTCGGTGAACAAGGGCGTATGGGCGCGATGGTTTTCGAGAAAATCCACAGCCAAGCCGCGAAAATCAACACCCAAGCAGCGCTCCGCCACCGGAAAATTGGCGCTGAGAATGCTGAAAACATTGTTCAAAACCAAACGCCGGTAAACCCCCAAACGCTTCGGGTCGAGGCCGTCCGGCACCGCCAGCAGCGGATTGCGTACAGCGTCAGTCAGGCTGCGAATGGTTTGTTCGAGCATGGCCGATTTTGGAGTTGGCGAATCACCGCGACTTCGGCTAAAAGCTCAGCCAGCGGCGGAAAGTTAAAGTCGCGCTCAAGCAAGGTGGGAATCACGCCGTGGCGGTCATAGGTGTGAGCAAGCAGCGCCCAAACCGGATCGATGATGGGTGCGCCGTGGGTGTCGATGGCGAGATCAGACGCCTCGCGGTCGTGTCCGGCCACGTGCAAATAGGCAATCCGCTCGGTCGGCAGCGCGTCGATGTAAGCGCGCGGCTCAAAGCCAAAATTGACCGAGTTAACGTAAACATTGTTGACGTCCAGCAGCAGCGCGCAGTCGGCTTGCTCGAGCGTGCGCCGCAGAAAGTCGACCTCACTCATCTCAGCGCCGGGCGTCAAATAGCAGGAAACGTTCTCGATCGCGATGGTGCGCTTGAGCTTTGCTTGGGTCTTTTTGATCCGCGCGCTGACGTGGGCGACCGCCTCGTCGGTGTAGGGAATTGGCAGCAGGTCGTAAAGATGGCCCTGATCGGCGCTCAAGCTCAGGTGCTCGGAGTAGCTGTCGATCGCGTTGTGCGCGAGAAAGCCCGCAATCTCTTCAAGCAAGACCTCATCGAGCGGATCAATGCCGCCCAAAGACAGCGACAAGCCGTGCGCGATCAGCGGGAATCGGCTCTTGAGCTGATCTAGGTCTTGGCGCCACTGGCCGCCGACGCCGATCCAGTTCTCGGGTGCGAGTTCGAGAAAGTCGAACGCGCCCGAAGGCGCGTTCGTGAGCTCTGAAAGCAGGCCCCTGCGCAGGCCGAGGCCCGCGCCTTGAGGCAGCTTAGGCTTGGCCACCGCACTTGCCTTCGCCGCACTTGCCTTCTTTGCCTTTTGCCTTTTCTTTGTCGCCGCCACAGGAGCCTTCTTTGGCTTTGTCACCGCCGCAGGAGCCTTCCTTGGCTTTGTCACCGCCGCAGGAGCCTTCTTTGGCCTTGTCGCCGCCGCAAGAACCTTCTTTGGCTTTCTCACCGCCACATGAGCCTTCTTTGGCTTTCTCGTCACCGCTTACATGCGAGTAGCCGCCGTTAAGTTTTTGCACTGCAAACGGATTGTCCGCCGTGGCGGTGAAGGCAATGCTTCCCAGCAAGGCGGCGCCGATCGACAAGGTCAACGGTTTGATGAACTTTGACATGATGAATCCTCAGGCTTGAAATGGGCGAGCGTAAGTGCTCAAGAAAAAAAGACCCGCCATGCAGAAAAATTCTTTCAGCACGCGTTGTAGATCTTGCCACCCATTTCACGATAACGCGTGAAAGCGGTGACGGCGGCTGCTTGGTTCACCTGCGTTTGTACGTTGATTCCGCGCCCAGTGAGCGCCTCAGTCCAGGGCTGCGGCTTGATGCCTTCATGGAAACCGACTTCCGCAGCATCGGCCTCGGTCGCGCCGCAGACCACGCGGCGCACGCCGGACCAGGGAATCGCACCCAAGCACATCGCACACGGCTCGCAGCTGGTCACCAGTTCAAATCCGTCCGCGTCTGCGCTATTGAGATCAAAGGTCTTCAGCACCTGCTGGGCCACGCTCAGCGCGACTACTTCTGCGTGCGCAGAAGAAAGGTTGGCGGTCATCACCAGATTCACGCCCGGTGCAATCAAGCGCGGCTCGCGGATCGAGAAGACCGCAGCACCAAAGGGGCCGCCGGTACCCGCTTCAACGTTGCGCAGCGCCAGCATGCTGACGAAGGCCATGCGCTGATCAAGGTCGGCGAAATCAAAGCCGTGGCTTTCGACAAAGTGCTCAACCCAGGCGGGCAGAGTAATGACAACAGATGGGTACATGGCAGATCCTCAGGCCTTACAGGGTGGCGTCGCACTTTCAGACCAAGCTGCTCGATCTTGCGGACAGATAGACCTAGCGCATTTTCGCTATTATCGGCGCCCGCCGCGCAAATTCGCGTGTGGCGGATGGTCAACGCGTTCTCAGCCCGCGCCGCATGTGGCGCCCTTTAATCACCATCGGCGTTGAAGTCGACGGTTCGAGTCTTATCGAATGGAAAAAACAGTCAACGCCCGGATCAATCCTTCCGGCGGAATGGACGTATTGTCCAAATCAGAGGTGTCGCGCCTGCGCGACGCCACCCAGAATGAGTCACTGAAGCCCCTATTTAGGCGCTGCGCGTTGGCGGTGTTGACCACTGGCAGCGAATCCGATGACGCAAAAGCCACGCTCGATCGCTTCCCGGATTTTGACATCCGCGTGGTCCAGCAGGACCGCGGGATCAAGATTGAACTCGACAACGCGCCCGCGAGCGCTTTTGTCGAGGGCAAAATCATCACCGGTATCGCCGAGCTTTTGTTCGCGGTGCTGCGCGATATCGTTTACATCTCAACCGACGTTTTGGGCTCGGGCAAGTTCGATCTCACCCAAAGCGAGGACATTACCAGTGCGGTGTTTGAGATCCTGCGCAACGCCAAGGTGCTGCGCTCGACCAACGAGCCTTCGCTGGTGGTGTGCTGGGGCGGACACTCGATCAGCCGCCTTGAGTACGACTACACCAAAAACGTCGGCTATCACCTCGGCTTGCGCAGTCTCGACATTTGCACCGGCTGCGGTCCGGGTGCGATGAAAGGGCCGATGAAGGGCGCCACGATTGCGCACGCCAAACAGCGGCGCCGCAAAAACCGCTACATCGGGATCACCGAGCCCGGCATCATCGCCGCGGAAAGCCCCAATCCGATCGTCAATACGCTGGTGATCATGCCGGACATCGAAAAACGCCTTGAGGCGTTCGTTCGAGTCGGCCACGCCATCGTTGTGTTTCCGGGTGGTGTCGGCACCGCCGAGGAGATTCTTTATCTGCTCGGTATCTTGCTCAATCCCGACAACGCATCCATGCCGTTCCCGCTGGTGTTCACCGGCCCGCAAGAAAGCCAAGCCTATTTTGAGCAGATCGATGCGTTCTTGGTGACCGCACTTGGGCCGGACATCCGCAGGCTCTACCGCATCATCGTGGGCGATGCGGCCGAAGTCGGTCGCCACATCAAGGCCTCAATCAATCAGGTGCGCGATTATCGGATCGCCATGAAGGACTCTTTTTTCTTCAACTGGCTGCTGAAAGTGCGCAAGGAATTCCAGACGCCGTTCATCCCTACGCACGAAAACATGGCGGGCTTAAACCTTTCCCGCAGCCAGGAAAAGCACCTGCTTGCGGCAAATCTGCGCCGCGCGTTTTCTGGCATCGTGGCCGGGAACGTCAAAGAAGACGGGGTGCGCGCGATTGCTGAAAAGGGCTTGTTTGAGCTCAACGGCGAGCGCGATCTGATGGAGCCGATGGACGCGCTGCTGCACGCCTTCGTCGAACAACACCGCATGAAGCTGCCGAGTGCCGCCGGCTACAAGCCGTGCTACCGGCTTGTGCAAAAAGGCTGATTACCGGCGGCGGCGCAGCCAGCCCGCAATGGAAAAACGCTCGCGCAGCGGGGCTAACACCTCGTGCTCGAGCGTTTCGCTCATCAACACGACCATGCGATTGGGCTTGGGCAGGATCAAAACCGGGTCAGCGCCAGCTGGATGGAGCTTGAGTTCGCCGCCTTGATCGGCAGGCCAGATCGAATTCAGATAGAAAATCGTTGAGACCACCCGCCGGTTATCAAGCGCGTGTGCATCGCGGTGGCGGGCGTAGCCTTGTCCCGGCCCGAAGCGCGCATAGTGCGCCTCAATCTCGGACGCATTCAGCCATAGGCGGCAATTGAGCCCCAGCATCATCGTCTGAAGTGCGCTTAAGTAACGGCGCTCTGCGCGATTTTTGCTCAGCGAATCCAGCCACTGGATCTGGTCACTGCGTACCGACGGTGCCAAGGTTGGCGCTTGCGCTTGGCCGATTCGCGCTGAGGCCAGCGGCGCCCTGCGAACCCGGTCAACCAGCGTCTCAAAATGCGTGGTTTCAAGAAAAGACTCGATCACCGCAAAGCCGACGGAGTGAAGCTTAAGCGCAAGCGTGTCGAGTGCAGCTTCAGTGAGTGCAGGGTGTGTCATAAAGCTGGCATTGAACTGTCATACGCTGCGTTCCCAGATGCCATCCCACGCCCTCGAAAAGTCGTTAGATCGTTTGCGCCGCGGGGCTTGGTTGCAGCCCGTGAGCGCGCTCGGCGCTTTCGTCGTGATTGGCGCGTTGGCCGCCATGGTTGCATTTTTGCTGCTGCAGGCGCTGCCCCTGGCTGCGCCGCCGACGGTGCGCAGCTCAGAACAACTTGCCTTGAGCGACGTGCGCGCGGCGTTTGCAACGGCTCAAGGGAGCCTGCTGGTTGAGGGATCCGGACGGGTCAGCGATTGGCCGGATGACGGGCCAGCGGCCATAGCGCGATGTCAGCTGCCGTTGGCGCCTGCCGAGGCCTGGCTCAGTCGACGCGCCGATACGCTTTGGCTTAGCGCAAGCGACGGGACGACCCTGCAAGTGCGCCTCAAGGATTGTCGGACCCAAGTGCTGCCGGCGCTCGCGCCGCCGTGGGCAGCAACGGTCGTCGATAACAGGCTGCTGCGCTCGCGCGGCGATCTTGATTTGGTCGAGACCAAAGCGGGCCTGCTCGCACTGCGCGTGGCGGCGGGCAAACTGGTCCTCGTTCAGGGCGCGCGTCTCGATCGCTTGCGAGAGGTTGCAAGCGTGGCTTTTGCGAACGTCAACAGGGCTTCGTTCAATGCAGTCGGTGAGCACGTGCTGGTTGATTCAGGCGATGCGATTTCGCTGCTGCGGGTGGTTCGCGCGCATTCGGGCGAGGTGTCTTTGTTGATCACGCGTCGTTTCAGCGCTGACGGGGCGCGCGCAGAATTCGTTGACGAAAACACGGTGGCGCTGACCGTGGCGCCGGCTTCAGTCACCCTCGTTGATGCACAAAGCGGCGGCCATATCGGCAAACTCAATTTAACCGGCACGATCGGCGCGATCCGCATCGGCAGCGACCAGCGCTGGTTGGTCTCAACCAGCATGGGGCTGACGCGGCTGACCCTGGCCCCGCTGCATGGCGCCGCGACCTGGCGCTCGCTGTGGTTGCCGGTGCCGAGGCTGGATGGTGCGGGCTCGGCTTGGGCGTGGACACCAGAAGGCCCAAGCGACGGCAACGCGCGCTTTGCACTGGTTCCTTTGCTCGGCACGACTTTGCTGCTGGCGCTGCTGGGTTTGCTGGTGGCGGTGCCGGTCGCTTTCATGCTGGCGGCGTTTGCGGCGCTCAACGGCGCCTCTCTGCGGACGCCGATCAAACAGGCGGTTGAACTGATCGAGGCGATCCCGTCGATCCTGATTGCGCTTTGCGTGTTGATTTATCTGGCGCCGCTGACCAACGGTGAGCCCTTTAGCGCCGCACTTTTGCTCAGCGTAGCGCTTGGAATCGTGCTTGTGCCAACGGTCTTCAGCATCGCCGACGAGGCGCTGCACGCGGTACCGCGCTCGTTCGCCGAAAGCGCCCTGGCGCTGGGTGCGCGGCCGCTGCAGGCTTTTGTGGCCATCACCTTGCCGGCGGCTGCAAGCGGCCTGATCGGTGCGGTGTGTTTGGGTTTTGGGCGCGCGATCAGCGAGACCATGCTGCTGCTGCTGCTGGCGTCGATGCTTCAGGTGAGCGCGCTTGGTTGGCTGCCTTCGCCGCTCCCGCTCGGCGCGACGCTTGCATCCGAGCTGCCGGAAGTGCCTTTCGGCTCGACCCACTTTCGGGTGCTTTTCGTTGCGGCCTTGCTGCTGTTGGGCATGAGTTTGCTGATCAATGTTTTTGCTGATCGCTTTCGTGCGCGCTTTCGACGCAAGTTGGGGCAGCTGTGAGCCGCTCCATTTTGAGCCGCTGGTTGCTCGGCTTCGGGTTTTTCTTGCTGCCCGTGGCCGCCTTGCTGCTGTTGATCTTGCTCGACGCGCTGCAGGTGCGAATGCCCGCGCGCCTGCTTGAAGTGGGGCCGCCGCAGGCGCGCGAATGGGTGATGCCGCAATCGGCGTTCTGGCGCTTTGGATGGGGCGCGCAGGTGTTCGTTCAGCGCGGGCAGGCAGACGGCGTGGGCGCGGAATTCCGCTGGGTGGAGCGCGGCGAGCTTGAATCGGCGAGCGCGCCTGAAGCGCTGGTGCGGGTGCGGCGTTTCGATGCATCGGCGCTGTTTGGAATCCCCGTTGAGGTTTGCGACGGCGCTGGCTGCACCGCTTGGCGCAATCAGCCGCTGACGGCCGACGCCCGCCTGCGCCTTGAGTTGGCCGACGGCCGGCAAATGGTCTTAAGCGGGACCGACATCGCGGCGCTCGACACCCTCAATCGAGACGGCACCTTCAAGCGCCTAGGCCACTGGCTGCGCGCGCTCGCCGGCGTCGTGATCGATGCACCGCGCAACGCCAACACCGAAGGCGGCATGGGGCCCGCGCTGGTGGGGACGTCTATGCTGGTGCTGCTGATGAGCGCGATCGTCTCGCCGCTCGGCGTGTTTGCGGCGATCTATCTGTACATGAACCAAGACCGCGGCGGTTTTGCGCGGCTCGCGCGCGCGGCGATTTCAAATCTCGCTGCGGTGCCGTCGGTGCTCTACGGCGCTTTTGTCATGGTCGCTTTTGTCTATGGCTTAGGCGGCTTTATCGATCAGACGTTTTTCGCCCATCGTCTGCCTTCGCCCACGTTCGGAACGGGCGGATTGCTCTGGGCTGCCTGCGCGATGGCCTTGCTGACCCTGCCGATCGTGGTCACCGTCACTTTGGAAGGATTGGAGCGCGTGCCGCAGGGCCTGATTGAAGCATCGCTGGCGCTCGGCGCCACCCGCGAAGAAACCCTGATTCGACTGGTTCTGCCGCTGGCGCGCGGGGCGTTTTTGACCGGCCTGATTCTGGCCATTTCACGCGCCGCGGGCGAAGTCGCGCCACTCATGCTGGTGGGCGTGGTCAAATCCGCACCGCAGCTGCCGCTTTCGCCAGACTACCCCTACATCCACTTGGAGCAAAAATTTATGCATTTGGGCCACCAGCTTTACGATTTGGCGGTGCACGCGCCATCGTTTGAGGCGGCATTGCCCATGCTCAAGGTGTGTGCGGCACTGCTGCTGGTGATCGTGCTTTCGCTGAACCTGATCGCGTTCGCGCTGCGCGCGCGCCTGATCCGCGGCATGGAGAACATGTTGCCGTGAGCGAGGTTGTTTTTCAGATCGATGATCTCTCGGTGCGCTTTGCAAACAGACAAGCGCTGCGCTCGCTCACCCTGTCGCTCAAGCAGCACGAGGTCAGCGCGATCATTGGTCCGAGCGGTTGCGGCAAGTCGACGTTTTTGCGCTGCTTGAACCGCTTGGTTGATCTTGATCCCGAAGCCAACGTGAGCGGATCGATTTGCTTCAAGGGCCAAGCCATCCTCGGCCGCGCGGTCGACGTGATTGCGCTTCGCGCGCGGGTCGGCATGGTCTTTCAGCGCCCAAACCCGTTTCCCCTGAGCATCTTTGAAAACATCGCTTACGGCTTGCGTCTGCGCGGCTACAGGCGCGCGGCCGAACTTGATGAACGGGTTGAAGCGGCGCTCAAGGCGGTCGGCTTGTGGACCGAAGTGGCGTCGATTCTGCTTGAGCCTGCAGCGCGGCTGTCGTTGGGGCAGCAGCAGCGTTTAATGTTTGCGCGAGCCATCGCGGTCGAGCCCGAAGTGCTTTTGCTTGATGAGCCCGCGTCCGCCCTTGACCCGATTTCTACGCTGAAGATTGAAGAGCTGATTTTCGCGCTAAAAGACCGCTTCACGGTGATTTTGGTCACCCACAACATGCAGCAGGCCGCCCGGGTGTCAGATTTCACCGCATTTTTAAGCGGTGGTGAGCTGATCGAATCCGGGGAAACAACGCGTATGTTCACCAACCCGACGGCGAAAGCGACCGAGGACTACATCACCGGACGGGTGGGTTAATACGCCATGCTGCGCCTTAAATTTCCAATGCTTAAAAAGCTCCCGGCTGAATTGGAAAAGCCGCTGCATTTTGCGGACTTCGTTTGGCGCCGTTTCGTCGATGACCGCTGCTTTCAGTCGGCCGGCGCACTCTCTTACGGCACCCTGTTGGCGCTGGTGCCGCTGATGGCCGTGGCGCTGTCGATCGTCTCTGGCTTTCCTTTATTCGATCAATGGATGGAACGGGTTGAGGACTTTATTTTTCTGAATTTTGTGCCGCGCTCGGGCGAAACCGTGCAGGCCTACATGCGCGAGTTTGCGGACAACGCGAGCAAGCTCACTGCACCCGGAATTGTTGCCTTGATCATCACCGCGGTGCTCTTGATGGAAAGCATCGAAGACACCTTCAATCGAATTTGGCGGGTGGTCGAGGTGCGCAGGCAGATGGCCAAGTTCATCGTCTATTGGACGGTATTGAGCCTCGGCCCCATCCTGATGGGCGCCGGCTTGGCGGTGTCGAGCTATCTTTTTTCGGAAGCCCTTGTGGGCTCGCCTGAGCGGTTTTCGACGGTCGCTGAATTGCTCTTGCGGGCGACCCCCTTTGTGGTGACCTGGATCGCTTTTGCAATGGCCTATCAGATCATCCCGAATCGCTCCGTGCAGGTGCGCTCGGCAATGATTGGCGGCTTTCTAGGGGCGGTTTTGTTTGAACTGGCCAAGCGCCTTTTCGGTTTTTATCTGCGCGAGTTCCCCGCCTACGAGCAGGTCTACGGTGCGCTTTCAGCAGTGCCAATTTTTCTGATTTGGCTGTATGTGTCGTGGGCCGTCGTGCTTTTGGGTGCATCGTTCGCCGCTTCGCTGTCGAGCTACCGCTACCGCGCCCGCGACAGCCGCTTGCTGAAAGGGCAAGAGTTGATTGCGCTGGTTTTGATTGTGCGCGAACTGTGGCAGGCCCAGCGCGGCGGGCGCGGATTGACAACAGCAGCGCTGCAAGCCTGTTTGCCTGGGCTGACCGAAGACGGATTAGTCGCACTGTTAACTGCGCTGCACCAGCGCGCCCTGATTCGTCGCGCCGATTCAAGCCAGTGGTTGCTCGCACGCGACGTTGACGATCTCAAGATGGCAGATCTTTACGCCTGCGGACGCTACCATTGGCCGCTTAGCGTTCCCGCGGCGCTGAAAGATTCACCGATTGCGCAGTGGCACGCGGCCCACACCGGTCTGCTGAACGAAGCGCTTCAAGCGCCGTTAAAGTCCCTGCTTCTCACGCCACCAAAGGATTCCACCTGATGCGCTTTCGTCTTCTGCTATTGCTCTTTTGTGCGTCTTTTTCTGTCGCTGCGGCCCCGATCGACTTTACCCTCAAGGATTTAGATGGCAAAGATTTCACGCTTTCGAGCCTGCGTGGGCAATGGGTGGTCGCAAATTATTGGGCGACCTGGTGCGCGCCGTGCCGCAAGGAAATTCCTGATTTTTCAAAGTTCCACAGCGAGCGCGATGACGTCACTGTGCTGGGTTTGACCTTTGAAGAAACCGATCCAAAAGAGATCAAGAAATTTCTCAAGCGGCTCCCCGCGAGCTACCCCATGTTGATGGTGGACGTGTACAACCCGCCCAAGGCGCTGGGCGTTCCGCGCGGCCTGCCGATGACCATCCTGATTTCGCCAAGCGGGGAAATTGTAGAAAAGTGGATGGGGCCGGTCACATCCATCCAGATCGCCGCGCGCATCGCCAAAAAATGATCGCCGCGCGCTTGTTCTACGTGTCCGGAAAAGTCCAGGGCGTGGGTTTTCGTGACCACACCCGGCGCCAAGCGCAGGCGCTCAACATCAAGGGCCACGCGATGAACTTGCCAGATGGCCGGGTTGAGGTTTTAGCCGTTGGTGATCCGCAGGCATTGGATCGCTTGGCCAATTGGCTAACCACGGGCTCACCGTATGGCCGCGTCGATCAGCTCGAAGCGCGCGGCGTGACGCCGCCGGCGGTGGCCGGATTCGCGGTGGGCTGGTTACCCGTGCCCACGCCTTAAGCGCAACTCAGCGCAGCCGCGCCGCAATCAGCTGGGCGTTGCGCATGAGTTCCTCACCCGCGTACGCAACCCGCTGACCGGCGCCCCAAACCGGGCCAGGCCAGGCCGCATCGCCTGAGCGGCGCGCGACCACGTGCATATGCAATTGCGCGACCTGGTTTCCGAGTGCGCCAATGTTGATCTTAAAGGGCGAGTAGATCGCCGCAAGCACCTCCGCTACGCGCGCCGTTTCCAGCATCAGCAGGGCTTGATCGGCCTTGTTGAGCTCAAACACTTCCGTGATCAGCGGCCGCATCGGAATCAACAAACACCAGGGAAAGCGCGCGTCGTTGCGCAAGCGCACGCTGCAAAGCTCAAGTTGCGTCACTCCGACAGAATCATCGGCCAGACGCGGATCGATACTAAATTCAGTCATGCGCCGAGTGTATCCCGCTTGCACCGCCGTGCGTCCGGATGTAGTTTCTTCGCTTCCCTCGAACCCGTGAGATTGGCAAACATGAAAAGCGTCAAGCAGCTGCTCGAAGGCAAACCCAAAGCGCTTTACACGATCGGTCCGGATGGCTCGGTGCTGGATGCAATGAAGCTGATGGCGGCCAAGTCAATCGGCGCGGTTGCAGTGGTCGAGGGTGACCGCCTAGTTGGCATTCTTTCGGAGCGCGACTATGCGCGCAAGGTCATCTTGCAGGGTCGCAACTCAAGCGACACCAAAGTTTCAGAAATCATGACCGGCCAGGTCACCACCGTGAGCTTGGCCGATCGCGCCTTCGCGTGCATGGAAAAAATGACCCAGATGCAGTTTCGTCACTTGCCGGTTGTGGAAGACGGCAAGCTCATCGGCATGCTTTCAATCGGCGATTTGGTCAAGGCGGTGATCGATGACCAAAGCAACCGGATTGAGCAGCTTGAGCGCTACATCGCAAGCTGAGGAATATCCACCATCGTAGTGAGGTCCACACCGAGCGCACCTAAGCTTGCTTTGAGTCGCTCGCGCTCGGCTTGGGCAATCGTTGGCGTGCGTGAATAGATCCAGGCGAGCTTGCGATCGGGGCTGATCAGCAGCGCGGTCTGATAGTCGGCGTCGACTTCGGCAATCCAAAACGTGCTCGAAAAAGGCCAAATAAAGCTCGCTTTTAAACGTGCGTTGGTCGGCGGGTCCAAGACCGTTGCAATTCCCGTCCACTGTTCGAGCGGCGCGTTCAGCGTCTTTTTGCGGAAAAAGTAAAGGTCGTCAATTCGCCCATCCGCGCGGCGCACATATTCCACGTAGCTCCCTACTTTGTCTCGTTCAGCGAAGTAAGGCACGTTGGCGAGGACGTACCAGCGACCGGCAAAGCGATCCAGATCGACCGCCTTCAGTTCAGGATCAGCCATCTTGGGGGGTGCCGCGCAAGCCACCAGTAGAACGGCGACGAGCAGCGTCAGCACGGTTGCCACGGCATTTCGGCGCATTTTGTTTGCTCCTTTTGTTGTTGACCATCAGCCTCGACCTGCACGCGTGAGCGTTAAATCAAGAGCGCGCCCGTGCTTGTACACGGCACATTGATCGGGTCGGGGCGTATAATTTTCACAAATGTGAATATATCCACCCAGTGAGGCAGTGTTATGCGTACCAACAAAAACGAAGAAATGGCAGGCGTCATTTTGCTGATCGAAGACAACCGCGGGATTGCCGAAACCGCAGGCGAATTTCTGGAGCGACGCGGCTTTACCCTTGACTATGCAGCCGATGGCGTGACTGGACTGCACTTGGCCGTGGCCAACTCCTACGACGTGGTCGTGCTGGACCTGATGCTGCCCGGCATGGACGGCATTGACGTTTGCCGCAAGCTTCGCCAAGAAGCAAAGAAATCCACGCCGGTGTTGATGCTGACCGCACGCGACACGCTCGAAGACAAGGTCATCGGCTTGGATGCCGGTGCAGACGACTATTTGGTCAAGCCCTTTGAAATCCGCGAACTGGAAGCGCGCATCCGCGCCTTGATCCGCCGTGATCGCCGTCAGGTCAGCGCTGAAGTGCTGCAGGTTGGTGGTTTGGTTCTGGACACATCCACACTGCGCCTGCAGCGCGACGGCAAGGATTTGGCGGTATCGCCGATCGGCCTGAAGCTGCTGACCATTTTGATGCGCGAATCGCCGCGCGTGGTCAGCCGACGCGACATCGAACGCGAAGTTTGGGGCGACATTCTTCCTGACTCCGATACCCTGCGCTCGCACCTTTACAACCTGCGCAAAGTGATCGACAAGCCCTACGCCAAATCGCTGCTGCACACGATTCACTCGGCCGGCTATCGGTTGGCGGATCTGGACGCCGAAGTTCCAAGCAACGGCTAGGAAAGCCCGCTTGCGGTGCGCTCAGGGCGAGCGCATCGCGGTCGCGGCGCGCTTGCGCGTCACTCGCTACACTGCGGTCTGCACGTTTTATCGAGGCAAGCCCGTTGGACCCACGCAAAGGCATCCGCAGCAAGATTGGCTCGGCCTTTATTTTGCAGGCCGCAGCGATCAGCTGCGCCACCGTGCTCGGCGTGTACGCCGCGGCAATGGTGCTTAAAGATGGCTTGATCAAGCGCGCGCTGCGCGAAGAATCCAGCCACTACATCGCACTTCTCACCAACGACCCGCTGACGCAGCTGCCCAACACCTACAACATGCGCGGTTTTTTGGCGCGCCCTGAGCAAATCGAGCCGGTCCCTCAGCACCTGCGCGAGCTGAGCCCCGGCTACCACGCGCTCAGCCGCAAGTTTGGCGACAAGCTGGTTTTCGTTTCGGATTCAGCGCAAGGTCGGCTCTATCTGACCTTCAACCAAGAACACGTCAATCTGCTGGCGTTTTTCTATGGTTTTTTGCCGCTGACGGTGGTGCTCTTGATCATTTACTTGAGCACCTGGTTGACCTATCGACTCTCAAAACGCGCGGTCTCGCCGGTGGTCTGGTTGGCCAACGAGGTGCGCGCGCTGGATCCGAAAGCGCCCGATGTGCAGTCACTCAATCCAGATCGGGTGCCCGCCGATGTGGACGGTGAGGTGCAGGTGCTCGCAGATGCGCTGTACGTGTTTGCCGAACGCAACCGCGAATTTTTGGAGCGCGAGCGCACCTTCACCCGCGATGCCTCGCACGAGCTGCGTTCACCGCTGACCGTGATCAAGATTGCCGCCGACGTGCTGCTCGCGGAAGAGGATCTGCTGCCGCACCAAGAGCGCTCGGTCAAACGGATCAAGCGCTCGTCCAAGGAAATGGAGTCGCTGATCGAGGCGTTCTTGATTCTGGCGCGCGACTCCGAGCGCGGCCTGCCGGAAGAAGAGTTTGTGGTGAATCAGGTTTGCGCCGAAGAACTCGACCGCGCCGAGCACATTCTGGGTGATAAACCAGTCGAACTGAAGCTTCAGGAAGACGCCCATTTCAGCGTGCGCGCCGCGCCGAAAGTGGTCGCCATCATGGTGGCCAATCTGATTCGCAACGCGTGCTCTTACACCGATCGCGGGCGCGTCACTGTGACCGTGGGCAAGGACTTTATTCGCGTCGCCGATACCGGCATTGGCATGACGCCAGACGATCTTGAAAATATTTTCCAAGCCTTCTTCCGCGGCAAAGGCGCCCCGCGCGGCGGCCACGGCGTGGGTTTGACCATTGTCAAACGCCTGTCTGATCGCTTCAATTGGCCCGTCGACATCGACAGCGTGTTGGGCGTCGGAACCACCGTGACCATTCATTTTCCCGATGCAACTTCTTTTAAGGTAAAAAATTAAATGCGCAGTTTGATCTTTATCGCGTTGCTGCTCGGCTTGGCGTCGAGCGCTATGGCCAAAGCATTGCCCCCTGGCGTGAGCGCCGGCCCAAGCTTGGGCGGTATCAGCGAGTACCGGCTCGAAAACGGCTTGCGCGTGCTGCTAAGTCCAGACCCGAGCAAGCCGCGAATGCTGGTGAATATCACCTATCTGGTCGGTTCAAAGCACGAGAACTATGGCGAAACCGGGATGGCGCACCTGCTTGAGCATTTGCTGTTCAAGGGCACGCCGAGCTTCACCGACATTCCTGCGGAATTTGCCAAACGCGGCATGAGCTTCAACGGCACCACGTGGGCCGATCGAACCAACTATTACGAGGTGTTCGCGGCGAGCGACGATGCATTGAACTGGGCGCTTGAGCTGGAGGCCAGCCGTATGGTCGATTCTTTCGTTGCACGCAAGGATCTCGATTCCGAAATGACGGTGGTCCGCAACGAAATGGAGATGGGCGAAACCAATCCCTTTCGGGTCAGCTTAAAGCAGCTGCTGGCGCAGGCATTCATGTGGCACAACTACGGCAACGACACCATCGGCGCGCGCTCGGACGTTGAAAACGTGAACATTGAGCGCCTGCAGGCGTTTTACCGAACCTATTACCAGCCCGACAACGCGGTGCTGCTGATCGCGGGGCCGATTGATCCCATGCAGACGCTGGCGAAAGTCGCAGCGAGCTTCGGCAAAATTCCGAAAGCCACACGCAGCTTGCCGGTGCTGTACACCGCCGAACCCGATCAAGACGGCGAGCGCGAGGCCACCATTCGCCGCGTTGCCGGCTCACCGCTGGTGCTGGTGGGTTATCACACGCCGGGTGCTGCCAGCGCGGAAACCATTGCCCTGAATGTCGCCGGCATGATTTTGGGCGACAGCGAAACCGGGCGCTTGCGTGCGCAGGTCGTTGATGCAGGCTTGGCCGCCTCGACGGGCCAATTTGCGCTTGGATTCCAGGAGCGCGCGCTGGCGCTTTTCATCCTGCAGCTCAACAAAACCCAGGACATCGCCCTTGCGCGTGCGGCTGCGCTCAAGCAAATCGAAGGTGTCGCCGCGCAGCCGTTCACTGATGAGGAGTTTGCGCGCGCCAAAACCCGCTACCGCAACCAGCTCAAGTCGCGTCTGGATGACGTGGCTGACTTGGGCGTGACGATGAGCGAATACATTGCGTTGGGCGACTGGCGGACGTTCTTTCTGGAGGCGCAAATGCTTGAGCGCCTCAAGCTTGAAGACGTCAATCAGGCAGCCGGCCGCTATTTGATCGCAAGCAATCGCAACCTGGTGAACTATTTGGCCGGCGAGGCGCCGCAACGCGCGCAGATTCCGGCGCCGCCAGATGTCGCTCAACTGCTCAAGACCTTGGAAGCAGAAACACCAAGTGCGGACACCGCGGCGTTTGTCGCCACGCCGCTTGAGATCGAAAAGCGCACCGAGCGCACAACCACAGCCTCGGGTATTCGACTGGCATTGCTGGAAAAAGCGACGCGCAACGATGCGGTGAATTTTGTGCTGAAGCTGGGCTTAGGCGATGAGAAATCGCTCACAGGCCAAGCGGCCGCTGCCGATGCGATGAGTGCGCTGCTGTATGCGGGCACCAAGCGTTTAACCCGAGTGGCTCTGAACGACATGACTGAAAGCCTGGAATCCGAAGTGCAGGCCAGCACGAGCGTCGAGGGCGTGCGAGTGGCCGGGCGTTCGACCAGCAAACACTTTGATGCGCTGCTTGGATTGCTGGCTGAGGCGCTCAAACAGCCTCGTTTTGATGCGCAGGAATTCGAAACCTGGCGGGCTCAGCGCTTGAGCCAGCTGGAGCAAGCGAAGCTCAATCCATCGGCGCGCGCGGGCGAAGAACTTGCCCTGTTGACCAACCCTTATCGCCCCGATCACCCGCTCGCGGCGACCAGCAACGCGCAGCAGCAGGCTGCGGTCAAGGCCCTGCAATTGGACCAAGTCAAGGCCTTTCACAAGCGCTTTTTTGGCGCGCAGTGGATGCAAATGGCGGTGGTCGGTGGGATCGACAAGCAGGCCATCAGCCAGCGGGTCGAGGCGCTTTTCGGCGATTGGCGAGCGCCTGAGCCCTATGTGCGGATGGTTGAAAAAGAAAGCGTGCGCAGGCCCGGCATCCATCGCGCTGACACACCCGAGCAGGCCAACGCGATGCTGATGGGCACGCTGCCGCTGGCGCTCAATGATCAAGCCAAAGACTACCCAGCGCTGTTGATCGGCGCCTATATTCTGGGCGGTGGCGCGCTCGACAACCGCTTGCTCAAGCGGCTGCGCCAGAAGGAAGGGTTCTCCTACGGCGGTGCGGCATTTTTGCAGGCACCGATCACCACGGATCAGGCGGCAAGCATGCTTTTGTTTGCGCAGGCTGCACCAGAAAACGTCGATCCAGCCTACTTGGCAGTGCTTGAGGAACTTGCCTTGCTCAACGACAAGGGCATCAGCACTGAGGAGCTCAAAAACGCACAAAGCGGCTGGTTGGCGTCGCGCCGGATCAGCTTCAGCGACGATCCGACGATTGCCAATTCGATGGCCTCGCAGCTTGAAATCGAACGGACCTTTGCATTTTCAGACCAGCTTGAAAAATCCGTCGCCGCACTGAACGTTGATGCGGTCAATTCGGCTATGGTGCGCTGGCTTCAGCCGAGCGACTGGACCTGGGTTATTGCAGCCGACCCGAAAAAAACAAGCGCTGCCGCAACCGGAGAGAAAAAATGAAAATGTTTTGCCTGATGTTTTTGGTGCTGCTGAGCGGATCGTTTGGTCCTGCAAATGCCGAGCCGGTGGCCGCAGACGAGCGCATTCCCGTGGACGTGCGACGCACGACCCTGCTGGTCCGCGACATCGATAAATCGCTGCCGCTGTATCGCGATGCGCTGGGCTTAAAAGTGATTTACGACCAAAAAATCGGCGCCGGCAAAAACCCCGACGGCAGCGCCAAAGCAGCCACGACGCGCTTGGTGCTGTTGCGCGCCAATGACACCTTCATCGGGGCCTTGGGCCTGATGCAGCGCCTTGGCGAAACGCATCCCCAACGCCGCAAAAACGCCCGCGCAGTCGCCGGGGATGCGATCGTGGTGATCAACGCAAGCGATCTCGATTCGCGCTGGGCCAAGATCAAGGCCACGCCGCACATTGAAGTGCACACCGCTCCCACCAGAATCGAGTATCCGGCTGCCGACGGCGGCGTGATTCCGGTTATGTTCAGTGCGGTGTTTGACGCCGATGGCCACTTTATCGAGATCAATCAGATCCTCGGCGCGCCCGCAGGCACGCCCGCTAAAAAGGAATAAATGAACGCAATCAAGAAAACCGGTCGCGCCTATTTTGATCAGCTCAAATGGGGGCTGGGCGCGCTCGCGCTGATGTGGTGTCTGGCGGTGCTTGATTTTGTCACGCGCGGCAGCCTAGACACCCACGGGGTGATCCCACGCACCGAGATCGGCTTGCTCGGTATCCTTTGGTGGCCGTGGCTGCACGCGGGTTTTGTCCATTTGATCGGCAACAGCATTCCCTTTTTGGGCATGAGCATGCTGCTGGCCGCGTTCGGGCGCGGCGTGCTGATCAAGGTGTCGCTGGTGCTGTGGTTCGGTGGCGGCATACTTTTGTGGCTGGCGGCGCGGCCGGGCAATCACCTGGGTGCGAGCGGTTTGGTGTTTGGCTATCTGGGCTATCTGCTGTTTCGCGCCATCAGCGAACGCAAGCTCTCCAGCATCTTGATTGCGGTCGTCGCCGCTGCGCTATACGGCGGCCTGCTGCTGCAGTTGGTGCGAATCGACCCGAGCATCTCGATGGAAGCGCACATCTATTGCTTCGTGCTGGGTGCGTTCGCTGCGTCTTTCAAAGCGCTGCGTTAATCAGCGCGAAAGCCGCTCACTGCAGGCTTGCCAGCAGCGCTTCAACCGAGCGCAGGTCGCGCCCGTAGTAGTACTCAGCAGGTGCCTGGTAGGCCGCGTAGCGCAGCACCGGCGCCGCGCTATTGCCAACGATCAGGGCCCGATACAGCAGGCCTTTGCTGGTTGCCATTTCCAGCTCCAGACGGAATCCCTCGGCACCGCGAAAGCGCGAGGGCGCGAGCTTGAGCATTTTTACATCGATAAAACCCGCTGCCTTGAACCCGTCTTGGATCAGATCGGCGATCTCGCGCGTGGACATGCCAGCGCGGTACAGCGGTGAGATGTCTTTGTTCTTGTTGGCGACGCGGCTTTTAAACACGTGTTCGCCGGGTTTGACTTCGCCGATGAACTTGAGCTGATTAAGGAATACGCCGTCTTTGCTCCACCATTCCTCGCCGCGCAAGCCAAACTGCATCCATGGCTCATTTGACTGAACCGACCAACCCGCGCCGACGGTCGCCGCCGTGTTGGCGGGAATCAGGCGCTGCACGGACGTGCACGCAGCAAGCAGGGCGATGGGCAGAAGCCAGTAGATTTTCATTTGAGATAGCCTTCGATCAGCTCGCGATCGGCCGCATCGGGTGCGCGCTTGAGGTAAGTGTCGAGAAGCTGCCGGCGCTCGTTTTGATTAGTCACCAGCAGGCCCAATTCGCGAAATGCAGCGACCGGGACCAAAGGCCGCTTGAGCGCCTCTCGGTACGCAGCGACGGCGCGATCGGCGTCGCCGGGTAGGCCTCGTTTGCGGAAGAGCTCGCCTTGGTAGAAGCGAAACTCGCCACTGGGATCATTCGCACTCAGGCGCTTAAGCAAAACGCTCGACTGCGCGAAGTTGCGCCGCGACAGCTCATCTGCCAGCCAGTGCCCGCGGAAGCGCTGCGTCTCACGCGCGAACGCCGCCCTTTCTTCGCGGCCGCCTCTGGGTGCCAGTGCGGCTTGCTCGCTTAAATACGCTGCGCGGTCTTCGGTTGGCGGGTGCGAGGCGAAAGCGCTAAAACCCCGTTCATCGCGCGCTTCGACCTCTTGCAAAAGCGCGGTGAACGCCTGCGCAGGCGCTTTCGCGGCATAGCCGGCGCGCAGCAATGCCTCAAAGCCAAAGCGGTCTGCTTCGCGCTCTTGCCCGCGCGAAAAGCCAGCGAGATCGGCATAAGCACCCACTGATGCGGCGAGGCCAACGATGCCTGCACCGACGCCTGCGGTCAGGACCGAAAATGCGGTTAGAAAGTTTTGCGTGTTCTTGATTTTGCGCCACTGCTGGATCGAGTGCTGGAGGCGAAAATGGCCAATTTCGTGGCCCAACACAAAAGCCAGCTGCGCTTCGTTCTCAACCCGCAGGAGCAGGCCGGAAAACACCAGCATCATCCCGTTCGGCGCCATCGACGCGTTGAAAAGCGGGCGATTGATCACATAGACGCGAAGATCCGCGCAGTACTCGGCGGCCAGCTGACAGACTAGGTTTGAGACGTAGGCGTTGAGCTTCGGATCACGCTCCAGCAATGGCGAGGATTTAAGCTCGCGCTCGGCTTTATCCATCGCAAACCACAGGCCGCCAACGTCGCTTTGAACCTGTGGCCGCTCGCCCGCAGCCATTGGCTTGGGCGGCGGCCCGGCGGCACATCCGGCAAGCAGCAGCAGCCCTAGCGCGAGGACTCTCACAGCGGCACTTTTTCCAGCAGCTTATCGACGGCAGCCTGGGCGTCTTTGGCGTTGCGCAGATCACCGGTGCCGTCGACGATAAAGTTAAACCAGGCGAGCCGCCCGCTGCTGGTATCGATCAGCGCGGCAAATCCAATTTGGATGCCGCCCGTCATGCCGATCCCGAGCAGCGCACCGAAGACCATGCCCGCGGCTCGACCGGCCGACGTGTAGCTGTCTTCAAAGCCGAGCAGCAGGGCATAGTCCGCGCCGTAGCGTTCGCGCAGAACTTGTGCGCCGGGGCCGAGCGTCCAATCGAAGCGGCCTTTTTTGTTTTCAAGCGCGCCGCGTGCAAAGCCCACTTCGTAGAGATACACGCTGTTCATCACCGCATCGGCCAGCTTGCGAATCTGCTGCTCGCGTTCACGCGGATCGGGCCGTTCGGGCTCTTTGGCAGCGACGATCACGCTTTGGGTTTGCGCCAAACGCAGCTTGAGCGCGTCGGCAACCAGCCTGCGTGCGCTAAGCGTCCAATCGGCGCGTGGTTCGAGCTGCCCACCAAACTGCAGTTCATACAGATTGATTTCTGGCGTCATCAACAGCACGCGCTCGGGCTTGACCTTGACTTGCGCCGCAGGCTCGGCCAAACGCACTTGGGTCTGCGCGCAAGCACCGAGCATTGTGGCCAGGAGCAGCGCGACCAGCGCCCTCATGGCACCACGCCCAAGCGCCTCCCGACGCGGATGAAAGCATCTACCGCGGCGTTGACCTGCTCAATCGAGTGCGCAGCCGACATCTGGGTGCGGATGCGCGCTTGGCCCTTGGGGACCACCGGAAAGAAAAAGCCGATCACGTAAACGCCTTCGGCGAGCAGTTCAGCGGCAAAGCGCTGCGCGAGTTCGGCATCAAACAGCATCACCGGGATGATCGGATGCACACCCGGTTTGAGGGTGAAGCCGGCAGCACCCATGCGTTCGCGAAACAGCGCGGCATTCGCGTTGACCCGCGTGCGCAGATCGGACGCATGATCAATCAGTTCGATTGCGGCGATGCTGGCGGCGACCAAGGGCGGCGGCACCGAGTTTGAAAAAAGATAAGGCCGCGAGCGCTGGCGCAACATTTCGATCAGCTCGCGTTTGCCGGTGGTAAAACCGCCTGAGCCGCCGCCGAGCGCCTTGCCAAGCGTGGAGGTGTAGATGTCAATATCGTTCTGCACGCCGTGCAGCTCGGCTGAACCGCGTCCGCTTGGACCGACAAAACCGGTGGCGTGGGAGTCGTCCACATGAACCAGCGCGCTGTAGGTCTTGGCCAGCGCGACGATCTCAGCCAGCGGCGCAATCGAGCCATCCATGCTGAAAACGCCATCGGTGGTGATCAGCCGATAGCGCTTGTGGGCGCTCGCACGCAGATGGGTTTCGAGCTCGGCCATGTCGCAATTGCTGTAGCGATAGCGCTCGGCCTTGCACAAACGCACGCCGTCGATGATAGAGGCGTGGTTGAGTGCGTCAGAAATCACCGCGTCTTGCGCATTCAAAATCGTCTCAAACAAACCGCCATTCGCGTCCCAGCACGAGGAATAAAGGATCGTGTCCTCGGTTCCGAAAAACGCCGAAATCGTGCGTTCAAGCGTTTTGTGCAGGTCTTGCGTGCCGCAGATAAAGCGCACCGACGCCACGCCGAAGCCGTGGCTGTCGAGTGCGTCCTTGGCCGCTTGAATGAGCGTCGGGTGGTCGGCGAGCCCCAGATAATTGTTGGCGCAAAAGTTCAAGACCTCGCGACCATCGGCGACCCGAATCGCGGCTGACTGCGGGGTCGTAATGATGCGTTCGCGCTTGAACAAGCCGTCGCGCTCGATGGTCTCCAACTCCTCCGCGAGAGATGTGTACAGGGTCGAATCCATGGGCGGCTCACAGGCGATGGGGAAGGGCGCCCATTGTCGTGGACGTGGTGCGATTTGAGCAACACGCAAGCGCTTGCCAAACGCTTAAGCACACGCGCCCGACATTCCATACAATTGCCTCACTTGAAACTGATGGGGATCAAACACTGTGGCCAATAATTGGTGGTACGCACTCGACAACCAAAAACAGGGGCCCGTGGAAGTGCGCGAGCTTGAACGCCTGCTGCGCGCAAACACGATCTCCGCCAAAACGCTGGTGTGGCAGGCGCCCATGGCGCAGTGGATCGCGCTTGAGCGCGCACCGCAGCTGCGCTCTATCGTGCCCACCGCCGCGATGTCGCCCGCCGCCCTAGAAGAACCCGTGGCACCGCCCGCAGCGCCAGTATCAGCGCCGCCGGCTCGCCCGCCGGTCGCGCCCGCCAATCCGCCTATGCAGCGCAGCGCGCCCGCGCAGTTGCCTGCTTCCACTGCTGATCGCTCAACTTACGGCGGCTTCTGGCGTCGTGCTGCCGCGCAGATCCTAGATGGATTCATTATCGGGTTGCCGATGGCGCTCTTGATTGGCCTGCTCGTCGGCGGCGCCGGGATGATGGCCCGATCCGACGCAGGCAGCGGCCTGATGGCAGCGGCCGGACTCGGCGCGATGCTGCTGCAGCTCGGCTTCATCGTGGTGGCGTGGCTGTATTTCGCGCGCAGCGAGAGCGGTTTAAAGCAAGCCACCATCGGCAAGCGCTTGGTGGGCCTTTATGTGGAAAGCGCTGACACCTCGCAACGCATCAGCTTTGGCCGCGCCACGGGCCGCTTTTTCGGCAAGATCATCTCGCAAATCGTCCTCTACATTGGTTACCTGATGGTGGCCTTTACCCCGCAGCGCCAAGGCCTGCACGACTACATGGCGGGCACCGTGGTGCGCAGGCGCGAAGGCGTCAGCGGCAAGGGCTGGATGATCGTGGGCCTGGCCTTGTTATTGGTGATTCCCGTGCTCAGCATATTTGCGGCGATCGCCATCCCGGCCTATGTCGACTACGGCGCCCGCGCCAAAACAGCTGAGGCAGTGGCCTTTGGCCAGCAGGCAGCGCGCTCGGTTGGCGAATACGCAGCCCAGCAGCAGTCGCTCCCAGAAACCCTCGAAGAAGCCGGCTTTAATCTCTCCGCCCCCGCGTCCGTGGGCGCCGTGGACTACAACAGCGAGTCGGGCGAGGTGTCATTGAGCCTCAACTTTTCTCCGCTGTTTGGCCAGACGATCGTGATTACGCCGCTCGAAGGCGCCAACGGCAGCGTAGAGCTCCAGTGCAGCAGCCCGGACGTCAACAGCCGCTACCTGCCAACAGCATGCCTCCCGTAAGCCCCGCATGCTGCTAATCCGGGGGCGGGATGCGACCGCTGCGCGTCCCCACACTCAGCGCAGTTAAACGCTGGCATCGAGCGCTCGAAAAGGCCGAGGCAACTCGCTTCGCATGGC
>Ga0105047_10002459_pt1 | contig 33019 bp, 28 predicted proteins | sample MAT04_FD_78384 | JGI IMG/M metagenome (GOLD analysis project Ga0105047, IMG submission 78384) | Freshwater microbial communities from Lake Fryxell liftoff mats and glacier meltwater in Antarctica - MAT-04 (megahit assembly) | ecosystem: Environmental > Aquatic > Freshwater > Ice > Liftoff... | reverse complement strand
GAAGGCGGCGGTCAACGCGTTCACCGTGCACCTCGCCGACGAGCTGCGCGACACGCCGATCAAGGTGAACTCGGCGCACCCGGGCTGGGTGAAGACGTCGCTGGGCGGTGAGTATGCGCCGATGGAGATCGCGGACAGCGCGAAGACGAGCGCGCGGCTCGCGACGCTGGGCCCCGACGGCGCGACCGGCGGCTTCTTCCACGAGAACGACACGCTGCCGTGGTGAGCTGCGATCAAGGCGTGTAGCGAAGCACCTGGCCGCTCGAGCTCGAGACGCGCGTGCGCCCTTCGGCGTCGCGGTGGACGAACGAGAACAGGATCGTGTTCGCCACCCGCGGCAACGCGAGCGCGGGCCCCCGCACGCCGGTCACCGCGTCCCACGTGAACACGCTGACGCCATCGACCCCGATGCGCGTCCCGTCGCGCTCCTGCACGAAGTCGATCAGAGTGCGCGCGTCGTCCGGCAGCCGCTCCATCGCGCCGTTGCGCGCGCGGAACAGATCGCCGACCAGCACCCAGAGCTCGGAGTCCGTGTCGCCCGCAAAGGCCAGCTGCGAAAATCCGCCGAACTCACCCCGGCCGCGCGCGATCTCTTGCCATCCCAGCGAATCGAGGCGCCACGCGCGCAGGTGCACCTGCTTGTCGCCGGTGATGATCGAGCCGGCCGCGTAGAGGTTGCCTTCGCGGGTGAGGTGCACCGCGCTGAGAAACGCGGCGGGCTGACCGCGCAAGTCGTCGAGGACCGGCGCTGCGACGGGCGCCTGCCAGGCGTCGCCGATGAAGCGGACGACCGCGTTCTCCGACGTCAGGATCGCGACCGACTCTCCGCTCGATGCCATGGCCTGCCCGTAGCGCTGGTTGTCCGCCCATGGGGCCGGCGCATCGACCACATTGTCGCGGACCCGCCTCAGCCCGGCTGGGGTGGCGATCCATCCCGGCCCGCCGCGCGACGTGGCGCGACCCTCGATGCGTTCGCCCACGAAAATAGGCGTCTGCGTCCACTCCGCCGGTCCCGGGCTCGGGCTCGCGCGCCACAGCGCGGCCGGATCGATCGACAGGAGCGCAGCGCCGCCTTCGTCGTTGCGCCAGAAACCCAGCGTCGGAAGAGTGCCCTCGGACCAGCGACGCCATCCACCGACGCCGCGCGACGCGACCGCGTCCCCGAACACCCACGCTTCATCGGCGCCGCGGCCCACGACGACGCCGCGGCCCGGATAGCCCTGGACCTCCACCCAGCGCGGCCCTTCGCGCGTCCAGGCTCGAGCGCCGGACACGAACCAGGCGCGCGTGCCCACCTGGCGGATCTCGCCCGAGCCGCGATCAGGCACGGTGACGACCGACCAGTTCATGCCGTCGAAGTGCGCCGCTGCGACGAAGCCGCGATCGGTATCGTACGCGCGCATCCACAGGCCGTCCTCGGCCACGACCAGCGGCCCCTCGACGCGCACGCGGAGATCGCTGAAATCGTGCTCCATCGACCACACGCCGGACCGGTAGCGGTGCAGCCGGCCATAGTTCGATCCGGAGCCCCAGCTCTCCAGCACCAGCAGATCGTCGGGCCCGTTCACGTGGACCGCCGCGATCAGGATGTCTCCGCCCGGTCCATCGACCGCCTCGAACCGCGCGCCATCGAAGTGCAGCAAGCGCCGCCCGCCGGACGCCCACAGTGCGCTGGGCGAGACGCCAGCGAGCGGGCCGAAGTACTCCGCCGACGCCGGCGCAGGGAAGAGCTCGACGCCCGCCTCGGTGACGCGAACGAGCGCGTGCGGACGGTCCTGGAGCTTGCACGCGAGGTACACGTCCGCGATGTCGATCGCCCAGAGGTCCGTCACCATGCACGGAAGATCGAGGACCCGCGATCGCCACCGCCCACCTTCGAAGCGCGTGAGCACGCCGCTCGGCGTCACGTAGATAGCACGATCGCCGCTGAAAAGCGCCGCTCCGGACGCCGGCTCACCTCCGGGGATGGGACGCTCCCAGCACCACGTCCCGGGCGCGCAGTCATCGCTGAGGGTCGGGATGCCGCCATCCGCTGTGGCCGCGTCGGGCGCCTCGATGGTTGCGGCGTCGGGCAAGGCGGTGGCGTCGGGAGCGAACGGCGCCGCATCGGCCGTGGTGTGTCCGGCGTCGGGCACGGCGCCCTGCGAGAGGAGATCGACCGTGCCGTTCGCGGCGCAGGCCGAGAGCAGGCCGAAGCCGAGGAGGAGGGAACGCATGCGCCCTCTACCCGGCGCGGAGGAAGTCAGGCGGCATGATGTGCCATAGGCCGTGGTTATGGTGCCCCGTCGACGGGAATGTACACCGTGCTATTGTTTTCGGCATGGACCTGCTTCGAAAGCTCATGGGCGCCGGGATGCTCGTCATCTCCGCGCTGGGCTTCATTGGCGTCGTCACCAATCCGCCGCCCGAGCCCGGGGGCGCTGCGTTCGTGCTCGCTCTGATCACGATCGGAGGCGTCGCCGTGCTCTGGCCGCGAAAGAAGGCGCTCCCGACGCCGTCCACCGTGGATGCCGAGCAGGTGGTCCTCGAGGCCGCGCGCGCGAACCGCGGACGCGTCACGGCGATCGAGGTCGCGACCGACGGGCGACTCTCGCACGCCGAGGCGGAGAGCGTGCTCGAACGACTCGACCGCGCGGGCGCCTGTCGCTCGCTGATCGCCGAGTCCGGCATCATGGTCTACTATTTCCCGGAATTCGAGAACGCCAGCGCGAAGAGCGACGTCTTCTTCGGTGAGGAAGAGGAGGCGCTCCGCCGGCGCGCCGCGCAGGTCACCGAAAAAAATTGATCAGCCCTGCGCGATCATCAGCGTCGTTGATCGCGAGCCGCGAGATATTGTTCCGCGTCGCGCCGTCCTTCGCTTTGTCGAGCGAGGAGAGGATCGCCTTCTGCGTCTCGGAGAAGGCGGAAAGTCCGCGTCGAACGCCTTCTTTATCTGGTGCTGGCGGCTCGCGGCCGCGGGATCGGACGACGCCTTCGCCTTTGCGGTGTCGCTCGCTTCCTTCGACGGCGGCGCCTTGGGCGCGTCGGGCGTCTTCGGAGCCTCCTCCTTCTTCGGAGCGTCTGAGGTGATGAGCGGGATTGAACGACAGGAGCCACGTCTCCCGCAGAACCACGCTCCGTGCTCGGCTCACCGACAGGCGATTTCGCGCCACGACGGGACGGCTGACTGTCGTGCGACCGTCAACGCTGGCCGATTCGGTCAACAACGCGGCCGGAGTGGTCGCGCGACCAAAAGGCCGCTTCGCTAGCCTCGAGACATGAACCACGCGCTCCTTTCTCTGGTCTCGATGCTCGTCCCCGCCGATGCGGGCGCATTTCGCCCCGAGGATCCTTCTCTCGCCATCAACGTCGGGCTCATCCAGCCGCTCGCGCTCGGCGGCGCGAACGTCGAGGTGGACTTTCGCTACGGTCCGCTCGTCCTCGCGTACTCACACGGCTGGAGCCTCGGTCTGGAGGGCTGGAGAAGAAGAACGTGGCGCAATCCAGCACATCCGATCGCGTGCGCGCGGCCTTGCTCGAGCGGCTGTCGTCGGGTTCGCCCACCGCCGCTCGCCTCGCCGAGGATCTCGGGATGTCCGAGCGCTCGCTGCGTCGCGCGCTCGCCGACGAGGGCACGTCCTATCGCGCGCTGCTCGCCGAGCTGCGCCGCGACGCCGCGATGGAGCTGTTCCAGTCGAACACCAGCGTGACGGAGGCGGCGTTCCTGCTTGGTTTCTCGGAGACGTCGGCGCTGTCGCGGGCGTTTCGGCGCTGGACGGGGACTTCGACGCGGACCGCCAGGATCAGGGCAGCAGGCTCTTCTTCGCCATGATCAGGCGCAAGAAGGCCTCACCGGCCACCGCGCTCAGCCGCGCCAGCTCGAACGTCGCTGACCCGTGGAGCTCACCGCCGTCGAACGCGTGCACATAGATGATGTTCACGACGCGATCCTTGAGCGCGATCGGCACCGTGATCACCTCGGTCGGTGGCTCGCAGTGGAGGAGCTTGAAAAAGCGGGCCTGGATGCCGGCGCTCTCCTCGGCGGGCGCGCCGCGGAACAGGGTCTTGTTCTCCCACGGGACATGGAACATCGACGTCGAATTCAGCGGGACCGTGATCGAGGCGATGGTCTCTGCTTCGACGCCCGGTGCGAAGCCGGCCCAGCCGAGGCCGATGCCGTCCTTCACGATCAAGATCAGCCCGCAGCCGTAGCTCGAGCGCAGGTGGTCGACGATCGCTTGGGCGATCGCGTCCTTGGTGTCGGCGGCCTCGATGCGTCCGAGCGCGTCCTCCAGCGTCACCGCATGCCGGATCGCGTCCTCGGCCTTCAGCAGGATCGGCTCCTCGATGACGATCTCCGGGATGGGCAGCGCGAGCGCCAGCGCGATCGGCAGCTCCGCGGGGGTGGGCGCGGGCGTGGGCCGCATGTCCGCCGGGAGCGGGAAGAGCTGCATCGTCGCGGCGGGCGCTTGCCAGGGCTGATCGGGTACAACGAACTCGTACGTCGCGGCCATCGGGACTGCATCCGCCGCATCCGGTGCCGGTGGCACGAAGTCGCCGCTGGGCGGAGTCTCGGGCTGCCCCATCGCGATCGAGATCCGCTGGCTCGGCATGCGCGGCGGCATGCTCTGCCTGGAGGGACGCATCGGCGGCATGCTCGAGCTCGACGAGCGCGGCGGCATGCTCGCGCTCGGCGCGCGTTCGGGCGGGAGACCCATCGGGATCGCGCCTGCTTTGTCGCCGTAAAAACGCTCGAGGTAGCGCTGGATGCAGACCTCGGCGGCGACGAACGGCTTGATGCGCACGCCGGTGATGAAAGTGAGATCGTCGATCGCGGCCAGATCCTGCGGATCACGAAACGCGACGATCAGCTCCTTGGTGCGCGGCGACGAGGCCAGCGGGATGGCGTGATACTTCAGCGCCGACGCCCCCGGAATCATGCTCAGCGCCGCCCGCTCGGCTTGTTCGAAGTGCTTCAGCTTCGCTGGCGGCACGCCGTAGTGCGTGCCCAGTGTGGTGGAGAGCGTGTCGATGTCGAGCAGCCCGAGCCGGAGAAGGTTGGACCCGATCCGGCCGCCGTGGACGACCTGAGACTGGAGCGCGACCTGGACCTGCTCGATGGTCAGGAGGTTCGCCTGTATGAGCTGCTGTCCCAGGAGCATCGCGAGCGCGTGACCATACCCCGGAGCGTTTCCCGACTCTAGTCAGCTGTGTCAGAGGTTTCTAGCGAATCTCGCTCGGTCTCGCGGTCGCTGGCAGCGTTGGGCCGCCTTCAAATACGCAGAGTATTCGCGCGGCGGCCCGCCTTGCCATCAACCACGATCCCGTCGCGATATTCACCAGAAACCTCTGACACAGCTGACTAGTCGCGCACACCGATCTCCGGGAACAGGCGCTCCACGAAGTCCGACGTGAGCAGGCCGAAGGGATCGAAGCGCCGCTTCACCGCGCGCATCTTCTCGATCCCCTTCGCGTACATCCGCGACAGCTCTCCCGCGCGGACGAACACGTTTTTCGTGAGGTGTACGCGCCCGCCGAGCGCGAGGGACTCGGTGGCGAGATCGACCATCAGCTCGCGCGCCAGCCCGACGTGATGGATCGACTCGAGGCCCTCGAACGTCAGCGTGACCGCATACCCGCCGAGCCCGTAGCTGGACGACATCGCGAACGGCTCGTCCTCCGGGAGATAGAGGATGTCGACCAGCGAAAGATCGAGCCCGGCAGCCTCGGTCATCGCGCGCGACTTCACGATGAAGGGCTCGAGCTGCTCGGCCTTGGGGATGACATACGTCTCCTGCACCGTGCGAAACGGGATGCCGACGTTCTCGGCCGCGCGCTTGGTCCGCAGGTTTCCGTCCATGAAGAACGTGTAGCCGCCGAGCTCGTCGATATATGGCTTCTCGTCGAGGTACCGCTCGAACGCGAAGTTCCAGAACGCCTGGCCCATAGACTGGAAGTGATGGATCGCCAGCTCGATCGGCACGCGCGTGATGCTGCTGGCCTTGTGCGGGAGGCAGACGCGCAGCGGGACGTCGTTCACGTAGCGCGAGCGGGTGATGATGCTGCGGATCTCGTCGCCCTTGAACGCCACGACCGCGTAGCTGGTCTGCGCATCGGGGCGCGGATCGATCGGGATCGTGAGCGCAGGCGCGATCTTGTCGCCCGTGGAGTAGCGCTCGATCAGGCTCTGCACGCGCACCGGGGCGCCGACCTTCTGCAGGCGATAGGTCGCCGAGAGGACGATCGCAGCCTGGCCGAACCCACCGACCACAGCGTGGAAAAGATCAGGCTCCTTGGTGCGGCTCACCGTGAGTCGCTCTCCGTTCACGGTGAGGACCTCGAGTGACTCGACCCATTTCCCTTCTTTTCCCCAGACCGGAGTGAAGCGCGACATCGCGTTCACCGAGACCGTGCCGCCGACGGTGATCTCGCGTCCGCTGACCACGTTGCCCGGCACGAGGCCGTGCGGCTCGAGCTTGGCCACCACGTCGCCCCAGCGCGCAGAGGCGCCAGCGGTCATCGTGCGGGCTTCGGGATCGATGCGGACCTCGTCGAACCCGTCGAGGTTGATCGTGAGATCGCTGTGCATCGCCTGCGTGTCGAACGAGAGGCCCGACCCGCGCACCGCCACGCGACGGCCCTGCTTTCTCGCCTTCACCAGCGTGCTGACGATGTCGCGGACGGATCGCGGGTGATGGAGCTCGGTGCGCAACGCGTGCAGCCCGGAGTAGCTATGGATGGTCACCCACTCGGCCTCGGGGTGCGGCACCTCGTCGCGGCTGGTGGCCGCATACGCATCGACCACGCGGCTGTTCATCGCGGCGAAGTCGCGCGAGAGCTGCGTCGCCATCACGATCTCGAGCTTGGCCGCGACGCGCGGAGAGAGCCGCGCGACGTCGTCCCGCGAGAGCCCCAGCACCGTGGCATCGGTGGCCGCCGAGACGGTCGCGGTCCGCGGTCCTTCGTCGACGAACGCCACCAGGCCGAACAGCGCGCCTTCCTCGAGGCCGAAGCGCAGCTCCTCGCCGCGCGTGATCATCGCCTGGCCGCGGACCATCGCGTAGAGCGTCGGTCGGCCGTCGGTCTCGCCTTCACGCATGAAAACGTGGCCCGCCGAGACGTCGCTCTTCGTCATCGCGGACTCGAGCTCGATCAGCTCGGCGTCACTGAAGGCGGCCAGCGAGGGAAACCTGCGCAAGCTCACTGTGCGTCTCCGAACAGGCCGCCGAATACGCGGCGAAAGAAGCCGGCCGGCGCAGCGGGCGGCGCCGACGCGAGCCCGACGTCGGCGGTTCGGAGGCGGTGCGCGAGGTCCTCGGAGATCGCGCGAACGAAGTGGCTGACGACGGTCGGGTGCGAGTCGGTGAGCTCGGCGAGACCCGCGGCGCTGATCGCCAGGAGCTCGCTGTCGCGCGCGGCGGTGACGTTGGCGGTCGCGACACCGAGCGTGAGGAGCGAGACCTCACCGACCCACGAATCGGACGCGCGTGTGCCGACGAACAGCGGTCCGGTCTCGAACGGCAGTGAGACGAGGAGCTCGCCTTTGACCACGAAAAAGAGTGAATCGTTGGGCTGGCCCGCGGTCAGGAGCACCGTGCCCGCGGTGATGTGGCGTCGCTCCATCGTGGCGTGGAGCACGGCGAGCTCACCGATGTCGAGATGGCGTCCGAGCCGACCGAGCTTCTGCACGACGCGCAGCCTACGACAACGTTGCAGTGCCCGCCACTGCGGTGCACCATCGCGCGCGCGTGGAGCACCCTGCATCAGAGGCTGAAGTCGTGGCGCTCGTCATCCGCGCGCGGAGGGAGAACCGCAAGATCCGCGTCCACGGATCGCGCCACTCCGAGGCGGTGATCATCGGCACCGATGCGTATCAAGCGGGCCGCGCGAGCGAGGCGCTCGACATCCGCCTCGATCGCATGACGTCGATCGCGATCGATCGCGAGAACAAGCAGGTGACGGTCGACGCCGGGTGTCGCTTCGGCGGCGATCCGCGCGAGGACGATATCGACACCGGCTTCGATCGCTCGCTCAATCACGCGCTCGACGCTGCAGGGTTCGCGCTCCCGAACCTCGGCGGTGTGAGCCACCAGACCGTCGCCGGCTTCCTCATGACCGGTTCGGCGGGTGGGTCGCTGCGATTTTCGCTGGAGATCCTGGCGATCCGCTTCGTCGACGGCACAGGCGAGGTGCACGAGTGGACGCGCGAGGATCCGCGCTTCGGTGCGATCGGCGTCTCGTTCGGCCTGCTCGGCATCGTCACGCGCGTGCGGCTGGCGTGCGTCGATCGCTACGATCTCGTCGGCGCGGAGCAGGTGTTCGCCGAGCCACCCTTCGATCGCGACGCCGACGGCGAGCGTGGGCTCGAGGGATTTCTGCGCGAGAACGAGTATGCGCGGCTCCTCTGGTGGCCGCAGCCCAACGTCGACAAGTGGGTGCTGTGGACCGCCACGCGCGTCCCCGCGGGCGCCGCGCCGCGAAAGGCGTACGAAGCGTTCCCGCCGGTGCTGGGCTCGGGGCTCATCCCGCAAGCCGCGGCGGGATGGGCGATCGGGACCATCGGGCGAAGGCCCTGGTGGCTCGGGACGTCGTTGCGGACGTTCCTGTTCAATGCCTTCGTGCCGGTCGACAAGGCGCCGCGGACCTTCCGTGACGTCTGGTGGCGTGCGCTCCCGATGGACGACGCGATGGAAGAGACCTTCTTGCCGACGCGCTTCACGGAGATCTGGCTGCCGCTGGAGAAGACCGGCGAAGTGTTGCGGCGGTTGCGCGCGCACTATCTCGCGCACGGTGGGGCGGCGTCGGGCGTGTTCGCGCTCGAGATCTATGGCGCGCCGGCGAACGATCTCTGGGGGAGCCCTGGGTATGGCCGCGACTCACTTCGGTTGAACTATTTCTGGTTCGACAAAACTCCTGGAAATCCAGCGCAGACATACTTTCCGCAGTTCTGGGATCTATTCGCCGATCTGTCGCCGCGGTTCCACTGGGCGAAGCTCATGCCGGAGCCTTCGACGCCGGCCGCTGTGGCGATGCGCGCGAGCTTGCCGCGGCTGCCGGATCTGCTGGCGGAGCGAGCTTTGCGCGATCCCTCTGATCTCTTCCTGAGCGATGCGTGGCGCGCGCGGCTCGGGCTGGGCGGGCCTCCGTCTTCATCGGCGCCCGAGCCTTTCGTGAAGCCGCGAGCGCTCTCGCCGCTGTGGTTCCCGCTCGAAGAAGTGGGGATGGAGCTCGCGGACCGTGCGCCGCGCGAGCTGAGCGCGGAGGTCGAGATCGAGCGTTCGGCGGAGGACGTCTACGATCTCATCGAAGGTCACCAGCACAACCACGAGTTCATCTTTGGCTTCCGTTCGGCGACGCTGCGCGATCAGAGCTTGCCTCCCGATCGGCGTCGCTTCCGCGAGGTGCTGGCGTTCATGACGCTCGATCTCAAGATGATCGTGGCGGAGCGCGGGCGGCGCTGGGCAGCGGTGGCGCAGGCCTGCTCGATCCCGCTCGCGACCGAGATGATCGAGGTCTTCGACTTCGAGGCGCTCGGGCCGTCCCGATCACGCGTGCGCTGGCGGATCCTGCTGACGCCGGCCGCGAGCATCGCCTGGGCCGAGCCGCTGGTCCGGCCGCTGTTCGCGATGTGGCTACGCACCGATATGCGCCGCTTGAAGCGCTTCATGGAGTCACGTCGTGGATAGTCGCGCTGAGACCTGGATTCGCTGGCCGATGCCGTTTCGCCTGGAAGCGGCGGACCTCGCGTTCTTCGAGCGCGCCACCGATGGGTTCAATCTCCATCATGACTACGACGCGCCGCCCGAGGTCGTGCACCGCTCGTTCCTGGCGTTCGTGGGCGATCCGCCCTGTCCCCTGGTTTCGTGGGTGTCGACTGGTGGACCCCGAAGGGCGTGCTCGCCGATGCGATCTTCGACGAGCTCTACCTCTTCATGACGATGCGCGTGCACGTCCCGGGCGCGCGATCGGTCGTGCGCGTGGATCGCTGGTCGCTGCCGCTGGCGCGCTGGATGATCCAGCGCATCGAGACGTGCGTGATGCCGGATGGTCGCACGCGGTTGCGGTATCGAATTGGGTTCGATGCGCCGTGGATATTCAGGATGTTCGTGCCGCCGTTGCGCTGGTTGTTCCGGAAGTGGTTCGCGGTGTCGCTGAAGAGGCTGGCGCGGGTGGTGGAGAGCCGGCAGGCATAGTTTTGCAAATCATTATCAGCGCGCGGTCCAGTGGCGGGCCAGCGCCGACTGCGCCTCGGGATCTTGCATCGAAAAGTCCGCCTCGCCGAACGCGGTCCCCGGGATCCACTTCCACCAGAACATACCGCGCACGAAGGACCTCCGCTCGATGCGATCGAGCGCAACGTCGAGGAGCAACGCGCGGAATGCGATCGCCTGCGGTGTGTCTTCGGTGGCCGCCTCCCACGGCTTCTCGGCGGCGCGCGCGCTGCGGCTGTAGCCGATCTCCGCGAAGAGGACCTTCTTCTGCTGCGCGATCGAGATCCTCTCGAGGCGTGCGAGCACCGCGTCCCAGCCGGCCTCGAGCTCCGCGCGCTTCGGCGAGGCGCTCGTCGAGATCGGGAAGTAGCCCTGGACGGCGATCGTGTCGAGCGCATCCCAGAACGGCACCTTGTCGATCGCGTCCCAGTTCGCGCTGTACGTGAGCTCGCCCTGGTAGACCGCGCGGACCGCCGTGATGATCGCGCGCCACTCCTTTTCATGGCTGGCGGTGGTGCGCTCGTACTCGTTCCCGACCGAGAACAGGCGCACACCCGAGGCCTGGGCGAAGCGCGCCTGGTCGACGATGAAGCCGCGGTAGCCGTCGAAGAAGCGGGCCCACGCCGCCGCGTCGTCGCCGAACTCGACCGCGCCGCGCCACTCGAAGCTGCCCCAGTACGCGAGGTGCGGAGTCCAGAAGAGCGGCGTCTTCGACTCGCTTGCGATAATCACCAAGTTGCGCAGGAAGCCCGTCTCGGCGGCCGGCGTGTAGCTGACCGTGCCGTCGGGAGCGATGCGAGCGTAGGGGTGCACCGCCACCCAGCGCACGCCGATCTTTCTCACCGACGCGATCGCCGTGCGCATCAGCGGCGTGCCCCAGATCTGCCCCGAGCGGGGGCAAGAGACGGTCATTCCGCGCAAGAAGTCCGCGAAAGCGGGCCTGGTCTGCACCAGCAACAACGCCAACGCCAACGCCACGCGCACCGCTCGATGGTGCGGGATCGCCGCCCACTTCCGCAAGAGCGTCAGTTACTTCGCAGCGGGCCCTAATGTGCGCGAGCCCAGGCGGCGTGGCCACGTCCATCTCCGCCCGGTCTCTTGCGTCCGCACCGTCAGCGCGCTGACCATGTTGAGGCCGGCGTCGGCGGCGAGGAGCTCGTCGATCACCGAGCCGAAGAGCCACGACTCGCCCTCCGACGAGAACGCCGATTCGTCGATCAAGACATCGGTCTCGATGCCGCGCACGCTGTCGCCCTCGAGCAGGAACACGCGCGGCCGCGCGGTTAGCTCGACGATCGCGCCCTGCAGGAGCTCGAGCTCGCGCGCCAGCACGCCGCCGCTCATCGCGCCGAAGTGATAGAGCCCGAACACGTCGGAGAGCGCTTCCTTCGAGGCCAGCGTGCGGTGGCCGAGCGTCATGTGCTGCACCAGCGCGCGGCGGACATCCTCGCCGGCCGGGGGAGGGTAGGGCGGCGAGACGCCGAAGCGGTGCTCGATCGTCACGCCCGCGACGGGGCCGCTCAGATCGCCGGGCCGCAACATGCGCGGCAGGCGCCCGTTGGTCGCCCAGATGTCGATGCCGATCACCTCCTCGACCGGCGGCGCCGCGCTCTCCTCGACGTGCAGCCAGGTGGCGCCGTTCTTGCGATAGATCTGCGCGATCGCAGGCACCGGCGTGTCGCCGTCGACGTCGACCTCCTGGAGGAGCGGGATCTCTCTCGCGCCCCGCGGGCTGATGCCGCGCACGCCGCTCACGCGGTGGACGTCGTAGTGGCCGAGCGGTCCGGTGGGCCGCACCAGGAGCTCGTTGCCGTCGCGTCGGATCGGATCTGCGGCGTGCGGGAACGCGTTGACCACCGGCGTCGCGCGCACCCGGATGCTGTCGACGTTGACCGGCAGATCGCGGCCGCCCTCGACGCCGAGCCGGAAACGAAGCCCGAACTTGCCCTCGTCGATCCCGAAGCGACGCGCCGCCGACACTGCGCCGTGCAGATCGAGATAGAGCAGCTTCTGCGGATACGCGAAGTACTCCTTGAGCAGCTCGAAGCGATGCCCGTGCACCTGGTGCGCCCAGAGTGACTCGCTGTCGCCGAGGCCCACCGGCTTCACCGAGATCTCCGGCGCGGGACCGATCACCGTGCCGCGGCCGTCGAGCCACTCCACGCCGACGACGCGCGTGCACATCCAGCCGTGCAGCGTGGCGGCGACGCCGAGCTCGTCGGTCACCAGCATGCGCAGGCGATCGGGGTGCGCCGGGCGGAACGACGCGTCCTTGAACTTCACTGTGAGCTCGGCGTGCCCGCGCAGCGTCTTGAGCTGCACGTCGGCCACGGTGATCGCGCTGGCCTCCACGTCGTACGCGGTGCGGAAGCGACAGGCGGTGCCCTCGACGGACGCCGACACGATCTCGGTCCCGGCCGGCACGGCGCGCGCGTTCGTCGCGAACATCTCGACCGTCGAGACCGCGGGGATCGGGCTGAGATATCCCGGCGCGATCAGATCGAACACCAGCTGGTGCAGGATGTCGGAGCGCCGATCGATCATCGTCTCGAGCTGGCTGACGATGTGCGCGACGCCCTCGAGCAGGCGCTCGACATCCGGATCTTTCGAGATCTCGGCGAGGTGCGGGGCGAGGCGCGGGGCCGCAGCGGCGATGCGCTTGCCGCCGTCGATCAAGAAGCTCAGCGCGTCCTGATAGCGAGCCTCCTCGCTCACGCGCGGTTCACCTGGAGCTCTTTGCCGCCCTCGAGCGTGGTGGTGAACTTCGCGGGCCTCGCGCGCCCGCCGATCGTGGCCTTGGCGGTCACGTCGAAGCGCAGCCCGAGCCGCACCTCGCTGGTGTTGACGAATCGGACCTGCACGCCGGTGAGGCGCGGCTCGTAGCGCTCGATGGTGCGGCGCAGCTCTTCCTCGATGCGGCTCATGCTGGTGACGGTGAACGTGCTCTCGACCAGATCGGCGAGGCCGTACTCTTTGGCGATCGGCGAGAAGCCGCGCTGCGCGTTCAGGATGCGGTGGAGGTTGGCGCGGATCGAGCCGAGCACGACGTCGTCGGACTCCTCGCGATCGCGGCCCTCGGGACCCTCGGGGAGCTCCAGGCGCTCGAGCAACGTGCGGCCAGCCATCGTCGGCCGAGACTTACCGCGTCACCAGTGGCCGATCCAGGGCGTTGGTGGCTTCTTCTCCACTGGGCGCTTCTTCTGAGGCTTGATCCAGGCCCACAGCGCGCTGCCCGCCAGGAAGATACGGCGACTAATCCCCATAGCCGCGCCTCATCTCCTCGAGGTTCATCTTCTGCCCGGTGCTCCCGGCGTTGTGATCCTCGGCGTCGGTCATGTTGGCGCTCGACTCCGCGTCGAGCTTGAAGCGGCTGGTGTCGGTGCTCGGCACGAAGCCCGGCTTCGCCACGTCGATGCCGCGCGAGCGCAGCGAGAGGCGCCGGCGCCCGAGCGCTTCGAACCAGGTCAGAAAGCCGATCGGATGATACGAGTACACCCGCTCGCTCTCGGGGAGGCCGGCGTGCTGCGCGACCGCCGGCGTCCACCAGGCGGTCGGCGTGATCTGCTCCTCGACCAGCTTCGCGCGCTCGGCTGCCGTGAGCTTCGCGAAGTCCGGCGCGGCGTCGAGCTCGGCCCGCCAGTCACCGGGCGTCCACTCCGATCGGTGGTGCACGACCGTGCGCCGCAGATCGAGGCGCTCCGGATCTTCCTTGAAGAAGCGCATCAGCTCGCGTCGCGACAGCAGGCCGTCGGCGGGCCGCCCGTTCTCGGGGCGATCGATCGCGTCGATGATCTGCGGCGCGACGCACAAGCGCCCCGGCCCGCCCTCGATCAGCCGAAAGTATCCCGGCTCGACCTCACCCGCGAGGTCGGTCTCGGCGAAGATCGCGAAGTGGATCTGCGGCGTGCGCGCGCCGACCGGCCCGGCCTCGCCGACGTGACCGATCAGCTCACCGGCCACCAGCGGCTCGTCGATCAGCGCGGTGCGGCCCTCGGCGAGGATCTCGGCGGTCGATCGCCGTCGCGTGAGCCAGCCCGGCGCGCGCGATCCGGCGCTCTCTTCCTGCAGGTGATAGTACAGGCTGAAAAATGGCCATACTCTGTCGCCGCTATCCAACCCATGGCGGACGAGGACGAAGTTACAGCTCCCCGCCGAGCAGCCGGTGCTCGACCGCGCCGCGACCACGCGCCCACCGAGCGGCGCGTAGACCGGGTCGCCCGCGCTGCCGGTGAGGTGCACGCCCCCGTGCCAGAGCCTCGATTCACCGAAAGGACCGACCGGAAAGCGGCCCGGCGCCTTCTCTGCGTCGTCCATGTATTGATCGGTCGCCTGGATGAATCGCTTCACGTCGAGCGCGCCTTGCGAGCCCAGCCGCTCGGGGTCGGTGAGCGGGAAAGTCATCCTCGCGCCGACGCGGCGGAACATTCGCGAAAAATCCCACGGGCCCGGATCCCATTTTTCCGGCGATATATTGTAGTGACCCAGGTACCCTTCGAAGCTGCGCGGATCGTCGATGATCCCCCAGGCGTGCTCGCGGCCGTCGACGCGCGGCGCCTCGAAAGGGACGCGCAGGATCTTGCCGATGGCGGTGCTCAGCTTGGTCATCGCCTGGTACTGGGCCTCGGTGAAGTCGAACGCGAGGAAGTCCTCGTTGTGTACGCGGCAGGTCACCACGTTGCGCTGGCCGTGCTTGTCGTAGGCGTGCGGGAAGCGCGCCGCGTCGCCCATGTTCTGCAGCTCGATCCCGATCGAGACCTCGTTCACGCCCGCGGCGTGGAAGGCGCAGTCGGCGAGATCGAGCGTCTGGTAGATGGTCCCGTCGTTGTCGACCATGAAGTGCACCGAGAGGCCGCGCTCGTTGTGCAGCACGTTGAAGCAAGACTTCGCGTCGCGGCAGCCGTCGAAGTGCACGACCACCTGGCGGACCACCTGCCGCAGCGCCTCGATGGTGCGCTCGGCGCCGAGCAACCGGCGTTCGCGGTAGCGGGTGTCTCGGCCCTCGAGACCCTTGGCCGGGCTGGTGGCCAGGATGAGGTTCGGGTCGTCGGTGCGGTGCTTCAGATACGCGTTGTACCCGCGGGTGGAGTCCTCGAACGTGACCACCGGGTGCTCCACCTCGAAGCGCTTCCCGCAGATGACGATCTCGCTGCCCATCCGCGCCGAGCATAGCCCCTGGCAAGCCGAGAGGCGAAGTGGAGGGCTCCGCCCGACCGAGCCGAAGGCGCGCAGTGAGCGGAGCGAACGTAGCCTGAGGATGTTTGTCCGCGACCCCAGAGGATGGTAGCCAGATGGGACATGACGCAGACGCGCGCGCGCCCGTTCAGATTGGTGGTGGCCCTAACGGCCGCGCTCCTTTCTTGCGCCCACGCACCGGACGGGGCGAGCGGACCGGATGCGCAGCGCATCAGCGCGGTGCCGGTGGCGATCGACGCGATCACCGACGATACGGTGGATCCCGAGAATGGTGACTCCACCGACTGGCGCTCGATCGACATCGAGCGGCCGGGCCAGGTCGTGGTGCAGCTGCACTGGGACGTGGCGGGTGCGTCGTTCACGCTGGGTTTGCACGACGCGCTGGGCGCCGAGCTGGCCAAGGGCGAGCCCTGGGGGCCGAGCGGCCTGCAGATCATCCACAACGTCGAGACCGTCGGCCGCTACTATGTCGTCGCGCAGGCCGCGCCGAACGGGCCGCTGACGCCATACTCCATCAAGATCGCGTTCCAGAAGCTGTCCCAAAAGGCCTGCCACGACTGCACGCCGGGCCAGACGATCTGCGTCGGCAAGGACGGCTACGCCACGTGCGAGCCGACGGCCGATGGATGTAATGCCTGGGTCCAGGTGCTCTCCTGCGAGGCCGGCCAGTCGTGTCGCGAGGGGCAGTGCCGCGAGGGGTGCCAGGACCAGTGCGCGCCGGACGAGCGCCGCTGCTCGGGCGCGACCGGGGTCCAGATCTGCACCCGCAACGCCGCCGGCTGCCTCGCGTTCGCCGACCCGGTCCTCTGCGACACGGGCCAGAGCTGCACGGATGGCCGCTGCAAGAAGGGCGGAGCCGGCGGCGGGGCGCGCGACCCGAAGCCCTCGGTGCCTCCGGTGGCCGTCGTTCCCAGCACCCAGGAGGTGTGGGTGAAAGGCGAGATCAGCAACGCCTACTCCGAGGGCGGCCAGCGGATGCTGCACATCAAGATCGGCGACGACAACCCGGTGACGGTCGGGATGGTCGGCGTGGTGCTCGATGGTGGCTCGGACAAGCCCGCGCCCAACGGCGAGATCAAGGTGGTCGGCGTGAGCGGCGCGTACGTCCGCGCGACGACCCGGCTCGAGTCGCTGGGGAACAGGCGGCGGGTCCAGATCAAGATCAAGTGATCGATGGAGCTGTTCAACCTCACGCCGTACGCGGCCGAGCGGATCGTGACGTCGGGCAAGAACGGGCGCGACACGCTGCTGGTGGTGGTGAAGGCGACCTATGCACTGGCGCCAGCCTTGAAGCTGGCGGCCGAGCAGCTCCCGGTCACGCTGATCGATGAGTACGTCGACGAGCCCGGCCAATCGAGCTTGATCGCGGCGAGCGACCTGGTGTCGGAGAAGCCCGGCGCGGAGATAGTCCTGGTCGGACACGTGCGACCGCCGCGCCCCGTGCCTTCGCTCGATGTCTCTCTCGCGGTCGGCTCATTGCAAAAGACCGTGCGCGTGCTCGGCGATCGGGTCTGGGAGAAGGGCCTGCTCGGCGGTTATCGCGCGTCGGCGCCGCAGCCGATCACCGAGGTGCCGCTCCACTGGGAGCGCGCGTTCGGTGGCGTCGACGAGAGCACGCAGGAGCGCTTCGACGCGAACCCGATCGGACGTGGATTTCTCGGGAAAAAGAGCAAGGCCAAGCTGACCGGCCTCGGCGCGCCCAACCTCGTCGATCCGCGCGCGCCGGTGGACGCACCGGGCGAGAGCCACCGCGCAGTGGGGTTCGGCTTCCTCGCGCCCGGTTGGAAGGATCGCAAGCAGCACGCGGGGACGTACGACGATACATGGGCCAAGGAAGTGAGCCCCTTTTTGCCGGCCGACTTCGACCCCCGATACTTTCTGAGCGCGCCGCGCGACCAGATACTATCGAAGCCGTTCATCGGCGGTGAGCGGGTGCGCGTGACCGGCCTGGCACCCATCGACTTCGAGATGCCGACGCTGCGCCTCGATCTGAGCGCGATGATGGACTCCGTTCTCGAACCGCTCCCGGCCGCCTGCGACACCGCGGTGATCGATCTCGATCGCCAGGCGCTCACGCTGGTCTGGCGCGGGCGGCTCGACGTGCAAGATCGTCTGGACGAGATCCGCTGGATCCGGGTGGCGAACGCATGAGCGGCATCGTCGTCACCGGCCTGGGGATGCGCACTGCGGTGGGCAACGACGCGATCCAGACCTGCGCGTCGATTCGCGCCGGCATCGCGCGGCTCGCGGAGTGGCCGCACCTGGCGATCGGCCCCAGCGAGGGCGGGGTGGTGGTCGCGGCGATCGATCCTTCGCTGGGCGACGCGCCGTGGCCGGAGAAGGCCGAGGAGCTGTCGCCGCAGCCGCTCCACGAGGCCCTGTGGCAGGCGCAGCTCTACGACGGCATGGAGTTCCGCGCGCGCACCCAGCAGAAGATCGGCGCCTATCTCGCGCTGCCTGCGCCGGTCGAGGGGCGAGTCGAGCCCGATGCGCTGCGCCTGTTCGCGATCGAGGCCAAGAAGCACTGCATCTCGCCGGCCCAGGCCGATCGGGTGGAGCTCCACTTCCTCGATCACGCGTCGACGTTGGTCGCGATCGCGCGGGCCGTGCAGGCGTTGAACGAAGGTGAGATCGGCGTCGCGATCATCGGCGCGATGGACTCACACTTGTCGTCGTCGTGGCTGCAGCTGCTCCACAATCACAAGCGGCTGAAGCACGAGGGCTCGGGCGTCGGATTCATCCCCGGTGAGGCGGGCGTATTTATCGTGCTGGAGAAGGAGACCACTGCGGTCGCGCGCGCCGTGCCGGTGCTCGGTCGCGTCGCGGCGGTCGGCCTCGACAAGGAGCTGGTCCCGCTCGGCGGTGAGGTCGTCGCGCGCGGCGACGGGCTCACACGCGCGGTACGGGCGTGTATGGAGGCGGCCGGCGGTGGCGCCGACATCGAGCGCGTCATCAGCGACATCAACGGCGAGCGCTGGCGCAGCCTGGAATACAGCGTCGTGGCGTCGCGCTGCCTCAGCAAGCTGAAGTTCGAGCACTGGCACCCCGCCGACTGCGCAGGCGACACCGGCGCAGCGTCGGGCGCGCTGGGTATCGGTATGGCGCTGCGCGGATTTGCCCGCGGCTATGCCGGAAAAGGCAGCGCCCTCATCCTGAGCTCCTCGCCGACGGGCGAGCGGGGCGCGCTGGCGCTCGCGAGATAAGGGGCCCGAACCATGCCGGCTACCGTCGTCGTCAACTTCATGACCGTCGTGCACGCGAGCAGCAACGGCATGCTCATGTGCTTCCCGGACGTCTGCAAAACGCCCGCGCCGCCGTTGCCACCCATACCCATACCTTATCCGAATATCTCGATGTCCTCGGACACCGACCAGGGGACCAAGAAGGTCAAATGCGACGGCAACCCCATCATGCTCAAGGACTCCAACTTCAAGATGAGCGCCGGCGACGAGGCCGGTAGCGTAGGCGGAGTGGTCTCCAGCAAGATCAAAGGAAAAGGCTATCCGCAGCTCTTCTCGATGGACGTGAAGTTCGACGGCGGGAACGTCGTGCGGATGACCGACATCTTCTGTGGCAACGGCGCATCGCCGGGAAACACGCCGCCGATGCCGGAGATCCAGCCGCCCGCCATCGTCATTCCCGGAATTCCGGGCGTCGAACAGAAGCAGGATCCGAAGGTACCCAAGGTCAACACGCTGGAGTTCGATCCGGCCAGCGTCTGCTGCGGCGACGACGTGAAGATCAAGGCCGGGACGAAGGACTTCACCGACGGGACGATGCTCGGCCTGAAGGTGGTCCCGAAGTCGGACGACAAGCCCTCGGGGAGCTCGCGACGCAAGGCGCTCGGGCTGCCCGAGGACTCGATCGCCGGACGCATTCCGGTGGCGAGCGATCTGTGCCCGATCATCTCCGGCGACAAGGGCGAGAAGGCCTGGGTCTCGCGACGCGGCGCCTGGCAGAAGGTCGTGAAGTGGAAGCTCGACGTCGTGGGCGTCGGCGCGCCGAAGAGCAGCAGCAACGAGCTCGAGATCAAGACCGCCGCGGACGCCACCGAGCAGGTCGGCCCGAAGAACCGCACCACCCCGCAGTTCGTGAAGACGATGGTCGGCACCACCGAGTCGTGGGGCGCGAACGGCAGCAACTATGCGTGGGAGATGGTCTACAACATCGAGATCGCCGAGGGCCTCCTCATCGTCTCGCGCAAGATGGACTTCGATTTCAAGAACGGCGCTTCCGCCTCCGACAAGAACAAGCGGAAGTGGAAGAAAGAGATCGAGAAAGTCTGGGACAAGAAATTCAAGCTCCACCGGAAGGACTGCAAGCGCGGAGATACGTGCGCGTGCTCGTCCAGCCACGGCTGCTGCCAGTGGCAGATCCGGGTCGTGGTGGAGTGGGCCGCGGGCCACGGAAAGAAGGTCGATCTCTACAAGGGCGCGAACAGCGGGCGCTGCCCCGACTGCAAGGGCAGCGGCAAGAAGAGCGACGGATCCAAGTGCGCCGAGTGCAAGGGGTCCGGCAGCGCTTGGGGCACGAAGTACTGGTGGTACTCACACACCTGGTGGGAAGAAGCGGCCGCCGTTCCGGTCACCGTGCGCGCGCACGAGTTCGGTCACCTCATCGGGATGTACGACGAATATCCCGCCGGCGCCTGCGACCCGGGCCGCGTCATCACCGACTCGGATAGCGTGATGGGCTCGGGCACCAAGGTTTATCCACGATTTTACGAAGAGTTCCAGAAGTGGTTCGACACCAAGGCCAAGAGCGTGGTGGGCGAGTCCAAGCTCCTCCCGGTGTGACTTGGGCCCGTCCGGAAATAACATGGTCGCTGCGGCCGTCGATGCATCTCGCCTGGCTGCGTTGCGCCGCCTCGAGATACAAAGAGTATCCCTCGGACGGCGCGCCTTGCCAGGCGAGCGCCTCGACGCCCTCGCTAGCCCATGTTATTCCCGGACGGGCCCATGAGCTGGTACCTGACTTTCAACGAAGACCTCCCGAACTGGGCGACCTACTTCATGGTGTTCGTGAGCCCGGACGAGCCGAGCAACCTGCGAAACACCGGCCCGATGGACGAGGAGCACGAGGAGCTCGGCCTCTATTCGACGGCGCTGCCGCGCGACCAGGCCGACGCCTTTCTCCGCACGGTGGAGCGCTCGGGATACTCGACGCTCGTCGTCGGCGGCACCATCCCGCCCGAGACCCCCACGATCACTATCGGTAAGGGCGAGCGCACGCTGGAAGCGCCGCCGAAGCTGCACGGCTTCGATCTGCCGCGCATGCCGATGGCGCTCATCCCGGTGCGCGAAGCGCTGCACGATCTGGCGCGTGAGCTGCGTCGGTCGCCGCTGCACGTCGTGCGCGGCAAGGCGACCTGGGCGGCGCCGGCGTTCAAGCCGAAGGGCGTGATCGAGGTGATCCTCACGCTGAGCAATCCGGGCCCGAAGCCGGTGGAGATCGTGAGCCCCGACTCGGAGGCCGCGCTGGTGTTCCTCACCATCGGCAAGACCTCGGGCGCGCTCGAGAGCGATCAGGTGCAGCTCTCGGCTTCTGACATCACGCGGGTCGATCCGGTGACGCACAAGAAGATGCCGCCGTCTGACCTGGTGACGCTCGGGCCCGGCGAAGAGGCCCGTTTCAAGCTCAAAAAGAAGGTCTATCTGACCGCCGGTGGCTACCGCGGGACCGTCACGTTGCGGACGCCCGACGAGAGCGCTGGACCGGGCCGCGCGTACGGCGTGCTCCTGGCCAAGGCCGGCGGATTCGACGTGAAGGGCTGGTGGTGAAAGTATGAGTACCTCGAAAAAAGTCACCGCGACGAAATCACGACCGCGCCGAACGCGCGCGCCCCGGACGGAGGCCGCGACGGCGACGACCGCGGTGATCGAGTCGCTCGTCCCCGCGCTCGTCGCGCGCACGCCGTCGGGCGATACGCTCACCTGCGCGGTGCTCCGTACCTCCGAAGGTCCGCCGCTGGTGCTGGCGCCGGGCGATCGGGTGCTGGTGTTCGGCGGCGTGGTGCTCGGCCGGATCGAGGCCTTCGATCCGAACGCGGGTGACGACGTGAAGCTCACCGCCAAGAAGTCGCTCACCGTGAAGGTGGGTGAGTCCGCGCTCGAGCTCACGGCGCAGGGCAAGATCACCGTGCGCGGCGTCGATGTCGTGTCGTCCGCCAAGCGCAAGAACCGCATCAAGGGCGGCTCCGTCGAGATTAACTGATGCTCCTCGAGCTCCACGGCTGGCTCCCGGATCTGATCGAGGCGCACCTCGAGAGCCTGGATTTCCTCTTCCCGCAGTGGGTCTCTGCGCGCGCGTCTTCCGACTATGCGTGGGCCGAGCTGGCGCGGATGGAGGAGCGCATCGAGGCCAACCTCGACGCGCTGGTGCTCGCGGGTGACGAGGCCGAGGCGCTGATCGAGGCCTCTCTGGCGAGCGACTCGCGCGGCGTCGTCACCGCTGCCGCGCTGGTGAGTATTCGCAACGGGGTGCTCCTGTTCGACGCGTGGGACGCCGCTTCTCCTGCCGCCGCGCTGGCGATCGGTGAGGCCTACGGCTTCGCGACCGAGCTGGCCGTGCTTGAGCCGGTGCTCGACTCATCGAGCGCTGCCGCCGTGGTCGGGGCGGCGTATGCGCTGACGCTGCGCGGTCGGAAGGTCGCGCACGAGAAACTATCTCCGCACCTGGTGGATGGGCCAGATCGGGTGCGCGCGCTCGCGTGGCGCGTGATGGCAGATCTGGTGGCGCGCAGCCTGGCGCCGGCGATCGCGCGACGCACGTTCGAGGACGCGTTCGCCGACGAGGCCGTGGCCGACGCCGCCTGGTGGGGCGCAGCGTGGTCACGCCAGAGCTGGCTCTCCGGTCACGCCACGGCGCTCGCCACGCGCGACGTGCGGGCGCTGCGCTGTCTCGCGCAGCTGGGCGGAGCGAGCGATCGCGCGCGGGTGATCGAGGCGATGAACACCGAGGCGCTGGGGCTCACGCGGTTCGACGCGGCCGCGAGCCTGGGCCAGGTCGACGTCGCCGATGCGCTGCTGATCCACGTCGCGGCGAAGGATCCTGCGACGGCAGTGGCCGCCTCGCGCGCTTTCTGGCGCATGACCGATCAGCAGAAGCTCCTCGACGCGAGCGCGCAGGTGCTCGCGCCGGGTGAGGATGATCCGGATCTCGCGGAGACCGTGCACCTCCCCGACGTCGCCGCGCTGAAGAAGTGGTGGTCGAGCGCGCGGGGTGCGTTCGCCGCCGGTCCGCGCTGGGCGCGCGCGACCGACGTCGACAAGGCAGAGCTGACCGCGCTCGATGGCGAGGCCCGGACCGCCCGGTTCCTGCGCGAGGTGCACGGCGGGAAGCGCGCGCCGGAGCTGGCCCTGCTCGAGCGCTATCCGCTCGTCTCGCGGGGATAGCTCGTCCTACTGTGCGACGCCCATGACGCTCGCCGCGACCGCCTGAGCATCGAACGTGATCGAGTAGCCGTCATCGACGCCGTTGGCGGGCACGTCGAGATCGACGTCGGGCGTCGCGAACGTCTCCACCAGATCGAGCAGCGTGGTCCCGGCCGCCGGGCAGAGCGGGTCGAGCGTCGCGCAGAACGGGCTCTCGATCGTCGCGAGCATGTCGCTCGCGAGCACGCCGCCGATCCTCGCATTCTCGAGCGCCTGGAGATTTGCCGGAAGGTGCGCCGTCAGGCGGGCCCGTCCGAGGCGCAATTCTGGGCGCGGCTGCGGGCCCGTGCTGATGAGCGGGAGCTGGATCGGGAACTCGGCCAGCGTCGTGAGCTGCCCCCGCGTGATGCGCCCCGGGACGCGAACGCGAGCCTGGTTCCCCGCGAGCGAGGCGCGGTCGATGAGGAACTGGCAGCAGAGGACTTCGCCGACGGGGACGCTGAAGTTGTTCGCCGGAAAGAACGGGTCATCGAAGTCGCGCGCGGCGTAGACCTTCACCGTGACCGAGCTGTCGCTGCCGTTGTACGGCGTGTCGATGCCGCTGATCTCGACGAGGAGCAAGGTCTCGCCACCGAGCAGGCCCTGGCGGATCTGGTCGTTGCTGACCGGGCCCAGCGGGGCGAGCACGTCGCCGAAGCTGCCCCCCGGCGTGGCGATCGCGAGCGCGCTCACGATGAACATGCGACCGGTGTTGGGCGCGTCATCCCAACCCTCCGGGGTACGGGGCGCGACGGGGCACTGCGCGGCGCTGGTCACGCACGCGCCGCCCACGTCGCAGACGCCGTCTTCGACGTTCTGGCAGGTCGGCGAGCTCGGGTCGCAGGCCTCGCAGCCCTCGCCGCAGACGCGGCCGCCGCAGGTGTCGGCGCGCTCCAGAGTGTGGAGCGCGATGCTGTCGCCGAGGCACGTCATCGGGCTCGCGGTCGCGTAGGACGGCGGTGTGGCCGGCTCGAGCGGCGTCGTTTCCCCCGGCGCGACGCAGCGGCCGGTGGCGTCGCACCGCAGACCGCGCGGCGCGCACGACTGCTCGGGCGTGTCGCAGTCGATCGGCGCGGCGCAGTCGATGTCGTCGCTGCACTCGCTCTGGCAGACGCCGTCGCCGCAAAACAGGCCCTCTCCGCAGTCGAACGCCGTCGCGCAGGCCTCGCCTCCGCAGGTCATGCGCTGGATCCGCACGCTCAGCGTCCTGCGCGTGGTGTCGAAGAAGCCGCGCTTCAGGTTGGTGTCGTTGCTGCGGGTGGAGCCGAACAGCAGCTCGCCGACCCATGATGCGGGCGCCTGGAGCGACACCTCGACCGGCGCGTCGAATGCGAGGTTCGTCGGTCCGAGCCGGTAGCCGAGGCCGATCTGGCGACCCCCTGTCAGGCCACGGTCGGTCGCGATCGTAATCTCGGTCTCTGCGGCCAGCGCGCCGGGAGGGACGGTCACCTGCAGACGGCCGTCGACGCTGATCGCCACTCCACCTTCGGGGCCGATCGCGGTGGTGGTGCTCTCGGTGACGACGGCTGGATTACAGCCGGCCAGGAGGAACAGGAACGCGGATGCTCGTTTCATGCGGGTATCGGTCGCCGCCACCCTCGCGCGCCTTCATTCATTTTTCTGCGCATCCTTTTGACGTGCTCGGTCGTAGTCCAGGCGAGGACACATGAATACAAGAGCAGCCAAGACCAGCACCGCGTTCCGGATGGACTGCGCGATTCGCGCCAACATCAAGGCGACCCCCGATCGGATCTGGGCGTTGCTGACCGACGCCGCTGGATTTCCCAGATGGAACTCCACGGTCACCCGGATCGAAGGCGAGATCGCCGAAGGCCGTGCCCCTAACGGTTCGAGTCGGGACGCGCTGACGAAGTCAGCGGAATGTGCACGAACGCGGCGGGCGTCGGCCCGTGCAGCACGGGGCCCGAAAACGCGTAGATGAAGTAGGTCTGCGGTGTCATCCCGATCTTCACGAGCTTCGCCAGATCCACCGTGAAGTGACCGGTCGCGATGCTCTGTCCACCCACCGAGACGAGCGCGCGGTGACACGGCACCTGGAGATGCGCGAGCTTCGGCGTGGGATCCACGGAGCCGGTGAGGAGCAAGGTGATCGGAATGATCGCCGTGGTGAGCTTCGCGCCCGGCGTGGTCGGGCCCTTGGCGATGAGGTGGCGGGCCTCGACCGGCAGTCGAAAGCTCCCCCACACCGCGCAGGTCGTGGCGGGCAGCAGCGTGACGCGATCGATCGACAGCTCGATGCCCTGCACCTCGGGGATGGGCGGGGACTCGTCCATCGCGTCGTACACCGGGAGAATCGAGCGCGGGTCGGAGCCGGTGGCCGGAAAGGCCTTCGGGCGCTCGGAGCGCGCCGCGACATGAGTTCGCAGGAACTCATCCACCGCCGGATCTTCGTAGGCCGCGGACTCCACCACCCGCATCCGGCGCCGCGTCGAGACGCGATCGAGGACGATCATGGTGAGGAGATAGTCTGCGCGCGCCATCGGGAGCGAGAGGCGCTGCGTGAGGTCCACGAGCTGCGCCTCGCCCATCATCGCATCCGACGCGCCACCTGCACCGGCAGGGCCCGTGCTCGGGGGCGGCGGATCGAACGCGCGCGCCGCGGTGATGTCGCCATTGTGCAGGTTGACCGCGGTGATCACCGCCGAACGCACGAAGTGGCTCGGGGCCCCGACCTTGTAGACGCGCAGCACGGCGAGAGGGAGCGAGCTCTTGCTGTCCATCGTGACGCGCTCGGGAGCGTCGACGACGAAGGCCTCTTCCTTCTTCTCCATCAGCTTGCGCTGGATGGCTTTGCGTGTGCGCCAGGGGTCGGTGAAGAACTCCTCGTCGGAGATGCCCAATCTTTGGTCGACCATAGTTAGATGTCCTTGAGATTGAGCTCGTCGAGAGCCTTGTAGAGGTCGATCGGGGCGCCGGCCTTCTGGACGCGGAGGACCGTCGCCGAGATCAGCATCGCCAGCTTGAGGAACATTCCGAAGTGCTCGCCGCCGACGCCGTCGAGGCAGGTGATCCATTCCTGGTACGTGCCGACCTGCGTCTGCTGGAGGAGCGCGACGCCCTTGTCGAGAGCGGTGTCATAGAGCGTCTTTTCGGTCTCGGAGACGCGCGGCTTCCACGGCTTCAGGACGCTGTTGTGCCCGGCCTTGTGGGTCGACTTCTCCTTCAGCGTCGGCTTGAGGATCTCGAGATAGCGGGCGAACTCGGCCGGGAAATGGGAGAGCATGTCCGGGATCTGCGCCGCAAAACGCTGATCGTTGATCATCGTATGGAACGTCTTGTACGCCGCCCACGGCTCCTGGTTGCTCAGCCGCGAGTGGAACTGCGGGACGTTGTCGGTCTTGTCCTGCCAGTGGCCGAGATGGTCGAGCAAGCTGCGCCGGACGTGGAACGGCTCGTGGTGTCCGAACCCGGCGGCCCCGCCCGGGGTGTGATCGGTCGCCTCGAGGTGGACCTGCTGGCCGACGTGATAGTGTCGCAGCCCCTGCGTGATCGGATCGCGGCCCAGCACCACGCGCCGGGTATAGACGCGACTATTGAACGTGGTGTGATAGTCATCGCCGCCGACGATCGGCGAGCTCATCGAGATGAAGCGGAGCGTGTCCCAGGGCCACGGGACGAGATCGTCGGGGAGCTTGCTGCCCATCGGGCCGTAGACCGTGCCGCAGATCATCGCGGCGACGAACTCACCCGCGAGCGCGGCGCCCAGGCTGTGTCCGGTGACCCAGATCTTCGCGGGTGGCTTGCCTCTCTTCGCCTGGATGGCCTCCATGCACTTGATCACCAGCGGGATACACGTCTTTTGCGCAGAGCTGAAGCCACGGCACACCGCGCCGTGCGCGGAGAACATGGGGTCCTTCTTCGTGGCGCTCATGTCCATGTCGGTGACCCAGTCACCGTTGCCGCGCGCGGCGTGTTTCACCATCCCGGGGACGTGCATGTGGCGCTCGCCGGACTCGTCTCGGGTGCGCACCGCAAAGCTGCGCGAGCCGCTCTGGAGGCCGCCGCTCATCGCGCGACCGCCGGAGCCGCTGCGGCTGCCGCGAAACGCGATGTGGACGTCGTAGCTGCCGCTGTCCGGGTCGTCGTCGTCGCCGTCGTTGTTGTTCCGCGCCAGGCAGAAGCCCATCAGGCTCCAGCTCGCGGGTGATCCTTCGATGGTCCCCGTGCCCCCTTCGAAGCAGTAGAGGAGGTCGGTCCCCTCGTCGGCGATGGTACCCGGTCGCGTGGCGACGAGCGTCGCAGCCGGCAGCTCCGGCGCGTCGTCGGTCGGCTTGATCGGGTTGTTTCCGACCCAGTAGGTCTGCATGTAGACCTGGCGGATCGGGTTGATGATCTCCTTCGGGGTGTTGTGCCAGAGCCAGTTCTTCCGCTCGGGGCCCACGAACACGGGTCGCCACGGGAAGAGCTGATCGTAGCGGGTCATCAGCGGGTCGAGCAGCTTGTTGGTCGGCCACCCCTGACACGCGCCCGGGCCGTGATACGGCGGGACCGGCACACCGTCCCCCGGGACGAAGTGCGCGTGCGTGTTGGTCATGAAGTTCTCGCGCCGCTGGGTGGTCGAGGTCGCGACCTGCTCCATGTACGGATCGAGCGGCCAGATGAAGGTCTGCGCATGCAGGTGATAGCTCAGCATGCAGAGGTCGAGATGGAATACGAGCTCGTTGTACATGTTCAGCTCAGGGGATGATTTCGAGGCTCAATGAGCGCCCGAAAGCCACGCAGTCGGCACACAAAGTATCGGCCGTGGCGAGACAGTCGCCCGGCTTTCCCTTGTCACCGTGGGTATGTTTCACCGCGGATTTGTCCTTGATCGATCCAAAGGACGCCAGGACGTAGCGAACCAAATTTTTCGCGCCGGCGGTGGGGTCGGCGACCCACGTCAACAGGTGCCCGTCGGCGGCTCCGGCTTCCATCTTGTGCGGCTGCGCGGACAGCTCGATCTTGATCGGGCACTCGGTGGCGCTCTTCGCTGTGCCCACGAATGATCCCGGGCCCGGGGTTCCGTCGAGGCGCTCCGCGGGGAGCCGATAGTGCCAGATCTTGGTGGTCGACTTCTCGGCGTCGCTGATGTCGCCGAGGCCGATCCCCTCGCTGCGCGGCTCGCCCGCGTCGTCGAGGCCGGGATGCAGCACGAGCTCCGCCTTCGTCGCGTCGAACAGCTCGGTGAGCTTGGCCTTCGCGGCGTCGAAGCAGGCGCCTTCCCCGTTGCCGTCGTCGGGCGGTCCGGCGACCACCACCGGGACCTTCGAGGCCGCGGCGACGATGGTCTTCTTGTCGGCGAGGAGCTGGTCGACGAAGGTCTGGATCTCACCCGTCGCGCTCGCTGGGAGCGTCGCGTCGAACTTACCGTCGTCTTTCTTCGTAAACATCACCGTCACCGGATAGGCTTCGAAAGCGCCGCCGGAAGCGAGATAGACCGCCACGACGTCGGAGCTCGGCTGCGCGACGTCGCGATCGTCGGCCGCGTCGAGCGCCGGGGTGTATTTCACGCACGCGTCGGACTTGCTGATGTCGGCGGTCCAGATGATGTCCTTGATGCCGGCATCGCCGTCGTCCGCCGAAAACGGCATGAAGAGCCCCGAGAAGGTGGCCTCCATGTCGAGCGAGCCCTCCTTCTTGTTCTGCGTCCCACTGTAATCCTTGGTCGCGGCCTTCGGCTCGTCGGTGTCTTTTCGCCACTTCATCAGCGCGTCGCACGGCGACATGAAAAGGGACTTGCCTGGGTGCTGATCTTTCCAGGCCTGGTTCTCGGGGAGGTCGCGCCAGTTGCGGCCCGCGAGCACGTACGCGAGATCCTCCGGATCGCCCGGCAGCTCGAGGAAGCTGGTGCGCAGCAGCGTGCCGTCGCCGGCCGACTCCATCGCGTCGAACACCGTGGTGCCATCGAGCTGGAAGTCGACGAAGATCTGGCTCCCGAGCGCCTCGAGGCGCTTTCGCGCGCCAGCGCCCAGCACGCCGCCCTCGCCGAGGACGCGATTGCGCATGATGTCGGGGACCATCAGCTCGTAATAGACCCGGCGCCAGTTCTCGATCTTCAGGACCTGATCGGGCGGGACCGCAGTATCGGTGAGGAACTTATCGGAGCCGGCGATCTCGACCGTCGCAGTATCTCCGCCCGCGGCGCCCAGGCCGACCTTGAAGTATCCGACGCCGCCGCCGAGGGTGACTTTGCCTTGATACTTGGCCTTGGCGGTCTTCTCTTCGATGGTGGCGGCTGCGGTGCCGGTGACCTTGGTGGGCCGGTCGGCGTCGTCGCGCTTGCTCTTGAGCACGTCGCCGGTCTCGGGCCCGTAGGTCACGCGGAAGTGGATCTCGGTCGTCTCGTTGCCGACCTTCACCGCGCGATCCTCGTCGCCCTCGGGCGCGACGCCGATCGTCATCTCGCGTCCCTGTCCGCCGCGGCCTTCGTCGACGGTGTCGAGGTTGACCATCTGCTTGTACGTGCCGCGCTTCGGCGCGACGAACACCGCGCGGAACTTCGGCTCGCCCTTCAACTTGCGCTTGCGGCCGCTGGTGACGGTCTCTTCGGTGATCTCGTAAGGGCTGGCCTGCACGATGCGGAAGCCGGGGACCAGGCCGAGGTTGAACTCGGCGGTGCCGGCGGGGACCTTCTCCGCCTTCGCGTTCTCGGTCTCCTTCGCGAACGTGCTCTGGATGCCGCCAAACTGCTCGCCGCCCTGGAATACTTTGAACTGGAAGTTCGGGAGCGGCTTGCCGTCCTTTGCAGAGAGCACCGCGAGCTGACCCGAGCGCGGCAGCACCTCGAACTTTTTCACCGCGAGGTTCTCTTGCGTCTCCGACGTACCGTCCTTGTATTTGACCTTGTAGAAGACGTGATAGTCGAGGACGTAGCTGTCCTTGTCGTCGGCGACCACGGGCGCGCGGAAGGTGTGCGTGACCGTGACATCGCCGGTCTTCGGATCCTTCGTCCCCGCCGTCATGGCGACGGTCTTCTCCTCGCTCTTCTCGCCGTCGACGAAGAACTTGAAGGTGACCTCTTCGACCAGCTCGGCGTGCTTGGCGATGACCTCGCCTTTCACGGTGATCGAAGAGCCTTCGTAGATTCGGGTTTGAGCTTCGGCGACGGGTTCAGTCATACGGCAGGCTCTCGTAGTCCTTAGGCAGTCCAGGAAGCACGGTCAAGTGGACCCGGCGCGCTGCGGTGCCGATTGACCCGCGTGCGGCGAACCACCATGAGGAGAGGGTGCGGGTCTGGTTCGAGCGGCGCGGGCGACGGTATCTGCGCGTCGACTGGAGCGAGGCGGGCGCGCTCGAGCGCGATCCGATCTTCGAAGAGGTGCCGCCCTGGCAGGTGCTCGATGCCGCGGAGATCCGCTCGGGGGTTCGCGTGTTCTGCGAGACGCGCGAGGTCAAACGGATCGTCGCGCCCGAGCACGCGAAGGTGGAGAGCACCGGTGGAGGCGGCGACGCGCCGGCCGCGACCGAGGACGAGCCCAAGGCGTGGATCGAGATCGAGCTCCAGGACTCCGACGGCAAGCCGATCGCGGGCGAGGCGTGTCGCGTCACCATCACCAACGGCAAGGTCATCGAGCAGGCGACCGACAAGTTCGGCGTGGTGCGGATCGACGGGATCGATCCGGGCAAATGCGACGTCACGTTCCCGCAGCTCGCGGACGGGATCTGGGCGCCGGTCTGATAGAGTTCGGCCTCATCCGCAAGGATCGAGGAGTACGAACATGGGTATCAGCAAAGGCAGCGCAACCTGGGACGGCGGTCTGAAGACCGGCAAGGGCACGATGAAGCCGGCAAACGCCGGCGAGGCGAACTTCTCGGTCGCCGCACGCTTCGAAGGACAGCCCGGCAGCAACCCCGAAGAGCTCATCGGCGCGGCCCTCTCGGGCTGCTTCTCGATGGCGCTCACGTCGAACCTCGAGAAGGCGGGCTTCAAGCCGCAGAGCGTGAAGACGAACGCCGACGTGAAGCTCGAGAAGGGCGCCGACGGCTTCTCGATCACACAGATCGCGCTGACCACGGTGGCGAAGGTGGAGGGCGTCGACGACGCGAAGTTCCAGTCGGTCGCCGAAGAGACGAAGAAGGGCTGCCCGGTGTCGAAGGCGCTCGCGGGCACGACGATCACGCTCGACGCGAAGCTCGGCTGACATCGCGCAGACGGTCAGCGGCGAAGCGAAAGGACCGCGAGTGGACGCGTACTCCGGGTGATCGCGGGGCGCGGTGACTGAGGCCGCCCGAGGAAGACCTCGACCGAGCGAATGCGGGGGCCCGACATGCGCAGGATCTCGGTGTTGTGGAAGCGCTCGCCGGTCTTGTTGCGCGCGTCGTACATGACGATCGCCTGATCGCCGTCGATGAGGATGCGGTGGATGTCGAACGACTCGAACGAGCCGGCCATCGGCCAGCAGCGATCGAAGAAGGCCTGGCGATCGATGTGATCGTCGCGCAGGCTGGTGAACGTGAAGTCCTCGGTCAGCGCAGCCTCCATGACCGCGCGATTTCCGGTGCGCCAGGTGTCGAAGTAGCTGCGGATCAACGCTTCGGTTCTCATGGTAGCACCAGGGAGTGCACCGTGCGTGCCGCCGGGAAGTGGTCTCGATGCGCGCCCAGCGCTGATGCAGAACGCCTCGATGCGCGCCGTCGGCAAAGGCACGATGAGGTTTGGCCCTTGCTTTGCTCGGCAGCCCGACGTGCGTGTTGTTGCCGTCGCGATCGCCCTGGTGGCCGGGTGCGCCCAGCCGGTGGGGTCGGTGGGAGAAGGGGGAGGCGGAGGCGGCGAGACGACCGCGCCCGTTCGCGATGCTGAAGTCGACCAGCGCCAGGCCTGATCGGCGGTGAGGACGAGGTTGTTCGGCCGCAGATCGCGGTGGACCACCGGTCGCTCGCTCTCGCGCTCGAACGCGGCCACCGCGACGCGGGCGGCGCCGCAGTGGGTGCAGCGAGGCTCGGGGGAGGTGCGTCGGCACGCCGGACAGAACGCGATCAGTCTCCGGAGAACGGAGCAGACGCGAAAACTTATCGCCGCCTACGGGAGGAGCTGAACGCGGCGGATCCGGTGGTACGGAGCCGACACACCACGGGTCCCGTCGGCGACGTACACGTAGCGGCCGTCGGGCGTGACGGCGATGCCCTCCAAGCCGAAGAACTGCGCGTCGAGCGGATCGAGCGCGTCGGCGAAGCCTCGGACACCGTTGCCGGCGAGGGTCTCGACGAAGCCGACCGTGTTCACTCGGCGCAGCGTCGAGCTGCCGTACTCGGTGAAGTACACGTTGCCGGCGGCGTCCTTCGCCAGCGCGACCGGGGCGCTCACGCCCGCGAGGAGGCGGGGCCCGTCGGCGGCGGTCGCGGTGCCGGTCCCCGCGAAGGTGCTGACCACGGCGGTGAGCGTGGCGGTGCCGGCGAGCACGATCCGCCGCAGCCGGTTGTTGTCGCTGTCGGAGACGATCAACGTGCGGCTGCTGGTGAGCACCACGTTGAGGGGGTTGTTGAACCGGGCCACCGTCCCGGCGCCGTCGACGTAGCCCGGCGTCGCGGCGCGACCCGCGAGCAGCCTCACCCGCCGGTTGGCCGGATTGAACACGCTCACAGTGTGGGCGAGCGGATCGACGAAGATCAGGCGCCCGTCATCCAGGGCCGCGAGACCGCGGGGTCGGCCGAGGTTGGTCGCGACCACCGTCACCGAGGAGGTGCCGATGAGCTGCCAGAGCGTGCCCGAGGGCACCAAGGCGGTGTTGCGATCGGTCTGCATGTAGAGCACCCCGGCGGGCGTCAGGATGAGCCCGAAGGGGCGGGAGAAGGTCGGTGAGCGCACCATCGTCGTGGTGTCACCCTGGGGCGTCACGCGGACGATGCGGGCGTTGTAGAAGTCCGCGACGGCGAGGTCCCCGTTGGCGAGGAGCGCGACGCTCACCGGGTTATCGAAGCGCGCAAAGCCGCGGACGCCGTCGCGGTCCGCGGCGAAAGGGCCGCCGGTGAGGGTGGAGACGCCGCGGCCGAGGGGGCCGAGATCGAGGGGGACCTCGGCGTCCGGTGGAGGCGCGGCGTCCGGCGGAGGCGCGGCGTCGGGGTAAATCGTGACGTCGGGCGGGCCGCCCGCGTCGATGCCCGCGTCGGGGACGCCGACATCGGCACCGCCATCGCGTCCGCCGTCGTAGGCGAGCTCGGCGGCGTCGTCGGCGGCGGCGTCATCGGCGGCGGCGTCATCGGCGGCGGCGTCATCGGCGGCGGCGT